>Ga0157372_10006538_pt1 | contig 12402 bp, 11 predicted proteins | sample C55metaG_FD_115307 | JGI IMG/M metagenome (GOLD analysis project Ga0157372, IMG submission 115307) | Corn rhizosphere microbial communities from Kellogg Biological Station, Michigan, USA - C5-5 metaG | ecosystem: Host-associated > Plants > Roots > Rhizosphere > Soil | place: USA: Michigan... | reverse complement strand
CGCACTTCCCGGCGGATTACATCGCCGAAGGGCTGGATCAGACGCGCGGATGGTTCTATGCGCTGCTCGCCATCGCGACCGGGCTGGGCGATGCGCTGCCGGACAATCCGGACGCGACGGCGGCGCCCTCTCGGTCGGTGGTGGTGAACAACCTCGTGCTCGACGCCGAGGGAAAGAAGATGTCGAAGAGCCGCGGCAACATCGTGGAGCCGTGGGGGGTGCTGGAGCGCCACGGCGCCGACGCGACGCGGCTGTTCCTGGTGAGCAGCAGCAAGGTGTGGGAGCCTCGCGCGTTCGATGAGAGCGTGCTGCGCGCCGGCGCCGGCCGGTTCCTCGTCACACTGCGCAACATCTACAGCGGCATGTTCGCGCAGTACGCGAACTTTGGGTGGGCGCCGTCGGATGAGGATCCGGCGCCGGCAGAGCGCCCGGTGCTGGACCGCTGGGTGCTGTCACGCCTTGCGACGGTGGAGCGCGCGGTGGACGAGGCGATGACGGCATACGATGTCACCGCTGCATCGCGCACGCTGATGGAGTTCGTCGACGACGACGTGGCGAACTGGTACGTGCGCCAGTCACGGAAGCGCTTCTACGACGTGGACACGGCGGACAGCCGCGCCGCGTTCGCCACGCTGCACGAGGTGCTCGTCGTCACGTGCCGGCTGCTGGCGCCCGTGGCGCCGTTCGTGACGGACTGGATGCATCGCGAGCTCACGGGCGAGTCGGTGCATCTCGCGTCGTACGTGCGCGCCAGCAGCGAGCTTCTGCGCGACGAGTCGCTGGAGCGCACGATGGCCGCGCTGCGCGAGCTGGCGCGGCTCGGACGCGGAGCTCGGGAGCAGGCTGGCATCCCGGTTCGCCAGCCGCTGCCGCGGATGGTCTGCGTCGCGCCGGGTGTGGATGAAACGTCGCTCGCGCCGCTCCTGCCCGTGCTGGCGGCGGAGCTCAACGTGAAGGCGGTCGAGCTCGCGTCGAGTGGCGATGCGCTCGTGACACTCGATGCGAAGCCGAACTTCCGCGCATTGGGCAAGAAGTTCGGCAAGAAGACACCGCTCGCCGCGGAAGCGGTGACGACGTTCACGAGCGACCACCTCCGCGCGTTCGAACGCGGCGAGCCGCTCGTGGTGACGGTGGACGGCGAGACTCACGAGCTCGTGCCCGACGACCTGACGATCATCCGTCGCGCGTCGGGGGAGCTCGTGGTGCAGGAGGAGCACGGTTTCTTCGCCGCGCTCGACGTCACGGTCACTCCGGAATTGAAGCTGGAAGGAGTGGCACGTGAGGTGATCAGCAGGGTACAGCGTATGCGAAAGGAGGCGGGGCTCGCCGTGAGCGACCGCATCCGTCTCTTCATCTCGGGCGACGCGTCGGTAGTCGAGGCAGCCGAGGCGCATCGCGGCTGGATCGCCGATGAAGTGCTCGCCACCGAACTCACGGTTGGCGACGCACGGCAGGAACACATGCTGGCGAGGCAGACGATGGATCTCGACGGGATCCAAGCTGTCCTCGCCCTAACCAGGGACGAGTAGCGATGGCCACGTCAGAGAACGCGACCACCAAGAGCGGCGTCAAGTCCAAGCCGATGCCGAAGAAGCAGCTCCAGCACTTCGAGAAGCGATTGCTCGAGGAGCGGAAGCGGGTGCTCAGGGAGCTGGGGAAATATGACGAAGCCTTCGGCGCCACTTCCCAGGAATCCGATGGTGATCTGAGCAGCTATTCCTTCCACATGGCGGACCAGGGCACCGACGCGATGGAGCGCGAGAAAGCGTTCCTGTTCGCGAGCAAGGATGGCCGCTTCCTGTGGCACATCGACGAGGCGCTCAGGCGGCTGTACCGTGCGCCGGAGACCTTCGGCAAGTGCCACAACTGTGGCAACGATATCGCATTCGACCGGCTGGACGCGCTGCCGCACGCCCGTTACTGCATCGAGTGCAAGCAGCGGGAGGAAGATGCGAAGGGGAAGTAACGCCGCGCTGTTCTGGCCGATCATCGTCTTCGTCGCGGCGCTCGACGTCGTGACGAAGGCGCTCGCCGTCCGCGCCCTCGTGCCGCAGCGCGTCCCACACGAAGTGTTCGGCGAGTTCATCCGACTCACGCTCGTCTACAATCCGGGAGCCGCCTTCGGCCTGCACCTCGGACCGCAGTCGCGGTGGATCTTCACCGCGCTCACCCTCGTGGCGCTTGTGATCCTGTGGCGCCTGTACCGCGCGACGCTCCGCGGGGACGTCCCGCGCGTGCTCGCGCTGGCGCTCGTCTGCGCCGGCGCGCTGGGCAACCTGATCGACCGGTTGCGCTCGGATCTGGGCGTCGTGGATTTTCTCGATGTGGGTGTGAACACCACCCGCTGGCCGACGTTCAACGTGGCGGACATGGCAGTGAGCGTTGGTGCGATCCTGCTGGCGTGGGTGCTGTGGCAGGAGGACCGCGCCCTCGGTGCGGCCAGCGAGCCGGCGTCGCAGGCGTCTGCGTCACCGACCAGTTCGTCCTTTGCCGGCGCCGTTCCGGCTGATCGCGGAGAGCGCGCCTGAGCGATCCCATGTCGACCCCGCGCGCGACGGCACGGCTGTTCTGGGGCACGGCCGCCGCGGTCATCGTGGTGGATTTCATCACCAAGCTGCTCGCGGAGCACTTCCTCGTGCCGCGCTATGTGCCGCACCGTGTGATCGGCGAGGTGGTGCGGTTCACGCTGGCGTACAATCCGGGCGCCGCGTTCAGCATGTCGCTCGGCCAGTACTCGCGGCTGATCTTCGGCGGATTCGCCGTGATCGCGTTGTTCGTACTGTGGCGGCTGTACCGGATGACGGGCGCTGGTGCACGAGCCGGTGATCGTCTGCGCGTGCTGGCGCTCGGCCTCGCCTTCGGCGGCGCAGCGGGCAACCTGATCGACCGTCTGCGTTCGCCGCAGGGCGTGGTGGACTTCATCGACATCGGCCTCGGCGACGTCCGCTTCTGGACGTTCAACGTGGCCGATTCGGCGGTGACGGTAGGCGCGATCCTGCTCGCGTGGTCGCTCTCTCGCGAGGAGCGCGAGAACACGGCGGCGCGCACCGCACCAGCGCGCCGCGACGACGTGGCGTCAGGGGCTCCGGGACAGGACGCGTGAGCACCGCCGGCGCCGGCGGCGGCGCTGGCTCATCCGACAGCCCCGCTTCGACACGTCACGAGCTGACGGCGGGCCCCGGCGCGCCGCGACTCGACCTGTTCGTCGCCGGCGCGCTCGATCTCTCCCGGACGCAGGCAGCGACGCTGATCGCCAACGGGCACGTTCACGTGGATGGCCGCGCCGAGCGCGCGAGCTATCGCGCAGCGGAGGGGGAGCGCGTGGTGGTCGAGATCCCCGCACCGCCCGGGCGTGCCGTGGAAGCCGAGTCCATTCCACTTGTGATCGTCTATGAGGACGACGAGGTGCTGGTGGTGGACAAGCCGGCGGGGATGGTGGTTCATCCGGCGCCAGGCAACTGGAGCGGCACGCTGGTGAACGCACTCAAGGGGCGCGGCGGCGAGCTGTCGGGGCTCGGCGGGGATGATCGTGAGGGCATCGTCCACCGGCTGGACAAGGAGACGTCGGGACTCCTGCTGGTGGCGAAGACCGATCGCGCACACCGGGTGCTCGGCGCGGCGATGCAGCGACGGGAGATCGTCCGGCGGTATGCCGCCCTGTCGTGGGGACATCTGGACGCAGACCGGATCACGGTGGACAAGCCGATCGCGCGCGACCCGCGAGACCGAAAGCGCATGGCAATCGTCAGTACCGGGCGAGCTGCGCGTACGGACTTCGTGCGGCTCGCCCGGTTCGACGTGGTGGACCTGCTGCGAGCGCACCTGCACACCGGGCGAACGCACCAGATCCGTGTGCACCTCGCGTCGGTCGGGCATCCGGTGGCAGGCGACGACACGTACGGTGGTGGCGGGGGACGGCGGCTGATCAAGCTGCCGCCCAAGCGACACTTCCTGCACGCGGCGTGGCTCCGCTTCCGGCACCCGGCCACAGGGGAGCCGATGGAGCTGCGCTCGCTCCTGCCGCCCGAGCTGGTTTCGGCCCTCGCGAGCGCGGCGGGGGCGGACGCGAGCATGATCGGCCCCGACCCGCTGGAGCACTTTGGCTTCTTCCGAGACGATCCCTGAACCGTCGGTAGCGACGCGGACTCTCCTCTTCCGCGTCGGCGCTCGAGTGTACGGCTGCGACATCGATTGCGTTCGCGAGATCATTCCCTGGCGCAAGGCGACGCGCCTCCCGGGCGCCCCCGTGCACGTGCAGGGGATGGTGAACCTGCGCGGCACGATCGTCACCGTGCTCGATCTGGCCGCGCGGCTCGAACCGGACGCGCCGCCGCTGGACGAATTGCACGCTGGCCGGTCCATCATCCTCGTCGAGTACGGGACGCGCGTCGTGGGCGCGGCGGTGGACGAAGTCATGGACGTCCAGGGAATCGCGCCCGAACCGGTGGAAGAGGCCTCAGGCGGTGCCCGGGGCGGGCTGGTGCGCGGGCTCGGACACCTCGAGGGGGAGGTAGTCGTCCTACTCGACATTCACATGCTGATCACGCAGGTCCTGCTCTAAGGGGGCAACGAGTGAGTCATACGGTTCTCATCTGCGACGACGCCATCTTCATGCGCACGATGGTCGGCGACATCCTGCAGCAGGCAGGGTTCGAGGTTGTCGGCGAAGCAGAGACGGGTGTGCAAGCGGTGGAGAAGTACAAGCAGCTCAGGCCGGATCTCGTCACGATGGACATCGTGATGCCGGACATGGGCGGCATCGACGCAGTGCGCGAGATCGTCAAGATCGACCCCAACGCGCGGGTGCTGATGTGCAGCGCGATGGGCCAACAGGCACTCGTCGTCGAGGCGATCCAGGCGGGCGCGAAGGACTTCGTGGTGAAGCCCTTCCAGCCGAGCCGGGTGCTCGAGGCCGTGCAGCGCGTGCTGGGGTGATTTCTGGATAGCGCCCAGTACGCCGAGCTCTTTCTCACCGAGAGCCGCGAACACGTTTCGGCCATCAACCATGCCCTGCTCGCGCTCGAACGCGCGGGCGCGCACGGGGAGGCCGGCGCGGAGTCCGTGGGCGCGATCTTCCGCGCCGTGCACACGGTGAAGGGAATGAGTGCGACGATGGGATTCACCGCCGTCGCGTCGTTGTCGCACGAGCTGGAGACGCTGCTGGACGGCGTCCGTCGCGGCGTGCGCGGCATCGACGAGCGGCTGATGGATCTCCTCTTCCGGTCGGCGGACGTCCTCGAGGGCGCGATCGAGGCGGCAGTCGCGGGGCGCGACGACGTGGACGTCGCGCCCCTGGTGGCGCTGCTGCGCGCGGAATCCTCGGAGGGGGATGCAGCCGTGCCGACCGCGGCCCCCGCCACGAAGAAGCCGGCGCGGAAGAAGCGCGCATCGAAGAAGACGGCAGCGGTCGCGGACTCGGAAAACGCGTCATCGTCGTGGACGGCGCGGATGCCCGACGCGCCCGGCATGCCGGTTCGGGTGCGGCTCGTGGACGGCACGCCACTCAAGGGGGTCCGCGCGTTCCTCGTCGTGCAGGCCGCGCGCGGCTTGGGCGAGGTCGTCGCGTGCTCGCCGAGCCTCGAGGAGATGCAGGCGGATGCGTTCGACCACGACTTCGCGCTGCGGCTGCGCACTGACCGCGACGCCGACGAAGTGGAAGCGACGCTGCGCCGAGCGGGCGACGTGGCCGACGTGCGCGTCGGCGACGCCCCGGTTGCAGCGCCGACGCACGATCCGGTGAACGCGGCGATCCCGGTGCGAGCGGTGTCGGCAGTGTCGGCAACGACGAACGGCGATGGCAACGGCATCGGCACCGGCAGTGGACCAGCACCCGCCGGCACCAGCGGCTCGGGGGTGCGCGGCCAGCGCAGCGTCCGCATCGACCTGCGGCGGCTCGATTCGCTGATGAACCTGATCGGCGAGCTGGTGATCACGCGCGGGCGGTTGCACCAGCTGTCGGCGTCCATCAACGATCCCGCGCTGGCGGAGACGGTTGCCCAGACGTCGCGTCTCGTCGCCGATCTGCAGGACGAGATCATGACCAGCCGCATGGTGCCGGTGTGGCAGGTGTTCGACCGCTTCCCGCGCCTCGTGCGCGACGCGGCGCGCTCGGTCGGCAAGCAGGTGGAGTTCGTGATCGAGGGAAAGGAGGTCGAGCTCGACCGGTCGATGCTCGACGAGGTGGGCGATCCGATCGTGCATCTCCTCCGCAACGCGATCGACCACGGCATCGAGGCGCCCGACGTGCGGCGCGCGCAGGGCAAGCCGGCGGAAGGGCGACTGACGCTGAGCGCGTCGCGTGACCGCTCGGCGGTGGCCATCCGTGTGAGCGACGACGGCCGCGGGATCGATCGCGCGCGTGTGCTGCGCAAGGCCCGCTCGAGCGGGTTGGTGGACGACGACAAGACGGACCTCAGCGACGAGGAGCTGCTGCGCCTCATCTCGCGCCCGGGCTTCTCCACCGCCGAAGCGGTGACCGATCTCTCCGGCCGTGGCGTGGGCATCGATGCGGTCTACAACCGCGTGCGCTCGCTCGGCGGCGCCGTGGATATCCGGACGGTGCAGGGCGAAGGCACCACGGTCACGCTGCGGTTGCCGCTCACGCTCGCCATCGTGCGGTCGCTGCTCGCGCGTATCGGTGACGAGACCTATGCCGTGCCTCTCACCCACGTGCGCGAGACGGTGGAGTTCGAGCCGTCGATCGTGCGTTCGGTGCAGGGCCGCGACGTGCTGATGCTGCGCGAGGAAGTGCTTCCCGTGGTGCGGATGCGCGAGTTGGTGCGTTACCCAGGACCGGCGACACCGGAGCTGGAACAGGTGATCGTCGTCGAGATGGCGGAGCGGCGCGCCGCCCTGGTGGTGGATGCGCTCGTGGGCCAGCAGGAGATCGTCGTCAAGCAGTTCGACGGTGTGCGGGACGGGCTCGGCGTGTTCGGCGGGGCCACCATACTCGGCGACGGAGCCCCGGCGCTGATCTTCGACGTGAGCAGTCTTCTCTAACGGAACTTCCATGGACGACGTCCGCACCCTGAAGGCGCTGCAGCTCGATGCCCTGCGCGAGGTGGCCAACATCGGCGCCGGACACGCCGCAACGGCGCTTTCGCAGATGATCAACAGCACGATCATGATCAGCGTGCCGACGATCAACGTGTCGCGCCTCGAGGAGGTTCCGCCGCAGGTCTCCGCTCCCGAGGAGCCGGTGGCCGCGGTGCTGATGCACATGCTCGGCGACCTCACCGGTCGCACCCTGCTCGTCTTCCCGAAGCCGACGGCGGTGCGCCTCGCCGAGCTGATGCTCAAGCGGCCGCACGGCTCGTCGCCCGATCTCGGCGAGATGGAGCAGTCGGCGATCAAGGAGGCCGGCAACATCCTCAGCAGCGCCTACATGAACGCGCTCAGCAACTTCATGGGGATGATGCTGCTGCCGTCGCCGCCGAGTCTCGCGGTGGACATGAGCACCGCCGTGCTCACCACGGCGTACCTGCAGTTCGGCACCGACCGGGACTACGTGTTCTGCGTGGAGAGCGAGTTCTACATGACCGACGTCGGCGAGAAGTTGCGCGGCTTCTTCCTGCTGCTCCCCGATCCCGCGTCGCTGCAGGCGATCCTGCGCGCGGTTCGCGTCGCGTAGCGAGAGCGATCCCACCGTGATCATGCCCCGTCTCACCTCGGAACGCGACCGCGACGTGCTGCGGTCGTTCGCCCGGCGGATCGATCCGTCGGACGCCGGGGCGCACAACAACCTCGGGGTGCTCTACTACAACAAGGGCCTCTGCGAGGAAGCGGTCAGCGCGTTCATGCGCGCGCTGGAGCTCGACCAGAAGATGCAGGTCGCGCAGCGCAACCTCGAGATTGCCTACTTCAACACCGGCTACTACGACAAGCGGGTCGCCGAGCTGGAGGAGCGCCTCCGCGCCCGTCCAGCCGATCGTGACGCGCGCTGGGAGCTCGGCCGTACCCACGCGCTGCTCGGCCAGACGGCCGATGCGGCCCGCGAGTTCGAGGCCCTGCTGCGCTACCACCCGAGCGACATCGGCGCGCTCGTGCAGCTCGGCCTCGCCGAGCGGACCAACGGTGATCTGGACAAGGCCCTCGGGTACCTGCAGCGCGCGCTCGCGCTCGATCCGCAGAGCTCCGTCGTCAACTTCTACATCGGTGAAGCGCTCTACAACCGTGGCGTGAACGAGGGTGCGCTCGAGGCACTCGAGAAGGCGGTCGAGCTCAATCCACAGAATCCCGACGCGTACTACCTGATGGGCTTCGTGCTCGGCGATATGGGCCGTCACGAGGACGCCAAGCGCGTGACGCGGAAGGCGATCCAGCTCAACCCCACGCTGTCTCGCGCGCAGGCGAACCTCGTCATCGACCAGCCGCGCGCCGAGCGACTCGAGGAGCTGGCCGCGGCGCGAGCGAGTGGACGTCCGGCGCAAATGGAGGTGCACGCCGACGGGCAGCTCGCGCACTTCAACCTCGGCCTCGCCTTCCGGCAGAAGGGCTATTACAGCGAGGCGCTGCGCGAGTACGCCAAGGCGCTCGAGGAAGCCGAAGAGCCGATGCTCGTCAAGCAGGCGATGGCGGAAGTACACCTGCTTCGCCGTGAACCGCGCCAGGCAGTGGAGCTTTACGACGAGCTGCTCACGCATCAGCGAGACAGCGCCAAGCTGTGGAACGAGCGCGGCGTGGCGCTTCACCAGGACGGGCGCTTCGCCGAAGCGGCCGAGAGCTACGGCTTCGCGGTGCACGCGGAGCCGGGCTATGCACTGGCGCACAACAACCTCGGCGTTGCGCTCTATCATCAAGCGAACCTCGAGGGCGCGTTCGAGGCCTTCCGCGCTGCGCTCGAGACGCAGCCGACGTTCATCAAGGCGCGGCTCAACCTCGCCCTCCTGCTCAGCAAGCATCGCAAGTATCAGCTCGCGCTCGAGGCGTACCGTGCCGTGCTCGAGACGTCGGCCGACGATCCGGCAGCGTGGAACGGCATCGGACTCGTGCTCGCCGACCTCCGCAAGCACGAGGACGCGCGCAACGCGTTCGCGCGCGCGGTCCAGGCGCGCCCGGACTTCGCGGAAGCGCACTACAACCTGAGTTTCGCACTCTCCAACCTCGGCGACTTCGAGGGCGCGCTGCGGGAGACCAAACGTGCACTGGAGCTCGATCCGTACTACGTGGCGCAGAAGTTCGAGCTCGCCATCGACCTCGAGTACGAGGATCCGGATCTGTCGATCCAGCCGGATCTCGGGGCCGCGGAGCGGCTGGACGAGTCGGTGGCGGACTTCGCGTTCGATCCGAGCGTGCTCGATTCGCTGTTCACGAGCTTGTCTCCCTCACCCGCGGAGCCGGTTGTCGAGAGCGATCCCGGCGCGAATGCGTACAGCATGGCGGCCGACTATCTCGGCATGGGGCTGTACGATCGTGCCGCCGCCGAGGTGAGCCGTGCCATGACGCGTGGCGCCCCGCGTCCCGCGGGGTACATGCTGCTCGGCGACATCTACTCGCGGCAAGGACTGCACGGCGAGGCGCTGGAGCGCTACCGCGAGGCAAGACGTGAAGCGCCGGACGACCAGCGCGCGCAGATGGGCGAGGCGCGCACGCTCCTCGCCACCGGGCGCGGGCGCGAGGCGCTCTCGCTCGCCGAGTCGCTGCTCATCGCGCAGGCACCGTCGGTGGACACGCTGATGCTCGCCGCCGCGGCGCGTGCCGACTCGGGCGATCCGGCTGCGGCACTCGCGGCGCTCGACCAGGCGCGCAAGCTCGCGCCGCAGCGCGCCGACGTGCACCAGAAGATGGGCGACATTGCCCGATCGCTCGGCGACAACGAAGGGGCGATGGCAGCCTATCGCCACGCGCTCGAGCTCGACGGTGACTTTGCCGTCGTCCGGCGACAGCTCGCGCAGCTGCTGCGCGAGCGCGGCCTGCTGCAGGAGGCCGAGCGTGAGCTGCTGGCCGCCCTCGACGCGGTGCCCACCTATGCCGAGGCCACTCTCGCGCTGGCGAGCATCCAGACCGAGACAGGCCGCGCACCGAGCGCGATGTCGTTGCTGATCGGGCTGCTGGAGCGCGACCCCTACAACCTCGACGCCCTGCTGGCGCTCGGGGAGACGCTGCTCGCCATGGGACAGAAGGGCGACGCCGTGCAGGCCTTCCGCCGCATCCTCCGCTTCGATCCCGACCACGTCGGCGCGCTCTATTACGACGGTGTGCTGCTCAACGAGCAGAAGCACTTCCGGGAGGCCATCGAGCGGTGGACGCGCGTGATCGAGCGCGATCCGGCGGGCGAGTTCGCGCGACGAGCACGTCGTGCGTCGCGCACGGCGAGCGACCTGCAGAGCATCTTCGCGCGCCAGGGGGCGGCCTGACATGGCGATCGAAGGACCGCTTCGCGAGCTCGGCATCCACGACGTCTTCCAGCTGCTCGACCTGAGCCGGAAGACGGGATCGCTGCGGGTCACCTCCGACCTGCGCGACGACGAGGGCTTCGTGCTGTTCGACGGCGGCAAGGTGCTGCACGCGAGCGTGCGGAGCAATCCGACGTCCATCGAGCGGATCCTGCGTCAGGCGGGGAAGATCAGCGAAGCCGACGTGGCCGCGGCTCGGGCGCTGCCGTCGCGACCCGAAGAAGGTCTCGGCGACCGGCTCGTGCACGCCGGCGTGATCACGCAGAAGGAGATGGAGCGCCACCTCCGGCAGGCGATCGAGAACGTGGTGTTCGAGCTGATGTCGTGGCGCGAGGGATTCTTCTCGTTCGAGGAGAAGCCGCTCACCGACGTGCCGCTCGACGCACGGATCCGCATCTCCACGGAGTCGCTGCTGATGGAAGGCGCGCGGCGCATCGACGAGTGGTCGCGCATCGCCGACAAGGTGCCGAGCCTCGGCGTGGTGCCGTCCCTCGCGCCGGCCGACGACGAGCGTGATTCAATGGTGGATCTCCTCCCGCACGAGTGGGAGGTGCTGATGACCATCGATGGCACGCAGGACCTGCGCGCGATCGCGGCGGCACTCGGGCGCAGCGAGTTCGAGGTCGCGAAGATCGCGTACGGCCTGGTATCGACCGGCGTGGTGGTGCTCAATGCGCCCGACCGCCTGACACCGACCTCGGTGGGCGTGGTGCGAGGTGTCTCCACCGCACTCGAGCGTGGGCGGAGCAGCTTCTCGGCCGGCCGATACGAAGAGGCACTCTCTGCCGCACGCTCGGCGCTCGCGGCCGATCCGGCGTCGGCGGAGGGGCACCGACTCGCGGCGCGCGCGCTCGCCCGGCTTGGGCGGCACGGAGACGCCGTCGACGAGCTGCGTCGCGCGGTGCAGGTGGATCCGCTCACGCCGGACGTGCATCTCGATCTCGGCTTCGCCGCCGTCCGAGTGGGCGACTTCGCCAACGCACGCGCGAGCTGGGAGCACTACCTGCGGCTCGCTCCGGCATCTCCGGACATCAACCGCGTGACGGCGGCGCTCGAGGCGCTGACGCGCATGATGCACCTCATGGAGGCCCACGTCGATGGTTGACGATGTGAGCCGACTGAGCGACGAGCTGGCCCGCGACCCGGCGAGCCTCGTCTTCGTGCCGCTCGGCGAAGCGCTGCGCCGGCAGGGACAGCTCGACCTCGCGCTGCGCGTCGCGGTGCGCGGACTCGAGCGACATCCGCATCTCGCCGACGGGCACGACCTGCTGGCGCGCATCGCCGTGGACCGCGGCGAGCTCCAGCGCGCGTTCGACGAGTGGGATATGGTGCTTCGGCTCGCCGAGGGACATCCCGGTGCCTTGCGCGGAATGGGCTTCGTCTGCTTCCAGCAGGGCCGGCTCGCCGATGCTGAACAGTACCTGGGCGCGGCCGCGGTCGCAGCGCCGGACGACGACGGGATCCTCCAGGCGCTCGCCCACGTGCGAGCGCAGCTGCCCGACGTGCAGCCGGTCGTTCCCCCAGCGCCGGTCGAGTCGACGCATGACGAGCGCTTCCTGTTCGTGGACGTGCTGAGCGACGTGGATCAGACCGCGCTCCTGCTCGATCGCGATGGCCTCGTACTCGGCGGAGCGTACCTCGATCACGAAGGCAACGACGTGGCGCAGGAAGTCGGCGCGGAGCTGAGCGGGGTCACCGATGCCGCACGGCGCGCTACCCGACATCTCGCGCTCGGCGACTGGACGTCGATCGTCTTCGAGACGGAGGTGGCCGTGGTGGCGATGGCACCTTCGCCGGACGACGGACTTCTCGTGCTCGCGACTTCGCGGGCGACGCCGCTTGGCCTCGTGCGGCGCCTGCTGGATCGTTGCGCCGAACGGGCCGCACGATGGCTCGGGGAGCGTGCCGCATGAGCAGCGCATTCACCCCCATGCTCGACGCGCTCACGCGCCAGCGCGGAGTGCGGGCGGCGCTCGTGGCGAGCGAGCAGGATGGCATCGTGGTGGAT
>Ga0157372_10006535_pt1 | contig 12407 bp, 10 predicted proteins | sample C55metaG_FD_115307 | JGI IMG/M metagenome (GOLD analysis project Ga0157372, IMG submission 115307) | Corn rhizosphere microbial communities from Kellogg Biological Station, Michigan, USA - C5-5 metaG | ecosystem: Host-associated > Plants > Roots > Rhizosphere > Soil | place: USA: Michigan... | reverse complement strand
TCAGCTGTTTAATGCGGGTAAAAGTAGCCGCCTCGCTGTCATCCTTATAAACAAAATAATGGCTTTGGCCCTTGCTGGCAATTTGCGGCAAATGGGTAATGGTAATTACCTGCAGGTTTTGGGCTAAGCGCTCCATGATCTGCCCAACCTTGTTGGCAACTTCGCCCGATACCCCTGTATCTATCTCATCAAAAATAATGGTAGGCAAGGCTGTATATTGCGCTACGATAGATTTAATGCTCAGCATCAGTCTCGAAAGCTCGCCACCAGATGCCACCTTGCTCATCTCAGCCAAAGCATGTCCCTTATTAGCCGAAAACAAAAATTTAATGTTGTCGATCCCCGTAGCAGTAAGTAGGGGAGCTTGCTCAGTAGCTCCCCCTTTAGGGGGCGGGGGGGGCGTTTGCTCAATGCTTAACATCGAGTTTCCCATCCCCATCTCGGCCAGTGTTGCCAATATCTGTTTCTCAATATCCGGGATAGCTTTTTTGCGGTTGACTGATAACTGTGTCGCCAGCTTTTCAAGTTCGGCTTTATCGGCGGCAATTTGTTTTTGCAGTTTTTCGATAGCTTCGTCACCAAAAAGGGCTTGCTGCACTTTGTCTGATAATTCTTCCTGAATCTGCAATAGCTCGGCGATGGTATTTACCCGATGCTTTTTTTGCAGATTGTAGATCATGCTTAACCGGTTGTTCACCTCTTCGGCACGGGCTTCATCAATAAAAGTATGCTGTTCAATGGCATCAATTTCAGCAGCAATATCTTTCAATTCTATGATAGTGCTATTGATGCGCTGGTGCAATTCAGCCACAGCTGGGTTGTATTTTTCTATAGAACCCAAAGCCTGTCCGGCTTCTTTTAGCTGAGTCAACGCTGCGGCTTCGCCATCCTGTAAAAGATAGTTTGCGCCTAAAAGGTTGCGTTTAATTTCTTCGGCATTGTTGAGGGTGTTTAGTTCCAGTTCTAAATGTTCCTGCTCATCAGCAACTAAAGCGCCTTTTTCCAGTTCATCAAACTGAAACTGGAAATAATCAAGATCGGCTTTGGCTTTATCATTTTCGGCTATGAGCTGGTTCAGCTTGCTTAACGACTTTTTATATGCTTTGAATTTGGTTTGATAATCAAATAGCAAATCTGAATGACGTGCGATGGAGTCAACCACTAACAGTTGAAAATCCGGATCATTGATCTCCAGCGTAGCATGCTGGGAATGGATGTCGATCAGCTTTTCGCCCAGTTGCTTCAATGCTGTGAGGTTAACCGGCGTATCGTTTACAAAAGCACGGGATTTACCATCGGCAGAAATTTCACGGCGTAATACCGTTTCGGTTTCATAATCCAGATCGTTATCCTCAAAAAAATCGGCTAAATGAAAGCCACTGATTTTGAAAGTGCCCTCAATAACGCATTTTTTTTGCTGGTTAAAAAAGTACTTGCTTTCGGCCCGTTGTCCTAAAATAAGTGAAAGGGCACCCAATATGATCGATTTACCTGCACCGGTTTCGCCGGTTAATATGTTCAGACCGCTATCAAAACCTATCTCCAGGTTGTCGATAAGCGCATAGTTATTAATGGTTAGCTTTTGAAGCATAAAAAAAGTGTCCTCATTTTATTGAGGACACTAAATTACAAATTAAGGCTCTTTAAAAAATATTTTTAATGCTTTTTGCTAATTTATTTAGTCAGCTGTATCGGCTTTGATCTCCTCTTTATCGTCGTTGTCAAACTTATAATCAAAGTCTTTATCCATTTTATCGCGGTATAGTTTCATTTTTTGCTTAAAGGCCGGGCTTTTCATGTAGTCCCGCAGTTTTTTGCTGGCTTCTTTAAGCCGTTGTTGTGCCGCTCTAATTTCAGGGCTATCCTGGAAGCCGCGCATTTGCCGGCCAATGTCCCTCATATCCTCCTGTAGTTTTTTCATGTCGGGATTGTTGTAGGCCATCCTGATGCTATCGCCCATGGCCTGCATACGGTTTCTTTTTGCAATAAATTCCGGCGAGTCATAGCGGCTGCGGATTTTTTGGCCCAGGTTTTTCAACTGCTCTGTTTGCGCCTTCACATCAGCCGGGATCTTGCTTTGCAGCTCGTCCTGGTACTTTTTGTAATTAGGATCTCTGTCGTCATTATAGCTATTATAGCCGCGGTTATGCGGAATGCCATACTTTTTCTCCAGCTCTTCGTTCATTTTTTTAAACTCAGGACTGCTGTAATAAGCACCGATCTTGCGGCCTATCTCACCCATCTGTTCACTGGTTTTTTTAGATTCGGAAGTTTCGCCATATTCCTTTTGAAAATCTTCGCCCATTTTTTGCATTTCCAGCTTCATTTTTTCCATGCTTTCAGTATTATAATAGGCCTGCAGGGCTTTGCTTTTAGCTTCAAGCATTTCCTGTTGCTTTTTGAAATCATTCCTGTTGTAGTATTTACCAATCAGCTCGCCTTGTTTGTTTACTTCGGCGCTGAGTTTTTCAAGCTCAGCATCGTTAAAACCGTCGTAGTTAAAAGAATCATGGCGTTGTTTGGCTCTAACTATTTCGGCCTGGGTTTTCTTTTTATAGGTTACAGGTTTTTTAGTTTTAGGAGCCACCTTGCGTATGGTATCTTCCACAAATAGAGCATGTAAGGCGGCAGGCGCAGCAACTTTTTTAACTGTGAGCTTGCCATCTTTTATGGTGGGGTTTAGCCAGGCAATGCTGCTAACGCCGGCAGCCATTATGGCAATGGCCACAAGCAGGTGGCGGATATTGCCTATAGGTTTCTTTGTTTTCATGATGCGTTCAATTCTGTTTAATAAATGATATTTTTTGCCATTAGCAGCCAGGGCCAGCTGTAAATGCTGCTGCCTGGTTTGCTCAAGCTTCAAAAGCGCGTGTGCATAGATCAAGGGTTGCTGTGTTGTTTGCACAACAAGGTCATCGCAGCTGTTTTCGCGCTCCTGGTTAATGATTCGATTAATTAATTGGGCAAAGGGATTAAAGAATAACAGTATGGAAATAAATTGCTGCATCAGGTTCAGCAGGTAATCATTACGTTTAATGTGCGATAGCTCATGCAGTAAAATGGCTTCAACCTCGGTAGCCGATAAGTATGTAGTAAGGGTTATCGGCAACAAAATAATGGGGCTTAAAAAGCCTATCATACAAGGGGCATCAACCATACGGCTAAAGTTTACCCACACATCTTTTTTAATACCCAGCTTTTGGCAAAGCTCATCGGCAAAGTCTTGCAGCCTGTCGGCAGGTACCATGGTACGTTTTATCAGGCTGATCCTTTGCCAGCTTAAGCTTACTTTAAGCAGGTTAAATACCAAACCGGCAAAATAAAGGGCCGATATATAGGGCAGATAGCCTTTTATAACGTATTCGTAATAACTATTTTGCGGTCTGGCTGCTACTTCATGCAAAGGCAGGTAGAAACGTGGTAATACAGATGGTGCATTGGCGGATGTATAATTGATCCACTCGTGCAGCCTGAACTGATGGATAAACGTGTATATAAACCAGGCGCTTATGGCAAGCATGGCGCCCATGGCCCAATTGTGCTTTTTAATGGCTGATAACTGCGGCCTGCAAATAAACACTAATCTTAAGGCAAACCATACTAACAAACCCTGCCATAACGATTGCAGAATGGTTACGCCCAACACCTGGCTTATATTATAGAATAAATTTTCCATCACGTTTATTTTTTGTCCTGATCAAATTGATTCAAAAAATTTTTAATAGCGTCAATCTCGTCTTTTGATGCGCGGTGCTGGCCAAGCGCCTGGATCACCAGATCAGAAGTGGAGCCTTTAAATACAGTAGACAAGATTTTATCCAGAGCGTTGCTTTGGGCCTGCTCCATTGTGAATAAAGCCTTGTAAACATGGGTTTTTGAAGTGGTGTCGCGCTCAACCATTCCCTTATCATGCATAATCTGCATGAGTTTTAAGGTGGTGGTGTAACCGGCATCCTTGTTTTTAGCAAGCTCCTCGTGAACTTCACGTACGGTGCACTGGCCCTTTTTCCAGATCACCTGTAAAATTTCGAGTTCGCTTTCTGTTGGTTTAATTTCCATCTGTCTATCTTTATTACGAATTTCTTCGTACAAATATCTACGATAGATTTCGTATTTGCAAGAGGTTTGTGATTTTTTAACAAATTTTAACGGTTGGGTGGGTAGCGAGTAGTTGATTGGGAAAGAGGTTTGTCTGTTCAGACAAAATCCGAAATCGAACATCCGAAACGGCGTAGCCCTCTTGAACACCGTTGAAAGAACAATTAAATTGTGAAAAATCCAAAATCAAACAATCACCATCTTTTAACTATTTTTGCGCTGGAAACTCCGAAATCGAACATCCGAAATCCGACATCAAATACCCATGCTGCAAATACAGGAAAACGTATCCCTCAAAAATTTTAACACTTTCGGTATTGATACCCGTGCCCGCTACTTTGTGGAAATTGCCCATGAAGATGAGCTTGCCGAGCTATTTGCCGATCCGCAGTGGCAGCAAACAGAGCGACTAATACTCGGTGGCGGCAGCAATATGCTTATGGTTGATGATTTTGACGGACTGGTTGTGCGCATGAACATCCGCGGTATTGAGCACCGCATCAGTCACGATGATGTTTATGTAGAAGCAGGTGGTGGCGAGGTATGGAATGACCTGGTTAATTATTGCGTTGCGCATGAATATGCTGGTGTCGAAAATCTGAGCCTGATCCCGGGTTCGGTAGGGGCATCGCCTATACAAAATATAGGCGCCTATGGCGTTGAGCTTAAAGATGTATTTCACAGTTGCCGCGCTTTTGAAATAGCGACAGGAACATTCAGAACTTTCAGCAAAGAGGATTGTAAATTTGGTTACCGCGAAAGCATTTTTAAAGCCGAACTGAAAGAACAGTATATTATAGTATCGGTAAAGTTCCACTTATCGCTGGTGGCAAGCATTAACACCAGATATGGGGCTATTGAGCAAGAATTACAAAACAGGGGTATCTCAAACCCTACTATTAAAGATGTATCGCAGGTGGTGGCGCATATCCGGGTATCCAAATTACCCGATCCGTCAACTATAGGAAACGCGGGCAGCTTCTTTAAAAATCCGGTGATCAGTGCCGAAGAATTTGCTGTGGTGCAAGCTAAATTTCCTGATGTGGTAAACTATCCTGCTGCTGATGGCGGCGTAAAACTGGCTGCCGGATGGCTTATTGAACAATGCGGATGGAAAGGAAAAACCGTGGGGCACACAGGAACATGGAAAAACCAGGCCCTGGTTTTAGTGAACCACGGAGGCGCTACGGGACAGGAAGTGTATAACTTTTCGTCGCAAATCATAGACAGTGTGTACACTAAATTTGGCGTTACACTACAACGAGAGGTTAATATTATTAGTTAAATAACTTTATTTAAAGTGAATTTTCATTTTTAATAAAATTTCTTCTGAATAATATTCCTGTTACAAATGTTCCCTAAATAAGTTTGATTCTCTGACGTAAAAATCCATAACGTTCTGTTTTTCAGTATTGTATTTGTTTTCAATGTGTTAAAGATACACAATGAATAAGTTTCAATACCGATGTTTAATTGTGGACTTTTTACTACACCCTTTAGCTTAATGGCATCATGCTTGTCTAATTGTTAACACAAAACTTTAACAAAATGACAAAGATTGAGTTTAACACCCTTGTACTACGTCAGGCGACTTCTTTAAGATCATACGCTTTACATTTCACGCACGACGCAGACGATGCTAACGACCTTGTCCAGGATACAATGTTGAAGGCCATAACTTACTACAACAAGTTTAAGGAAGGCACCAATTTAAAAGGATGGTTATATACCATCATGAAAAACACATTCATCAACAACTATCGCCGTTTTGTTAAAATGAGCACTTTTGTTACCAAGAGTGATGAAATTTCATCACCAAACCTGGTATTCAGTTCAACCAAAAACCAGGGCGAAGCCAAATTTGTTATGGATGATATTAAAAAAGCTTTAGACAGGCTGCCCGAAGATTATTATGTACCCTTCACTATGTACTTTGAAGGTCATAAATACCATGAAATTGCCGATCACCTGGATATCCCGATCGGTACGGTAAAAACCCGCATACACGTAGCACGCAAACTGCTCAAGAAAAACCTTAAGGCATATGATAACGGAATCGCCAAACCCGTTTACGCAGAGAATTAATGTTCAATTAAACTCCATCATATATATAAATAGGAAACCCGCCCATGAGGCGGGTTTCTTGTTTTAGCCCAGGTTATTGACGGGCTTATGTTATCTTAAAAAAGGTACAGCTGGCTGATAAAATATTTGACGGGTGTTATATACCAGTACGCTGTTGAAAACGATATAAATAAAGTTTATAGCATAAAACAACGGCATACCCAATAATATAAGTTCACCCGCGCCAAGGTTCAATATAGATGAGGGAATATGAAAAAAATCGTGGTTAAAAAGAACAATAGCTGTTAAAACGATAGCTAAACACCATGATATTTGAAAATTGATAAGCCGTTTACAAGGTTTATCTATATCTTTTATTTTTTTCCTGTTGGATAACCACAAGGCCAGTGGCAATGCTATTCCTAACATCGGGAATATAATGAAGCTTAGGGCTGATAAATTGAATTGTAGTAAGAAGTTTCTGCTATCATAATTCAAAATTCCTGCCGGCTCGAAAGGTAATTCTGTTAAATCTTCAGGGGTAATATTTAGCGCGGTTGCCAGTCTTTTAAGTGTATCGCCCCTTGCATCTGTTTCATCGTTTTCTATTCGTTGCACGGTTCTTAAACTTAGTTGGGCTTGTTCAGCCAATTCTTCCTGGCTTAATCCTTTACGGTTGCGCAATTCCTTAATCTTTTTTCCGGGGTTATAGGTTTTCATATTGATATATTTTGCTGAACAAAAGTATAACTCCCTAAAGATATTAACTGCCGACTTGTTTACGTCATGTTTACGACATCGCTGTTATTGCTAATACGCCAACTTCTTCATTGCCTCCTTCGCTACCACCTGCCCCGAGATAATTGCCGGCGGCACGCCAGGCCCCGGCACGGTAAGCTGCCCGGTATACAGCAGGTTGTTGATATGTTTTGGCCGTATGGCGGGTTTAAAAAAAGCGGTTTGGGCAAGTGTATTTGCCAACCCGTAAGCATTGCCTTTAAACGAATGATAATCGGCTGTAAAATCATTAAGCGCATAGCTTCGTTTCACCATGATCGAACCTCTGATATCGTGCCCGGTAATCTGAGCAAACCTATCCATCATCAGGGTGAAATATTTTTCGCGGATGGTTTCGTCATCATTTAAGCCCGGCGCTATCGGCATCAGGAAAAACAGGTTCTCGCCGCCCTGGGGGGCAACCGTGCTATCCGTTTTTGAACTACAGCAAACATAAAACAACGGACTGGAGGGCCATTGGGGCGCAGTATAGATCTCTTTGGCATGCAATTCAAAGTCTTCGTCGAAGAATAGGTTATGGTGCTGTATGTTCGGCACTTTTTTATTAGTGCCAATATAGAACAATAAGCTCGATGGCGACATCGTACGGCTATTCCAGTATTTAGTAGTGTAGTTACGATAGGGTTTTTCAATTAAATGCTGGTCAACGTGTTGATAATCTGCCCCTGCAATTACCATATCGGCGGTGAATACGCCGTTATTGGTTTGGATTTTATCAACCTGTTTATCCTGTATATTGATTTTTGTAACCTCTGTATTGAGCCTGATCTCAACTCCCAGTTCGATGGCCAGGCTTACCATAGCTTTTACTATTTCGTTCATGCCACCCATAGGGTACCAGGTGCCCAGGGCAAGGTCCGCATAGTTCATCATGCTATACATGGCCGGGGTATTTTGCGGGGTGGCTCCTAAAAATAACACGGGGAACTCCAGTAGTTTAATTAGTTTGGGGTTTTTAAAATATTTGCGTACATGGCTGCTCATACTGGTAAGCAGCTGCATGCTGAAGCTTTTTTTGATCAGGTTAAAGTCGATAAATTCGGTGATGGAATGGGAAGGGCGGAAGACATATTCACCCATGCCTACCTTATATTTATATGCCGCCTGGTTTAAAAAATTGCGTAATGCTTTACTGCTACCAGGTTCGGCTTGTTCAAACAGGGCTTCAAGCTCAACCATATCCGCGGGGACATCAAATATTTCGTTTTTGCTGTAATAAACACGGTAGCCGGGATCAAGCCTTTTTAGCCGATAATAATCGGAAGTTTTTTTGCCGAACATTGCAAAAAAGTTTTCAAATACATCGGGCATCCAGTACCAGCTTGGCCCCATATCAAACCTAAAACCATCCTGCTCCCAAGCCCTGGCACGGCCGCCCGGCTGGTCGTTTTTTTCCAATATGGTAACTTTATAGCCTTCTTTAGCCAAAACACAGGCCGCCGATAAACCAGCAAAGCCCGAACCGATAACAATAATACGCTTGCTGCTCATGTTTAATGTGAAGCCTAAGATAAGCAAATTGTTTTAGGCCTATAAAAAACAATACCGCTTTGAATTTGTACTTTTGAAAAAATGACCACGCGAGTGCCGATGATGAGCCTGTACGATGAAACTTGTTTTGAATGCAGTAAACTGATAACTAAAAAATATAGCACTTCCTTTAGCCTGGGCATTAAAACTTTTGATAAAAGTTTTCGTTATCCCATTTATGCCATCTACGGCTTTGTACGCTACGCCGATGAAATTGTAGATACCTTTCATGGGTATAACCAGCAGCAACTGATCAGCAGGTTTGAGGAAGAGACTTTCAAGGCTATCAGAGAAAGGATCAGCACTAATCCCGTAATTCATTCTTTTCAACAGGTAGTTAACCGGTTTAAGATCGATCATGAATTGATCAGGGCTTTTCTGAGATCAATGGAAATGGACCTGGATAACAAAGCCTATGATAAGGGCAGCTACCAAACTTATATTTATGGTTCGGCAGAAGTTATCGGCATGATATGCCTGCGTGTTTTTACCAATGATGATACCCTTTACCAGGCTCTTGTACCCAAGGCACGAAGCCTGGGTGCCGCTTTCCAAAAGATCAATTTTTTACGGGATGTTAAGGCAGATTATACAGAACGCGGGCGCACATACTTTCCGGGGATCGATTTCAATAATTTTACCGAGCGGGATAAGCTTGCCATTGAGGCGGAAATTAAACACGATTTTGACGAAGCATTTGAGGGAATAAAATGCCTGCCGGCTGGCACCAGGCTTGGGGTTTATATTGCCTATATTTACTACCTGCAGTTGTTTAAAAAAATAAGTTACACTCCTGCAAAAGTAATACTACAAAAACGTATCAGGATTTCTGATGCGCGTAAAATGAGTTTGTACATCAAAGCTGTTCTGCAGCAAAAGTTAAATGTTATTTAATGTTAAAGAAGATCTTTTTTATAGCCAGTATATTGGTAGTAGTATTCGGGTTGCGAATGGCTAAAGCCGAGGAACCCAATCTGAAAATGCTGCGTAAGCAAATGCTCATTGCTATTGATAAAAGCAAAACCACCGATTCGTTGTATAATAATCTTAATGGTATCAAAGAAAAGAGTGGTATTGTCAATGGTTTCATAGGCGGCCTGCTTGCCTTAAAAGCGAAACATGCCTGGAACCCATATTTAAAATTGAAATATCTTAACAGATCGGAAAAGGTATTTAAGCAGGCATTAATTGACGATCCGCATAATATCGAGATCAGGTTCATGCGCTTTTCTGTTGAACACAACGTGCCTTCCATTTTAGGTTTTAATAAAGACCTCGCGGCGGATACCGACGATATCATAGCCCAACTGGGTAAAAAGAATTATGGCTCGGCCGATAAGGAATTGACCATCCAGATTATCAAATTCCTTCTTCATTCAAAAAGATGTACTCCTGCCCAAAGCCAGGCGCTCAATAAACACTTAACCGAACTTACGTGAGATACACCTATTTACTGATCAACCTGCTAACGGTATTTTTTCCCGTTGTGCTTTCGTTTGATAAAAGGGTGCGGTTTTACAAAAGTTGGAAATTTATATGGCCCGGCATGGCCGTTACTGGTTTGTTTTTTTTGTTTTGGGATGTGCTTTTTACCGTCAGGGGTGTTTGGTCGTTCAATTCGGCATACATCATTGGCGTTAAGTTTTTTGGTTTGCCTTTAGAGGAAATACTATTCTTTTTAACGGTACCGTTTGCCTGTATATTTATTTACGCCTGCCTTAATCACTATGTTAAATGGCTGATGCCTTTCAGGCTTACCGGTATTATAAGCAGTATGGTAATATTACTGAGTATCCTGATGCTGATATTTTATCACGACCGGCTTTATACCGCGGTTACGTTTGGCTTATTGCTACTGCTTGTGGTGTTGATTCAATACGTTTTTAAGGCCGATTGGGTTAATCGTTATTACCTGGCTTATATTGTAGCACTTTTACCATTTTATATAGTAAACGGCATATTAACCTCTGTCCCAATAGTGTTGTACAACAATGCCGAAAACCTGGGAAAGCGGGTTGGCACTATCCCATTTGAGGATCATTTTTACCTGATGGCTTTACTGCTCATGAACATCGGGTTCTTTGAATATTTTAAACAACAGAGGTTAAGCCGATGAGTGAGTTGCCGACATATACCAAATCACAGCTGGCCTTACGCAACGGTCAGGATAAACCCCGGATCTGGGTTGCCTATAAAGGTGATATTTATGATGTAACTGAAAGCCGGCTGTGGCGAAACGGGAAACATTATGAGCACTGGGCCGGACAGGATTTGACAGATGAACTTGCCGACGCACCACATACCGAAACCGTATTTGAGAGATTTGTAAAGGTAGGTCGCCTCATCACCCCCAGCCTCTCCATTGGGGAAGAAGACAAGGACTGATATGCTTTTTAAACAAAATGTTCTAAACCATTTTTGAATAATTTTTGAAGTGTGACGCCCTTTTTCTGTCACTCCTGAGTCATTTAGTGCAGTGATTGATGAGCTATATTCTGTAATAAACCATGTAAATATATTGTTACGTGGCCATTTCTCGCCGAAAAGTATGAAAAAATTAAGCTTTTTCCTTCCTGTCATGCCTTTTTCAACGGGCTATGCATGGTGCAATTTATTGTTGTAAAAAGAGGTTTTAAGGAACTGTGAGTTGTAGTTTTTCTTTTGGATTTCTCGTAACAGTTAACTTTATTGTGTTTTGATTTACAAGAGCTTGTAAAACAAGTTAGGAAAATGCCTCGCGCATTTTCCTAACTTATAATTAACAATATTAACTGACTTATTACCGGCCGGATCTAACGGCCATATGGTATTAACGACAGCAAAGGTAATTTCTTGTTGATAATTTCCTAAAACCTTCACTGTGGTTAAAAAAATTCATGTAAAAGAAATATTACATTTATTATTTGTTTTATTTTATCATTGGCTATTAAGTTTGCTTCCTTAACTATTAGCTAAATTTTTTCTATGAAAAAACGACTACTACTAATTTTGTGCAGTTTCGTATTTGCTGTAACACAGCTTTTTGCACAAAATCACACTGTTACCGGTACGGTAACAGCCAAGGAGGACGGCCTTCCTCTGCCGGGTGTATCGGTGAAGATAAAAGGGACAACTACCGGTACCCAAACCACCGTCGACGGTAAATTTTCACTCAGCGTTCCAAACAACGCGGTTCTATCATTTAGTTTTATTGGCTATGCCACACAGGATGTTCCTGTAGGCGCTTCAGCAAACCTAAAAGTGGTTTTGGAAGCATCAGCCCGCGGCCTTAACGAGGTAATCGTAACCGCGTTAGGTATCTCAAGGCAGCAAAAATCACTGGGCTACGCTGCTCAGCAGGTAAAAGGCGACGACCTTACCGTTACCAAGCAATCTGACCTTAACACCGCACTTGCCGGTAAAATTGCAGGCGTACAGGTTTTAGGCGGTTCGGGTGCAAAGTTCGGTACATCGACTATCCGTATTCGTGGTATAAACTCGCTATCGGGTGCTAATCCCATTTATGTTGTAAACGGTGTTGTTACTGATCCAAATGCTGTCAATAATGATGATATTGAGTCTTTAACAGTACTTAAGGGCCCTGCCGCTACAGCACTTTATGGCCAGCGTGCATCTGAAGGAGCCGTAGTGATTACCCTGAAAAAAGGTGTAAACAAAGGTGTCGGCGTTTCTTTCAATCAATCAACTACTTTCGAAAAAGTGTACCAGTTGCCTGAGTACCAAAATGAATACGGTGGTGGTACTGATCTTAAATGGGATACTTACACCTACGACCCAAACAAGGGCTCGCCCGCTTCGTATGCCAAATTTAACGGCACCAAGATTTACGATTATGGTGTTGATGAAAGCTGGGGCCCTAAAATGGACGGCACCCTATATGCCCCTTGGTATTTCTGGGATCCTTCAAATCCGGATTT
>Ga0157372_10006532_pt1 | contig 12411 bp, 12 predicted proteins | sample C55metaG_FD_115307 | JGI IMG/M metagenome (GOLD analysis project Ga0157372, IMG submission 115307) | Corn rhizosphere microbial communities from Kellogg Biological Station, Michigan, USA - C5-5 metaG | ecosystem: Host-associated > Plants > Roots > Rhizosphere > Soil | place: USA: Michigan... | reverse complement strand
GTCGCGGTCGTCATGATGATGCCGAAGACGTACGCCGACCCGTACTCGGAGACCCTCTCGGCCTATGTCATGAGCGCGCTCAGCGGGGCGTGCGCGCTCGTCGCGGTCGGGTCGCTCGACTTCGGCCTGATCGTCTACCCGGCCTACATCGTCTGCGCCGACCTGGCGGTCGCCGCGATCGTGCTCGCGCAGCGTCCCCAGATCCCGACCCCGGCGGAGTGAGGGAAGCGGGATGCGGCGTCCCGGAGGCCGGTAGACTCCGACGCTCACGCGCCCGTAGCTCAGGGGATAGAGCGCTGCCCTGCGGAGGCAGAGGCCGCACGTTCGAATCGTGCCGGGCGCATGGCTCAAACATGCTGTGTAGCGTCGTCAGAGCCTGCTCCGTCCGGAGCGTGGCTGAGAGTGCGACGCGGCGGCGGGATGACCCGCGACCATGCTGGCGGCGTTGTCTGCCTTCAAAATCGACCTGTCTCCCGCCGCCGCGTCGTGGTCGACTGGCCGGTGACCTTGTCCGAGTGTGAGCGACCGAGGCGCCGTGAGCGGCGCGGCGGCAAGAACGACCTCGTCGACGCGACGTTGGCGGCACGGCGGCTTGTCAGCGGCGAAGGGCTGAGCACGCCGCGTGGCGGCGGCCAGCGCGACCGGCTACAGGTGCTGCTACTCGAGCGGCGCGGCGCTACCAGGGCGCGCACGGCCGCGCTCAACCAGTTGCACGCAGCGATCGTGACGGCGCCAGCCGGACTGCGCGCGCGGCTTGATCGTGTCCCAAAGCGAAGGCTGGTGTTGACCGTGGCCCGACTGCGAGGCGGACCGGATGGCATATCCGATGCGCTGCGCCGGATCGCACGACGGATCCAGCTGCTCACCGCAGAGATCGATGAGATCGACCAGACACTCAACCAGGTTGTCACCACCATGGCGCCGGACTTGCTCGCCGAGTGCGGCGTCGGCCCGGTCTGCGCCGCGCAACTCTTAGTATCAAGCGGCGATCCTCACCGGATGGCGACCGAGGCCTCCATCGCCGCGCTGGCCGGTACCAGCCCGCTGGACGCATCCAGCGGCAGACAGCAACGCCACCGCCTCAACCGCGGCGGTGACCGCCAGCTCAACTGGGCGCTCCACGTGATCGCGCTACACCGCGTCCAACAACCACGACCAGACCAAGGCCTACTACCAGCGGCTGCTCGCCGACGGAAAGACCGCCAAGGAAGCCAAGCGCTGCATCAAACGCGCCCTCGCCCGCCACTTCTACCGCCTGCTACGAGAACTCGAACCGATCGCCTTGACAACATAGAAGCGTCGGTTTTCAGAAGGCCCGAAATGCCGAATCGTGCGCGATTAGAACTTCGAGCAGCTCCACCGCCACCCAATCGCTTGCCGATAAGCCGCGCGGGCAGGGAGCGGGAGGCGGCAGCGTACTGGGACTCGCTGACCGTAGAGCAGGAAGTGTGGGCTCTACGGAAGATGGGCTTCTTCAGGATGGGGCGCGCTCCGGCGATCAACCGACATCCTTCGTAGACTCCGAGGCGCACGTGGATCTGAATCTCCAGAAGGAGTCCCTCTCCCGCGCTTACGTCCACGTCATCTGCGCCACAGCAGGATGTTCGATCGCAAGCTGGGACGTGGACGATGACAGCGTTGACATGACGCTCAAGAAGACCGGCATGACTGGCGCCATTCCCTGCCCGATGCTCGACATCCAACTCAAGGCGACCGCCGATTCGGCCGGCGCACGACTGGACAACGACTGGCTGCATTTCCGCGTCAAGGCCAAGAACTACAACGACCTTCGCGAGAACGGGCACTACCCACGGCTACTCGCCGTGCTGCTCGTCCCCGACGACGTCGGCGAGTGGCTATCCCATACAGAGCATCGGCTCGCACTCCGAAGGTGCTGCTATTGGACGACGCTCAATGGCGAGGCGGACATCAACGGCGAGTCAACCACCGTAGCGATACCTCGGAGCCGCGTCTTGTCCGCCAGCGACCCTCAGCGATCTCATGGTGCGTCGCGATCGGCCCGGCCTCGTCCTCGCCCAACTCTTCAGCGACGAGCGCGATCCACTCGCCGCGATCAGGCACAACACTCATTTGGCACAGCCTATCCAGGAAGGTACCGTCATCGTCAGTCGCACAGAACTCGCCGATGGCAAGTACCACACCGACGTGCTTTTCGCTTGGCGGTAGCATGTCGCCGTGGACCCGCTCCCGCATGTCCGTCAGCCCTTCGATTTCTCCGAGCCGATCCGGTATGCGCATGGCCCGGACTCGGTCGCTCAGGAGGGAGTTCCCCAGGGACGAGTGGTCGAGCATCAGTTCGCAGACAGTCGGGTGTTCCCAGGAACGAGTCGCCGCTACTGGGTGTACGCCCCGGCCGAGGCCGCGTCATCGCAGGCAGGGTTGATGGTGTTCCAAGACGGGCGGATGTACCTGGATCCGAAGGGAGAGATCCGGGCCGGTGTCGTGCTCGACAACCTCATCCACCATGGCGAGATGCCGCCCACAATCGGGGTGTTTGTCGATCCGGGCGAACCAGGCAACCGCAACGTCGAGTACGACGCCTTCACCGATGCCTATGCGACCTTCCTTCTCACCGAGATCCTCCCCATGGTGCTCGACACCTACGACATCGCCGACGATCCCGACCAGTGGGGGATCTGTGGCGGCAGCAGCGGTGGAAGCTGCGCCCTCACTGTCGCGTGGATGCGACCCGACCGCTTCCGCCGCGTCATCAGCTTCCTCGGGAGCTTCGCCCAACTCGAAGGCGGCAACGCCTATCCCCAGCTGATCCGACAGACGCCCAAGAAACCCATACGTGCCTTCCTGCAAGCGGCGACACGCGACCTTGGCTGGAACCAGCCCGAGTTCAACTGGCTCAGCGCCAACCTCCAAGTTGCCGCGGCACTCGCCGAGCGTGGCTACGACCTCAGGTTCGTGCTCGGAGACGGCGGCCACGACGCCAACCACGGCGGAGCCATCCTCCCCGACGCGCTCCGCTGGCTCTGGCGGCCCTGAGGCTCCGAAGTGCGACAGTCTCGTCTCGGAGGGCTCAAAGAGCGCGAGTTTCGGCTCCTGTTCCTTGCGGCGACGGCCACGCGGTTGGGCGACGCGATGGCTCCAATCGCGCTTGCGTTCGGATCGGCGTCGTTCGCTCCACCACGGTCGTGGCCGCGATCACCTTGATCGTCGTCTCCTGAGAGTTATCCGGCTCGAAGAGGACGGTCATGTGCGCGCCGCTCATCGCGTGCTGCTCGCATAGGTACGCCTCAGCGTCCGGAGCCATAGAGCACCCGTCTTGCCTTTGCCCCGAGGAGCGTTCGCCTGGTCGTGCCAGACCCGGCACCGCACCCCGAGCTTGTTTTCGCCCCGGCTTCAGACAGCCGGGCACCACACACTGCTTCGACATCGGTCACCTCCATGCAAGTCGCCCTCGGCCCCGCTAGCTGCGGATCGGTGGGGCGGCCTCACTCGCTTGGGTGACTTCAGGGTTGGGCTACCGGATCCCGCTCGCCAGGATCTCCAAGGCGTTCGTGGAGGCGTATCCGTCGCCCTCGATCATGACGGTGACGCCGTCGGAGAACGTTCACCTGAGGGCGAAGTGACGATGGTAGACCGTCCACGTAGCGCCGTTGATGCGAACGACGCCCGTCACCGGCTCGGCAAAATGCGGCGTTACACCGGGGCCGTACTCCTTGACGAGTATCGAATGGGCTTCGAGTTGCTGTAGTCGATCGCGATCGCCTGAAAGCCGTGCTCGCGCCGGCACACGGTCGGGACGGCTGGCCTGGTCATTCATAGCGTCAATGCGATACACCTTGTCCTAGGTACTGGCTGCACCCCGTTATGTCAAGCAACCACGGCGAGAGTCCGCCAATGGCGCCCTGGCGCAGTACAGCGAGCAGCCTCAACCGCGCCGGCGACGTCGTCTGGTCGCCCAACGGCAAGAAGATCTCCTTCCTCCTGTGCACGTCCACCAGCGCCGGGACCGAACGGGAAGGCATCGCCACGGCAAACATCGACGGCACCGAGGTCCACTGGGTCACCGATAGCCCCAGCTTCGACCACGAAGCCGATTGGGGGCTGCGGTGATGATGTCAGCCCGCGCCGCTGGCGGGTGAGAAGTGCCCTGCGTAGGCAGAGGCCGAGGTCGCACGACCCCCGATCGCCCCGGTTCTCAGCCTGTGTTGAAGGCGGCCAGAATGCTGGTCAGATCCCGCCGGTCGGCCAGCGAATACCCGTCCCACGACCACGCGAACGTCATCATCCCGGATTCCCGGGAGGCGCTCCACTGTCCCAGCATGTGCGCAAGCTCGTCGGCGGTCGGATAGCGCCAGTTCCCGGTATCCCGGAATGCTTGGATGACTCCCCAGTAGTCAAGCCCGGCGGCATCGGCGGCCTGGATGACCGTGTCGATCCAGGCGTAGTCGCAGGGCTGGCCCGTGTAGCAGGGGTACGGGTCAAGCCCGATGTAATCCGCCGCGCCGCTCCAGACGGGTATCTGGGACAGCGTTTGGGCGCCCGAGTTGGAATCCACCACCATGACGACGAAGGCGGACGGGTCGAGCTGGTGAATAAGGCCGGTACGCGCTCGGTGCTGGGCCGGAGCATCGGGACATGCGAACGGATCCGGTTCGTCCGAGATGAAGAATCCGGCGACCTTGGGATCATCGACGCTGTTCTGCACGACCGAGCGCACTTCCGCGTCGGACTTCTCCCAGCTGCACGTCGCGTTGTCATAGTCGCCGAGCCACACCAGCCCGCGCGTTCCAGCAGGGGCGTTGTCGGCAGCCCACTGCGAGCCGGCGTCCATCAGGTTGTAGCCATACGAGGCGACGCGTGCCCCACCGTCGCCGTCCATGGACGAGCTGTACATGAACCGAAGCGGGGGCGGCGAGGCCATCGCGGGACAGGCGGCGGTCTCCGCCGTCACGCTGGCGATTGGTCCGGCATTGCCCGCGGCGTCTACCGCCCTCACACCGAGCCGGTGGGCGCTGTGGCATGCCAGGTGTGCGAAGGCGTGGCTGAGCGCCCGCGTCGAGCCGACATGGACCCCGTCAAGGCGGAGCCCGTAGGCAGCAACACGGCCGTTGTCTTTCGACGCCAGCCAGCTCAGGGTAAGCGATGAGTCGGTGGGGTGAACGACCAGGCCGCGCGGGGTCGACGGCGGCCGAGTGTCGAGGAACCGCACGGTGACGGCGGTTCGTACCCGCTGGCCGCCGCGCAGGCCGATCGCCGCGAGCGTATGCAGCCCCGGCGGGTACGGGCCCGTGTTGAGCGCAATACGAAAGGGCGCCACGGTGTCCCTGGCGACGGTTGAGCCGTCAACCCGGAACAGCACCGTGCGGGGCCGGCGCGAATAGCCGACCTTCCACGTTACGACGCCCGCCAACCTTTGTCCACCCGTGGGCGCAACCGTCCGGAGGGTGAGCGCATCTGCCGTCGCCGGCACGGTGGCAGCGCTCATCCAGAGCGCTAACCCCAAGGCAATAACGCCGATCACGCGACGACACCCCATCGCGGGTGTACCGGCACGGCGACTGCCCCGGATCATCCCCCAGAAGGTGTAAACCGGTCCACCAGGCGGGCGGTCGAGGCACGACCTGCCCGCCCTGTGGAGGCAAAGGCCGCACGTTCGAATCGTGCCGGGCGCATGGCTCAACCACGCCGTTTCGAGATGGCCGAAACCTCGAAACCCGCGCGATAGTACGAATCGTCCCGCCGGCGGATGCCGCGCAGCCAGGCGGCGCGAGATCGTGAAGCCGAGGAGTGGATCAACCGGATCTCGCTGGAGCAGCGCATCTGGGATCCTCGATGTCGTGGATTCTTCCGGATGGGGTCGGAATTGAGAGCCCCATAGCCCTTGCGGCTTCGCCGCACGAGGTTCGCGCGGCCGTGAGGAGCAACCGACCACTCCAGCGCCAGGCCGGCAGCATGCGCAACGGTCAGAGTCCGACGCGACCTCTAGCATCCTCGGGTGAGCACCCCCGCGAGCGAGGCAGGGCCCGAGCCGCGATGCCAGAGAACCAGGCGAAGATCATCCGCGGAGTGATCGAGCGGGTTCCCGGTCGGCGCGCTGGGCTCTCCAGCAACGCGGACGGCCGCGGTTCGCGACGGGCTTCTCGATGTCGCCACCCGCCGTTGTGCGGGGTCCCCAGTGGGGCGTGGTGCGACCGCACACCGGGCAGTAACGATCTTGGCGAGGGTGTCCTCAGGAGGGCGTTCCGGTACCAAAGCAAGACCGCCATGGTCACGAAGGTAACTCCGACTGCCAGACCGACGATCCAGCCCGCGACGTCCTGGCTGACGAGTGCCGCGCCCAGGATCGTGGCGATGCCGACGATCCCGCCCGTCGCGACCACGCGCATGGATGCGCGTTCGATCCTGGTACGGCGCCGTTCTCGTCCCGGCACCATGCCTTGAGGGCGGGGCTTGGGCCGACCGGGCCCAGGCTCGGCCGCCGTAGGGTATCGATGGCCGGCGTCCTGCTTGACCCGCGGTCCCGGCGGTCGTGCATCTACCCGCTCTGCTGCCATGCCGCTCGACGGGTCGCAAGGAGGCGTGGCCGGCCGCGCGCCGCGCCGGTTGGTGTATGGCGAGGCTGCGGCACGGATCTGGAACCGGATAGGGTGGCCGTCGTGGCCCGGATCGAGGAGTACGCGCTGATCGGTGATCTGCAGACCGCGGCGCTGGTCAGCCGGGACGGCTCGATCGACTGGTGTTGTTTTCCGCGTTTCGATTCGGGCGCGTGTTTCGCCGCGCTCTTGGGCGGTCCTGAGCATGGCCGGTGGCTCGTCGCGCCGGCGCGTCCCGGGACGGCGACTCGTCGGTATCGAAGCGACACGCTGATCCTGGAGACGGTGTTTGAGTCAGACGGCGGGGCTGTGCGGGTGATCGACTTCATGCCTCCCAGGGGCCGGGCGCCGGACGTCGTGCGGATCCTCGAGGGGCTAAGCGGCGCGGTGGAGATGCGCGTCGAGCTGGTGATCCGGTTCGATTTTGGCCGCATCGTCCCGTGGATGCGCCGCGTCGATGACGCCCGCGTTGCGATCGCAGGCCCCGACGCTCTCTGTCTGCGCACCCCGGTCGAGGTACGTGGGCGGGACATGACGACGGTGGCCGAGCTCACTGTCACCGCGGGCGAGCGCATCCCGTTCGTGTTGACCTGGTTTCCGTCGCACGAGGATTTGCCGGCGGCGATCGATGCCGAGCAGGCCCTCACCGACTCCGAGGACTACTGGCTTCGGTGGGGGCGCGCCGGCGACCATGTCGGCGACTACCACGACGAGGTGCACCGGTCGTTGCTGGTCTTGAAGGCGCTGACCTATGCGCCAACCGGGGGCATCGTGGCGGCGCCGACGACGTCGCTTCCCGAAGCGGTCGGGGGGGTGCGCAACTGGGATTATCGCTTCTGCTGGCTTCGCGATACGACGCTCACGCTGCTTGCGATGCTCCAGACCGGCCACCGGGAGGAGGCGGAGGGTTGGGAGCGCTGGCTCCTGCGAGCGGTCGCAGGCGACCCGGCTGACGTGCAGATCATGTACGGCATCGCCGGTGAGCGGCGCCTGGACGAACGCGAGCTCGACTGGCTGCCGGGGTACGAAGGTTCGCGGCCGGTCCGGGTCGGGAACGCCGCGTCGACCCAGCTGCAGCTCGACGTGTACGGCGAGGTCGTCGAGGCGCTCTACCAGAGCCGCGTCCACGGTGTGCCCGCCGACGCCGACGTATGGTCGTTGACGCGCATGCTGCTCGGCTGGCTCGAGCACGGTTGGCGGCTGCCGGACGCCGGGCTCTGGGAGGTGCGCGGGCCGTCGCGTCACTTCACCCACTCCAAGGTGATGGCCTGGGTCGCGTTCGACCGCGGCGTGCGTTTCCACGAGGAGTTCGGCGCGCGCGAGCCGGTCGGGCGCTGGCGGCGGATCCGCGACGAAATCCGCACCGACGTTCTGGCGCACGCCTGGAACGACCAGCGGCAGGCGTTTACGCAGTCGTACGGCGCCGATGAGCTCGACGCGAGCATCCTTCTGATGCCGCTTGTCGGCTTCCTCGAGGCGACCGATCCGAGGATGGTCTCGACCGTCGCCGCGATCCGACGCGAGCTCACCATCGACGGTCTCGTCCTTCGCTACCGCCCAGAGGACGGAAACGTCGATGGTCTGCCGGCCGGCGAAGGCGTCTTCCTGGCGTGCTCGTTCTGGTTCGCCGAGGTGCTCGCCATGCAGGGGGCGCACGATGAGGCCCGCGAGCTGTTCGAGCGGCTGCTCGACCTGCGCAATGACGTCGGCCTGCTCTCCGAGGAATACGACCCCGTCGGCCATCGCCAGCTCGGCAACTTCCCCCAAGCCTTCAGCCACCTCGCACTGGTGAGCGCCGCGCTCAGGCTCGGGCACGACCAGGGCCTCCGCCGACCGGACGCCCTTCGTCAACCGAAGCCGCGCTCGTAGCGGACTGAAGCCAGTTCCCACTGGTTGGACCGTCATCCAGCTTCAGCCCTGGGCAGCCCGCGACGCAGGACCTCGGCGAGGACGACGGCTTCATTGTGCTCGGTGTCACGGGCGGCCCACTCGGCTGCGTCCCGGACCGCAACCACCCAAGCTGCCTCGATCCCGCTCTCGTCGCGCGCCATCCAAGTGGCCGGGGCCCCATAAGCGCTCTCTCGGTGCCGTTCGACCCGGATCTCGCCGGGCTGATGGCAGAGGAGGTTGCCGGGCGGCAGACTACGCCCAGGAGGTCGCGGACCTGGGCACGGTCGCGCTGCTTTCCCTTTCCCGGTCGATGGCCGGCTGACAGAGGCCCCAACTCGGCAGGGAGACACGCTACGGACGAGGTGTCTGTCCGCGGCGGCGATGATCGCCGTGGCGACGTCGAGATCGACCGACCGTGCGCGCCCGCCTAGGGTACGCAGGCGATGTCCGGTTGGAGCATGCTCTGCCGTGACGGCGCGCGGATCGCCACCCTGGGCGCCGGGCCGGCGGGTCGTGTGGCGGCGAGGCACGCCCTCGAGCCGCGACGGTGTGGGTTGCCTCCAGGCCGTCTTGCGGCGGTAGCCGCATCGCCGCGGCCGGGGGTTGCTCAATCTGCAGGTCGGCTGCGCTCGTCGACGAGGCGGCGGGCGACGTCGCGGACCTTGATGTTGGCGTGCTGGGAGAGTTTCGCCAGCTGTTGGAATGCTTGCTCGTCGGTGATGCGTTCGTCGGCCATGAGGATGCCTTTGGCCTGTTCGATGACAGCGCGGGTGCGCATCGCCTCGGCCATGTTGCGTGCCAGTGTGGCGGCAGACTTATAGGCGTCCACGCTTTGCAGCGCCGCCGCCAGCTGCTCGCCGTAGGTTTGCGCCAACCGCAGCTGGCGATCGCTCAGCTGGACGCGCTCGCGGGCGTACAGGTTCAGGCTCGCCGCCACCTCCGCGGAGTCGGTTGGCACATGCACCGACAGCGAACTCTGCACACCCAGGTGCGAAGCCGTGTGGGCGAAGTGCTCCCACCGGTCATCGCTCGCGCCGGCGTCCTCCAAGAAAATCGGGTCGGACTGGTCAAGCGTCTCGATGCACGGGCCGCCGGCCTCGTACTGGGCATCGTCGAGGCCGATCAGGCTCTGGTCAGTCGCGCCCACCGTGGACACATCACCAGCATGCCGGGCGGTGACGGTCGCGGCGCTGAACCCGATCGCCTCAACCGCCGTCTCCAAGATCAGGTCCAATAGGCGGTTCAGCCGCACCTCGGCGGCGTCCCGAGTCGCGTCGTGCTCCATCGCGGAGCCTCACCATCCGCTCTCCAACTCGTCCACGGCGTTCTCCGAACACCGGCTCGGCGCAAAGCGGAGAGCATCGACTCGACGCAAAGTCAGCACCGAAAGCATAGCCGCTGCATCAGAACCGCGGTGAGAAGCGTCGGCCCTCGTGGCGGTTGATCCTTAGCTCTGTCGAGCGAGAACCTGCGGGTCGCCCGGCGCCGATGCAGTGCTCGCCACCGAGTTCGAACCGGCTCCAAACTGACCGCGGCCGCGGGCGGGCACGGCTCCTGCTCAGCTCGGCGCACTAGATGCACCGCCCTCACCCTCCCACCGTTCCAGATCAAGATGGGACTGCTCGGTTGGCGGTTCGGGCGAGTCGATCACGTTGTCCCTGTGCCCGCAGCTCGAGCAGATCCACGCCTCGATGCTGCCGCTTGGGCGCATGTCGCGATCGTCCACCATCTCCTCGATCGTCGTAAGGAGTCCCCAGTGCATCGTGGCGCGCTTGCACACGAGGCAGTAGCGATCTTGGCGTGGGGCGTCCTCGGGGATCATTCGGCGCTCCATACATGTCCCAAATTCCAACGCGCACTGACGGGTTCCGCTCGCGCCGTTTCGACGGCCGGGGTGCGAGCATCGACCGGCGTTAGGGCAAACCTCGCCGCCGGCTATCACTCTATCAGCCGCGATCCCAGCCTCCGGCCGAGGTGTCGGCGCCGGGTGAATCCTGACCCTCCCCCGCCGGTCGAAAAGTGACCCCCTCGGCGGTGGTGGGGGCGTCCGGTGGGGTGGTGATCCTGGCTTGGTCGTTGCCGGCGAGGCCAGGGGGAGGGTGTGCTTGGCGTGGAGCAGTGGGCCGAGATCGGGCGGCTGCACTTCGTGGCGGGCGTGGGGATCAAGGAGATCGCGCGGCGGACGGGGACGCGGGTGCGGGAGATGTTGGAGCCGCTGGGCGATGACGGCTCAAAGACGATCCTGGATGACTATCTGCGTGAGGTGCGACCGCCGTTTGTGCCGCGGCGGACGTTCCAGCGGACGGTGTATCGGCCGGGCGAGGTGTGCCAGTTCGACCTGTGGGAGCCGCGCGAGCAGATCCCCGTCGGGTATGGGCAGACACGCCGCGGCTGGGTGGTGGTCGCCGCCTTGGGCTACAGCCGCGCCGGCGCGGGCGACGACGTCGCAGCGATGCTGCCCCTGCCGGCGCGAGCACCGGACACCGATCACCGCTGGGTGGTGCGTGTGCCGGCTGACCCGTACCTGCGCTTCGACACCTGCGACTACTCACTCAACAAGCGCCGATCAGATCACCGCAGTCGTGTTGGACACCGGCGAAGAGGCATGCCGGCATGATCGCTGCTTCGCGCGCCACCGCACCGTTCTGGCCTTGGAGCATGCCCGTGAGCTGCGCGACCGCGGCGCACCGAAGCCGAGCCCACCGTCGAGCAGCGGCCGCTGAGCCGCTACGACCGCCTGATCCCGGCATGACAACGCACGCCGAGCTCATCCACCTGTTTCGCGCGTTGAAGGCACCACCGGCCGCGGCCAGAGCCCTGCCCAACCTGGCCGAGCGGGCGCGCGCCGAAGACTGGCCCTACGAGCGGTTCCTGGAAGCCGTGCTCTCCACCGAGGTGCAAAGCCGTGACAGCCACGGCGGCCAGGCCCGCATTGCCGCGGCGCATCCCCTTCGACCCCCAGACAGCCGACCTCATGTTCATGCTCGTCTCCCGCCGCTCCGACATCCTCGCCCTCAAAGGCGACAGCCCGTTCGGTGACGGCCACCGCGCAGCCTCGGCACGATCGTCAATCCTTGGGAGGGGGCTGTTCTCCACACACTCCCTCGACGGGCCGCTCCTGGAGTCTCACGATCGAAGCACCGCTCGCTCGCCGGTGGCCGGCGGAGTTGGGTGATCGGAAGAGTGGCGGGGGACGTCGCGTTCGGCGGCGTTGTTAAGCTCGGCCCCGAAGAGGAACGCGGCGCTGTTGAGCCAAAGCCATGTCAGCGTCACGATGACTCCCGCCAGCGACCCCCACGTGTGGCCGTACGAGGGGAAGGTCGACACGTACACGGCAAACGCGCCGGAGAACGCGAGCGAGAGCGCGGCAAAGACAAGGGTGCCAACCGCAAGGTAGCGGCGGCGGGGAGCCTCGATGGCGAGGCCGAGGTCATAGAGCACGGCGGCGGTCGAGCAGACCAACGATGAGCACGGGCCATTGGGCGATCCACCAAACCCAGGCAAACGCGGCCGAGAAGCCAAGACTCTGGCCTACCCATCCCGAGACGACCGGACCCAGGACGAGCAAGCCCAACGACAGCGCGAAGCCAACGAAGGCGACCACGAGCATCACGACCGCGATCAGGCGGCGACGCAGGAACGAGCGCGTCTCCCGTACCTCCGCCGCGGCGTTCAGCGCCCACATCGTGGTCGTCATGGCAGTCGTCAGCGTCCACGCGGCGATCGTGCCGCCGACCAAGATCGCGAGGACTCCGTGGCTACTGGTGGTGACCGTGACCAGACTCTGCTCCGCGAGGTGGCGAGCGGCGACGGGGACCACCCGAAGCTGGTGGAGCGCAAAGAAACGGCGGACGTCGGCCGGCTGCGACAACAGGCTGACCATGCCGAATGCTGCCAAAGCCAGGGCCGGCACCGACAGGAACACCGTGAACGCAAGCGCCTTCGCCAG
>Ga0157372_10006528_pt1 | contig 12414 bp, 6 predicted proteins | sample C55metaG_FD_115307 | JGI IMG/M metagenome (GOLD analysis project Ga0157372, IMG submission 115307) | Corn rhizosphere microbial communities from Kellogg Biological Station, Michigan, USA - C5-5 metaG | ecosystem: Host-associated > Plants > Roots > Rhizosphere > Soil | place: USA: Michigan... | reverse complement strand
GTCCCATTCTGGCCTGATTTGCCTCCATTTTCGCCAAGCTTGGTCTTTTCCGACTCCACCAGAGTCGTTGTGACGGGGTGCCGAGGGCTTCCCTGAGCCACAACGGCCCGATGATTGCGGTCAAATTGGATCGTGGGGGCCTCGATCATGTTCGCGTCCTGCCACAGCCTGACGTCTCCGGAATAAACCGCGACTCCTGCGGGATTACTGCGAGTGATCATGTTGGACGCGGTGACGTGGATGGGAGAAGAGGAAGCCAGCAGCGCACCGGATGGCTGGTCCTTGAGCTCACTGTAGGTGGTTTTGACGGAGCCTTCGGCGAGGGCTTCGCCGGTCAGGCGATTAATTCGCATTCGATCGGCAGTGGTGCCCATCCCGCCCTGCTCGACTCGAGGATTTTCGTTGAGGACGAGCATCTGATCAGCGGGAGTGTAGCGAGCTGAATTGGCCCAGGCTTGCACTTGGCTGGCTTGCTTCTGGCTCTCGGTGTAATGCACGTGTCCAGTTTGCGTCAGGACTTCCAGCCCGTGGAGATGAAACGTGGCATCGACGGCATCACTGGTGCTGATTCTGTCGGGCTGGTCGGGACTTGAGTTCACAATCTGCGCGTTGGGAGCACCATGAACCCGAGACAGGTGATTGCGGCCGTCTTCCATGCTGAAGTCGGCGTCGAATCTTCCGGCGGTAACTACCGTCTGCTGAGGCGATGATGCATTCTGCTGCGCGATGATGATTTGTGCCGCCCCGGACGTATTGGCATGCCGCAGGATGTGCCCTTGTGCGACGCTGAAGTCGATCACTGGGGCGGTGAGTTCGAAATCCTGAGCCGAACCGCTGGCCTGGGTGTGAAGGTCGCTCCCGATCTGCTTCAGATGTGCCCCATCCAGAGCTTGAACGGTCTGCAGCTGGTTGTTGCGCCCGAAGTTGAGAACCACGCGGCCGGCATCGGCGAGCATGGGCTGATCCCCGGTCTGCTCGATATGAACTTTGCCGCGAAGCGTTGCGGTGCGAAGCACATCTTCCTCCGGGACAAACAGGAACTCAGCTTCTTGCGCGTTTCCGTGGATCTCCTCCGGCGAGCCGGTAGCCGTTTTCCGACGACTGCGAGAACCTCGGGTAGTTGCCGGAACGCGGGCATCAGCCCTGACGTTTCCCTGCGCGAGCACATTCTCCACGTGATTGTCCTGGGTCAGATGAAAGGTCGCGCTATCGGCTGAGACCGCTCCCTCGTGACGCAACCCGCGTGGATGATCCAGCACGATTTCGCGGGGCTCGTTGGTGATCACGCCGCTCTGCGCCTCGATGGTCGCAGCTTCCGGGCCGGTAAGCGTTAAGTGGACTTGTGAGTCCAGCGTCAGAGTGTGGCTTTTGGAGGCATATCTCACTCCCATGGCCCAGCCGCTGGCCTGTGGAGTCACGACTTCCACCTTGGCATTGGTGAATGCGTTGCCCGAATCCTTGTTGAACACCAGATCGCGGGTCTTCAGGTGAATTGGATTCTTGGTTTCCTTAGGCGTGGCCTGGTCCGGGCTGGCCATCCCGGCAGGATTCGCGACCAGATCAATTTGTACTTCGCCGTTTGCGGTTACGTCGCCGGTTTTCTGGTTATAAGCAAAATTTTCGCCATAAATCTGATCGAATCGCGAGGAGTCGGTTCCGTAAAGGATGATGTTGACATTGTGCAATTCGGCATTGCCGTTCAGCTTGAACTGCTTAACGCTGCTGGCCTGTACGGTGAATAAAGTCCGTTTGCCATCCGACTTCGAGATCTGAAATCCATTCGCGGTCTGCTTGATGTCTACGCCCATTTTGTTCGGGATGGACTTCAATACGTTAGTCGCCTTCGAGCGCGCGTAGAAGTACATCCCCACGACCACGGCTGTAAGCAGCACGGCCGTCGCGGCCAGCAAACGGCGCAGACGATAGATCCTGAGGGGCATCTGGGTTCAGTGTACTAAACAGTTCCCGGTTCTCAGTTATCAGTTCTCAGTTGGTCCGGAGTTCAACCCTCATCTACACTTTGGATGCTGTGAAGACTGACGTCAAACCACCTCTGCTCGACTTTCGTAATCTGCGGGTCATGCGCGGACAGAAGATCGCGCTTGATGACTTCAGCCTGCGGATTGGGGCGGACGAGCATGTTGCCATACTCGGTCCAAACGGATGCGGGAAGTCAACACTCATCAAGACCATTACGCGGGAGTGTTATCCGGTAGCGCGGGATGACTCTTCCATGACGATCCTTGGGCAGGAAACATGGGATGTGTTCCGGCTGCGAGCGCACCTGGGGATCGTTTCCAACGATCTGATGCTCTCATGCACCGGAGAGGCCAGCGGTCTCGACGTTGTGCTCTCGGGCTTCTTCAGCAGTACAGCTATTTATCCCAATCATCTGGTCGAACCTGCGCACAGGGATGTGGCGAACGCGGCCCTGGCGGAACTCAGCATTCCACATTTGGCGGATCGCCCGGTTTCGGAGATGTCGTCGGGCGAGGCGCGCCGCGTGCTGATTGCCCGGGCTCTGGTCCACAAACCGGGGGCGCTGGTGTTCGACGAGCCCTGCAACTCGCTGGACTTGGCCGCGCAGCACAATGTACGGCATACCATGAGTTCACTGGCCCAGGCGGGCACAGCGATCATCCTGGTCACGCACGAACTCGCCGATATCGTGCCGGAGATTCAGCGCGTGGTACTGATGAGCCGCGGGCGACTCGTCGCGGACGGGCCACAGGAAGATATCCTGCAGGTTCAGCGATTGAAGGAACTGTTTGGGGTCACCGTGGAGATGGCCCGACGGGACGGCCATTATCACCTTTGGTAGGCGGAGTTTTGAAGTCGCGCAGGGTAAGCTCCAGGCCGCCATATTCCGGGTGATCGTTGTTGCCGATGGTGAAGGCGATGTCGATGGAGTCCCCCGCCAGAAGCTGATGCTTCTGCACTCGTTCCGCCATGTGCCAGCCGAGGGCATCGAAGGTGATCCTGGATCGAAAGTCAGTTCTCAGTTCCCGGTTCTCAGTTGTCACTGAAGCTGCTGCACCTTCACGTTCACTGCGGCGGATGGCTGCAGCGTCGGGATGACAGCGCGGGGTGGCGAGGATGGCGGCCGGGGAAAGTTCATCCGCGTCTTGTGCAATAGCGATCGGCCCTGCCCGAAGTTTCAGCTTTACGTGTTTATCTTTCAGTATTCTGGGCGGGGCGCACAGTTGCGCTCCGCGTGCGGCAAAGACCGGTTCCGGATTTCCCATGCCATAGGGCTCCAATGACTGAAGCGCTTGGAACAAGTCCGGCGTGACTTCGGCTAAAGACATTTCCTCGTCCAGATCCAAAACTGGTTCGAAGTCTGCGAGCGTGAGTTTGGTGCGGGCAAACTGATCGAGACGCGTCCGCAGCTCCGCGATATTCGCAGCCGGCATGGCAAAGCCGCAGGCATGAGAGTGTCCGCCATAGCGTGAGAACAGGGCGCCGCAGGATTCCACTGCTTCCAGGAGATGGAAGGCGCGGATGGAGCGGCCCGAGCCGTGGGCTTCATCTCCGTCTCGTGAGATGACGAGGGTGGGGCGGTTGTAGCGTTCGACAATCCTGGTCGCGGTAATGCCGATCACACCGCGATGCCAACCATCGCCATCCATAACGATGCAATAACTTTGCGAAAGGGCGGGATCGGAGGCGAAGCGTTCTTCGACGGCGCGCAAAATCCTCTTCTCTTCTTCCTGGCGATCGGTATTCAATTTGTCCAACTTGGCGGCGATTTCGCGGGCGCGCACCTGATCCTTGAGCGTGAAAAGCTCGATGACATCGCGGGCGACATCCATGCGTCCGGCCGCGTTGATACGGGGAGCGATGCGGAATCCAACTTCGCCAGACGTAGGCGGACGGTTGGCTGAGACCTGTGCTGCTTCGAGCAGAGCCCTCAGTCCGGGATTGACTGCTCTCCGCAATGCGTCCAGACCCAACGATGCGAATACCCGATTTTCATTCGTGAGCGGCACGGCATCGGCAATAGTTGCAATTGCCACTACTTTCATGAACGACAACACCAGCTTCGTGTGATCCTTGGCATCAAGGTGCCGCTGCATCAATCTTTGAGCTACTTTAAAAGCCACGCCCGCGCCGCAGATTTGCTTGCACGGATAATCACATCCCTTCTGATTGGGATTGACTACGGCAAGAGCGTGGGGCACTCCATCGGAGCCGGGAAGGTGATGATCTGTGACGATCAGGTCCACTCCGAGATTGCGTGCCGTCTCCGCCGGGGCAAAGGCGCGAATACCCATATCCACGCTGATGATGAGGCGAATGCCGGCGGCCGCGGCGCGCTCGATGACGTCGCCGCGCATATCGTAACCTTCACGAATCCGGTGCGGCACATGGAAATCACATGTGCCCCCGCAGAGTTCAATCGCCGTCTTCAGAATGATGACGGCCATGGTGCCGTCCACGTCGTAATCGCCGTAGATCAGGATGGGCTCCGTGCGCGCGATTGCGGCGTCGATGCGATCGACCGCGACGCTTAGTCCCATCATCAACTCCGGAGGGTGAAGATGCGAGAGCGATGGGGACAGGAAGCGCTGCGCCGATTCTGAGTCGAGAATGCCGCGACGAACCAGCAGCGGCGCGAGGATGGACGCGCTACTCGCGCTGGGCGTGCCACGAAATGCGGTATGGGAACGCAGTTCTGAAATCAGAGAATCGACCACGGGCTGGTCGGCGGTTCGGGGAATCCACTGCATGGGAAGTAGCAGTGTACACTGCGCTGGTTTGTGAATATGTGATGCTAACAGGTTCGCCGAGCTTCGCTCGGGTGGACAGCCAGAGGGCGGTCCCTACGTGGGATGTGCCTAGTTTTCTTCGTCCTGATCGGGCTCATCCATGGTGAGGCCGCCGAATTCATCGGAGACTTCCAGCAGATGCTGGTAGCGCTCGTACCATTCGGTGCTCACTTCGCAGAGAAACATCGATCCCTGGTAGGCCCAGCCCAGCTGCAGGTATCCCACTTTGCCGAGGTGAGCACGAAGCCAGCGGGCATCATCTACGTCATCGCTGTCGGTGAACTCGGAGTCGCTCAGGCGCTGCACCATGTCATCCAGCTCCTCCAGCGTCAGAGCCCAGGAGTGCATGGTGAGGAAGGGAGCGCCCGCGGCTTTCGCCAGTTCGACGAAATCCTTCCAGCCGTCGGGATTATCGCCCATCTCCCACATGATGCATTGAACCTCTTCATAATCCACATAGCCGTGGAAGCGGCGCATGCCGTGGCCTTCGATGAAGGCCACCATGTCGTCTTTTACTGTGGTGAGATCGTCCGCGATGGGAGACATGTCGGGATTACCGCAAACGCCTATTGTAAGCCCTCCGGGAGCGCAGCGCCATGGCGCATGCACTAGTGCGGCGTGGGGGCGATCATGAGCTTTGTGAACATGCGGTAGAACTTTTGGGCATCCAGATCGAACTGAATTTCCACTTTCTGAGTACTGGAATGGAGGCGATCGTTCACGTCCCAGGTGAGGGTGTTGCCGTAGGCTGCTCCATGATCGACATCCACGCTCAGATAGCGAGTCTCGCTGCGAGTGATGATGCTGGGATCGATCCAGGCGGCAGCCGCGATTTCGTCCCACATGATGTCGGCGCCGGGAGTGAGCATGGCGAACTTGCTGACGTAGCGAGCCACTGGAGTGCCTGCCGCTTCGATCTGTTTCACCAGCGCCGCGGTCATTTTGGCTTTGACGGAGACGTCGGTTGGAGTGCACACGATCTTCTTCCAGGGCGAGCGCAAGACGATCCGGGCCGCTTCCGGATCGAACCAAAAGTTGAATTCATGGCGCGGATTGTTGGCAAACTCGGGATTGTCGCTTTTTGGAGCGAGTCCTCCTCCCATGAAAACCAACTCTTGCGCAAGCTCAGGGAAATGCGGGTCCAACGAAATGGCGAGCGCCAGGTTGGTCATGGGGCCGCCCTCGTAAATCGTTACCTCGTGCGGATACTTGTGCACCATGCGAATCAGAAAATGGGCGGCATCTTCGTCGGCGGGCTTAGTGGTAGGCTGGCCTTCGGGTAGGGGCGGGACAACCGAGGCCTCGTGCCACCAGCGCTCATCCCAGGCTCCCGCATAGGCAACCTTGCCGTAGCGCTGTTGCCAGAATTGCGCCTCGTCGCGAGTACGAACCAGCGGAAATTCAGCACCGGGAACAACCGGAATATCGCTGCGCCCAATGATTTCGAGCAAGCGTAGCGTATGCGCGACTTCCTCATCGCGCCACTGATCCCCGCTCACTACCGTAATGCCCAGAACTTGCACCTGGGGAGATTGGATGAGCATCAGCAACGTCTGCATGTTGCTGCCGCCGGGGCCTGAGCAGTCTTCGTTGATGATGATCTTGCGGCGCGACTGGGCCAACGCGAGAGTTACGGTGGCAAACAGAAGCCAGCCTATCAGCACAACCTTTGTCTTTTGCATTGCTCTCCGGATTCGATCAAAAAACAGGGCAGACCAGATTCCCTGGTCTGCCCTGCATTTCGCGCCGCAGTCTCCTCTAGAACCTCAGCTTCAAGGCGAACTGAATCAGGCGGGCATTATTTACGGTGTTGTTGATTACGCCGAAGCTACTAGGAGCATTAATGTCCTGCTCTCCACTGCCTCCTGCGCCGCCCATGTAGAACTGGGGATGATTGAACAGGTTGAAGAACTCGGCCCGGAACTGCAGGTCGGTGCCCTCGCGGAACGAAAGAGGAATGTCTTTAATGATCGAAAAGTCGACGTTCACAAAACGTGGACCGTAGACGGGAGCGCGGGCGGCGGTGCCGAGCTCTCCCGCGGGCGCGGGCGCGAAAGCACAGGGGTTGAACCAATGCTGAATCGTATGGATCTGCGTGGGGCAGCCCGTCTGACCGCCTTGATCGCCAGCTTTGTTTGGGTCACCGACTTGATTTGGACGTTGATAGGTTCCTCCGTTATAGGAGAAGAAAACACCAGATTCGTCGGCACTATCTACCACGAAGAGCGGGAAGCCCGATGTGGCGTGCACGATGGTGTCCAGTTGCCAGTTGCCCAACACCGCGTTGGCGGCACCGCTCCAATTGCTGCCGAAGGCCTTGCCTTTGCCGAAGGGCAGATCGTACAGAATGCTGGCGGTGAAGTTGTCGTTTAGATTTAGCTGCGACAATCCCCAATCGAGCTTCGCACTCCCGGGGAGTGGATAGTAGATCGCGCCTGGATTCGTGCCGAGTCCGTCCGGCATTCCCGAGTCGAAAGTGCGAGACCAGGTATAGCCAAGCAAGGCATAGAGCCCATGGCGGGTGCTCTTGGTTTCGGCCTTAATTTGGAGCGAATCGTAGCGCGCCGTGCCTACACTGTTGTTGCTGTTGACCGATTGAAAAGGCGCCGCGTACGGCCACGACGGGAACCCGCAACCTACCGTATAGCCGGGCACCACCCCACAGGCACTGGGGGAGGTAAGGTTCTCGTTGGCCTGGCCGACAAGAAGGTGCGTGCTGCGCGTGCCCGCATAGCCCGCCGTCAACACGACGTTCCCCGGCAACTGGCGCTCAACATTGAGATTGAACTGCTGCACCACGCCCTGCCGGAAATTGCGATTCATCGACTGAATGGTTCCGGTGTAAGTGGCCGGATTTACGGGCCCGGACAACACAGCGCCGCCTGCGACGTCTGTGCTCGATGGCGTGCCGCTGGGAACCAGGAAGCCTCCGGAGAGCGTGCTGCCAAAAGCAAAACAGAAGTCGCTGGGGCAAGGATCCACCTCAGCGTAGTACGGCGGGTTCTGCCACAACCCTTGACCGCCCTGGTTCCACGAGGAGTCGTGGAGAATTCCGTAGCCGGCGCGGATTACGGTCTTGTCGCTTGCCGTGGGTTTCCATGCCAATCCAATCCGGGGCTCGATGGCGGTTTTGTCGAACTGAATGCCGGCACGGCCGTCGGTTTGTACGCAGGTCGTGCAGCCCGCCAGCGCCGGGCTCCCTTTGGGCACGTACCACTGCTTAGTCTGGATATCGAAGTTCGCCTGCCGGTTTTGCACTTCGGTGGTGGGGGTTGCTAAAGCCCACGCCACACCCAGATTGATGGTCAGGCTATTGGTTATCCGCCAGTCGTCCTGCACAAAGGGACGGAACAATTTCCAACGGCGCCCTGTGGTGCCACCTAGGAACGTCTGATCATGAGCGGCGAAGACGCCCGTGCCGCCAAGCAACACGTCCGCAGCGTCATCTCCCGTCAGCCCTGCGTTCTCCACGACGAATCCGTCCTGAAACGCGTTGTTCCTTACGTTCATCTGGTTCGCCCGGAAGGTACCTCCGAAGCGGATATTATGTTTCCCGCGAATCAGATCGAGCGTGTCCGAAATCGAGTAGACATTGGTTCCGCCCTGGTAAGGCGCATAGCCGCGGTCACCAACTGAAAAATAGTTCGACATCAGGAACGACGTCATGCCGCAGCTGATGCAGTCCTTATTGGACTGATTCAGGCTTGCGGGATAACCCGTGATGGAATCGCACTTGGCTCCGAGATCGGCGCCGGGAATTCCGATGATGGCGGCTAAACAGCTGCCGGTCCCGAACGAAAGGATGTGGTTGAAAATGCGGTTGTAGCCAACCGTCACCTGGTTGATGGTGGTAGGAGAGATCACGTGCGTTTCAGAAATGGCGGCGTTGCGCCCGTGATTATCGATGTACTGATTGCTGCCGAACGCATTCTGTTCGGTCCATGACGGCGAGCCACCGGGCACGAAATTCGTCGCCTGATCGTAGCTGAAGCGTCCGAAAATGGAATCCTTGCTGGAAAGATTATGGTCCAGCCGGATGTCCCACGTGGCTTGATTCAGTTTCCGCACTGGCTCATTGATGTAGTTATAACCGGCGCCATTCGCATTCGGAGTGGGGTAAAGCTGCAGCACCTTTAAGCCAACCGGATTGATCACACTGCCAGGAACGATTGGACAGGCATGAGTAACTCCTTGCACAAATGGCTGGCTTCCTGCGACGGGCGTTTCCGGCATTCCATTCGCAATGCACTGGAAGGGAACCGGATCAGCTGTGCCGTCTCCGTTGAGATCTTGTGGCGGCGTAAAGGGGTTGATGAGTGAAGTTCCATTCAGCACGGTCGGGGCGCCGCTGAAATCATAATTCCCGTTCGCGTCTGCCGTCGTCATCCCGGTGGTCGGAACAAATCCAGTGAACGGCACTCCGCGCCTCTGCATTTTGGCCTGGTAATCCACGAAGAAGAAAGTCTTGTCCTTCTTGATCGGGCCGCCAAACGAGCCACCAAACTGGTTCAGGTTAAACTTTTCTGTCGAGGTAGCGAAGTAGCTGCGCGCGTCCAGCTTCGTGTTGCGGAAAAACTCAAAGAGCGAACCGTGAAATTGATTGCTGCCGGACTTGGTCGTGACCAGAACCGTTGGCCCTGCGCGCTCGCCATATTCGGCGGAGTAGTTGTAGGTCAAGACTTTGAATTCCTGGATGGCATCAATATCCGAGAAAATTGCGATCCCGCCTTCATCCAACTGGTTGTTGTCGTTGCCGTCCAGCAGCCAGTCGGTGCTCTGTTCGCGGGACCCTCCGACGGAGAGTGAAAATGCGCCGCGAGTGGCGGCCTCACTGCTGGCGCCGTTGGTAAAGAAACTGTTCGGGTTTGTCGATTGTGTCGTACCCGGCGTAAGAGTCGCCAGCTGCACGAAGTTGCGACCATTCAACGGGAGTTCCGCAACCTGTTCCGAAGTGATGACCTGTCCTAAACTGGGGTTGGATGTCTCCACCGCAACTTCTGTCGCGTTCACTTCCACGCTGGTACTCACCGCCGCGGGCTTAAGGTTGAAATTGAGTTCGCGTTGCTCGTCGACTTGCAGGCGGATCTGTTTTTGTTCCACCGAGCCGAAGCCTGGGGCTTGCACCTGGATCGTGTAGAACGACACCGGCAGTAAGGGAATGAGGTAGTGTCCTGAGTCATCCGTCTTGGTTTCGCGCGTGAGGCCGGTGCCCTCAGAGGTGATCCTTACGCTCGCGCCGGAAATCACGGCGCCGGCATTGTCGGTGATGGTTCCCGAGAAACTCCCGGTTGCCTGGCCGTAGAGAAGCGGGCTCAACAGGCTCATCAGCGCACAACAATACACCGCGAGGAGTGTCCTCTTGCTCGACATGCATGAACCCCTTTCGGCGGTCGCCCCAAAAGAAGAAAAGACTCTCCCCTTCCCCAAGGCGGAGGTCTACTCGACCGCAGACTGGCCTTATAAATTGGCGATTGGACGTAAGTCAAGAATTTTCTGTCGTGTACGAGGAATGAAGCAGTGATTTTTTGAGCCCTACAGATCAAGAAAAATGAAGAAAAATAAATTGGGCTGACTGAGCGGACGGAGTGCCACGGGTTCTGGTATTCGGATGACCAGCAGCGCTTGTCGCAACGCAACCGCGACGCGAGGCCGAGAAAGAGCTAGGCCCGTTTTGCCCACTCGGCATCGAAGCGCGCCCGATCATAAAAAGATTTCTGGGTGCCAACCCCGGTGGTTGACAATGCAGCGTAGAGGTTGGCGCGGCGAACTGCTTCCTTCTCCGCGATGCCTTCGCCGAGGAAAACGGCGAAGCTGCCGATGAAAGCGTCGCCGGCGCCGGTGCTGTCAATGCAATTCACCGGAAACGCCGCGACGTGCTCAGTGGCTTCGCGGCCGGCAAGAAGCGCTCCATTTGCGCCCAGGGTGACGATCACCCGGCGGATGCCGCTCGCGAGCAATTTCGCGGCACAATTCATCGCATCGTCGACGGTCTTCACCGCCGCGCCGGTAATCGTCTCCGCTTCGTGTTCGTTAGGAATGAAGTAGTCGAGTTCGTTGAGCGCTGCCATCTCGACTGCTTGCGCGGGTGCGGGATTGAGAATGCAACGGATCCCATGCTTTCGGGCAAACGCAATGGTGTAATACACCGTCTCAATCGGAATTTCGAACTGCAGCACGATGCAGTCTACAGATTTGAGCATGTCCTCGGCGGCATCGACATCCACCGGCTTGATCGCGTCGTTGGCACCTTTGACTACAAGAATCCGATTTTGCCCGCTCGGCTCCACAAAAATCGGCGCCACCCCGCTGGATATTCCCTGAGCTTGCTTTACATAGGTCGCATCGATTCCCTGCTTGCGGAAGTTTTCGATGGTGGCGGGGCCGAACAGATCGCTGCCCACGCGGGCCACCATAAATACATCGGCGCCGCACAGACGAGCGGCTACTGCCTGATTGGCCCCCTTGCCCCCGAAACCGAGATTGAAACTCCGACCGAAGATGGTTTCTCCGGGCTTGGGAAAGCGCTCCGCAAACGTCGTCAGGTCAATGTTTGCGCTGCCGACTACCGCGACGCGAGGACGTTTCGCCATAGGTGCTATGAGTCTCCTTTGAAGAAGGGCGAGTCTATTCAGTGTCGTAGAGCGTGTCAACCGCAGTTCCAGCCGCGCCGGGCAGTAGTCACTGCGCTGTAGTTCGGTCCGCTGGAGTTGTAGTAGGGCGTGCTTGATGAGCGCAACCGCGTCATCGGATGCCGTGTCCGCATCAATGAGCAAGGCGCGCGAAACCGCGTAAGAACAGCAGAAGTGATGTCGCTTGTAGCCCGCTGGAAAGCGGTGTAGAGTTACACGTTTTCCAACGGAGAGCGCATGTTCACACCGGAAAGTTTCGGCATTGCCCTGGTCATGATGATTACTGCCGCAGTCTGTTGGGGGTCGTGGGCCAACACCTTTAAAGGCGTGAAGAATTACCGGTTTGAACTTTTCTACTGGGATTATGCGATTGGTATTTTTCTGATCTCGCTCATTCTCGCTTTGACCATGGGAAGCAGCGGCCACGACTCTTCCAGTTTTGTAAACAATGTGCAATCTGCCGATAAGTCGAACATCGTCTCGACCCTGATCGGCGGAGCGATCTTCAATCTTGCCAACTTGCTGCTGGTCGCTGCCATCGATATGGCTGGGCTGGCGATTGCATTCCCGGTCTCCATTGGAATTGCTCTTGTCGTAGGCGTGATCTTGAGTTATTCGCTCGAGCAGAAAGGCAATCCACTATTCTTGGGCATTGGCGTGGTGTGCGCGCTGGTTGCGGTCATTCTCGACGGAAAGGCTTACGGCAGCCTGCCGAGTACAAGCCGTAATTTTTCCAGAAAAAGTTTGATCACGTGCGTCGTGTCAGGAGTTCTCATGGGCCTGTGGAACCCATTTATGACGTACGCGATGACGCGCGGCAACTCACTTAGTCCTTACAGCGCGGCGGTGTTTCTCACTCTGGGCGCTTTGCTTTCGTGTTTTATCTGGAATCTGTACTTCATGAAGCATCCGCTGGTGGGAGAACCGGTGGGCTTGGGAGGATTCTTCCGCGGCTCGCCTTCCGGGCATCTGCTGGGGCTCCTGGGTGGCGCGATCTGGGGCACAGGCACTGTGTT
>Ga0157372_10006526_pt1 | contig 12417 bp, 10 predicted proteins | sample C55metaG_FD_115307 | JGI IMG/M metagenome (GOLD analysis project Ga0157372, IMG submission 115307) | Corn rhizosphere microbial communities from Kellogg Biological Station, Michigan, USA - C5-5 metaG | ecosystem: Host-associated > Plants > Roots > Rhizosphere > Soil | place: USA: Michigan... | reverse complement strand
GACAGAACGACTGAAAATGGCTTACTGAGTACACTTGATGCATTACCAGTTGCAAGTTTGAACGAAAAGAAGTTAAAGAAACCCGCATCCGCAAATAGCAATTTATCGTCTGCGAATTTGATATCGGGTGTAGTAGGCGTATACACGATGGCCTGACCGCCATAATTCATAGTACGCATGTAACCTTCGACCTTTGGCTGATTTTGCTTAATTATATTTCCCGTGGCGTAGCTCATATACGCCATATTCAAAGTCTGGCCGCCCATCTTGATACTGGCATGGAGGGTATATATCCTGTCGGCATTTTTGTGGAAACGATCGTAGCTATGCTCATGTGCCACATAAAGCATAATGAGCATACACACGGATAATCCTATGGCCAGGCCAGATATGTTGATCACGCTGTAAAGCTTTTGACGCACGAGATTGCGCCAGGCAATTTTTAAATAGTTTTTAAACATAACCCTGCGATTTAATTTCTCTTGAGACCAATTGTAAATGGTTTCCTGGTTCGAAATTATCGCTGCAAATCGTGAATGATGTTCCAGATTATAAGATGGGATTCCTTTTTTTTGTTCAGCTTTATATTCTGCAGGACTTTTCCCGGTCATTTGTTTAAAGAAGCGATGAAAAGTAGTACGGGAGTTAAAACCCGATTCATAAGCAATACCCAGCAGGGTGATATGATCATAAGCCGGGTCCAGCATTTTATGGGCTGCCTCCCGTACACGATACTCATTAATAAAATCATTAAAGCTTTTTTTGAGCACCGCATTAATGATGCGTGATAATTCATGGGTAGTCAGACCGAGCTTTTCAGCCAGTGAGCGCAGACTTAATTCCGGGTCCTGGTAATATCGGTTCTCTTTAACTATTCCCTTTAACCAGATACCTTTTTGCTTCAGTTCAGTAGGAAGTAATGGTTTTAAAATCGGAACAGTAGGCGCAGTGCCAATTTCGGGTCTTAAAAAAGCAACGGCGCTAATCCACACCAACATCAGGGTTATGACAAGGGATATTGAATAAAAAGCATTTGTACCTAATTGACCACGATAACTCAAATAGTCAACGGCAGCATAAGGGATCCACAACAACCACAAGATGCCGAAAGCTACCAGCTGGCGATGTAGCCATTGTAATTCATTACGGCGGCGGTCGCCGTCAATAAAATTCAGCCGTTGATAAAAGTTTTCTATCGACCTGTAAGATAAGTACAGATAGGTAATGACTGAAAAAAACGCCAACACTGATAGGACAGGAACTAGTTGCTGAAATGCTAGTTGAGCGCTCAGCTCAAATAACAATGGGCTGAAATGCAAAAGATCCTTAAAGCGTAACTTATATTCTGGTTTGGTTAATTTGAATACATAAATAAATATCAGGGGGCCAAGTGCCAGCGAGAACCGGAGCGGTATATCAGCCCAAATAGGAAAAATGGCTGTCAATCCTATGTCCGTCGCTAAAATGCGGGCCGTCCACAAAACACAAACCATCAGGGCTAACGCCAAATACTTATTAGCTGAATGATAAGTCCGCTTGCCGAACCATAAAAGCAAAGAAAAATTTATTCCACTGATTATCACTACCAGAAAGGCAAGGTCAACAAGGGTAATATGTAAGGTGTATGGCTTCAATTATCTTGATTTACTCAATCGCTCGTACAAATCTATATTTTATCGCTAGAATAGCGTCGAAAAGCAAATCAATTAGCGCATTGTATTAAATCTGAACTTTATCGGCCCCATTGAAAATGTTGACTTTGGGGAAAAGCGATTTAAGTTGATCGGTTCGATGTACCCCAAAAACTTGTGTTTTGACGCAGTAGGACATCGAACCCCGTACTTAAACACCGCTCTTGAAGTTATATTGCAGATTAATAAGAAGTTAGGCGGCAAAAAGAGAGGGGAAAGATACACTAACTTGCATCTTTCCCCTTCAGTAGCCCGTAGGGGAATCGAACCCCTGTTTCAAGAATGAAAATCTTGCGTCCTAACCCCTAGACGAACGGGCCTTTTCGATTCGAAAAATTCAATTTAAAATCTTCCGTTTCGGGATGGCAAAGATATAGCTTTAGAATAAGTTTTAAAATAATTTTTAAAAAAATATTTAAGCCCGTTATAACTGTGTGATAATTAAGTCATAAAAACAATTTGGCAGCTTATCCATTGTAATTCTTACAGCCAATTGTTATACATTTATGTTGAATCAACAAAGAATTGTAAGGTTTTTTATCTGCCACGACTAAAATTAAGCCATTCAATAATTCATAATATCCTTAACCGCTTGAAAACAAACAGGTGACATGAAAACCTTCGACGCAATTGTAATAGGATCTGGTCAGGCCGGCGGCCCTTTGGCCAAAAAGTTGGCCTTATCCGGTAAAAAAACCGCCTTGATAGAACGAAGATATGTGGGAGGCACCTGCGTAAATGACGGCTGTACGCCCACCAAAACCTGGGTGGCCTCGGCCAAAGCGGCCTATATGGCATCGAAAAGTCATGACCTGGGCGTCGATATCAAAAGTTTTAAGATAAACATGAACCAGATCCAAAAGAGGAAGGATGATGTAGTATCGCTTTTTCGTACCGGCAGTCAAAAAGGTATTGAAGCAACAAAAGGGTTGAGCCTGATATTTGGCGAGGCAACTTTCACTGGTCCGAAAACTATTTCGGTAAAGCTGAATAATGGCAAAGTGGAAGAAATGACGGCAGACCTGTTCTTCTTGAATACGGGTTGCCGTCCTGTTATACCTGATATAGAAGGGCTAAATGACATCGGTTATTTGACTTCGACGTCTATATTGGACCTGACCAAAGTTCCGGAGCACCTGCTTGTTATCGGCGGGAACTATGTCGGGCTGGAGTTTGGGCAGATGTTCAGGAGGTTTGGCAGCAAGGTTACCATACTGGAAAGGGCGGCGAGAATTGTATCAAAAGAGGATGAAGATGTTTCAACAGAACTAACCAATATTCTCGAAGACGAGAAGATCAAAATACTCACTAATTCAGAAGCTGTAAAATTCAAAGAAACAACTAAAGGAAATATTTCTGCTACCATTAAAACTGAAGGCAAGGAGCATAAGATTAAATGCACGCACGTGCTGATTGCCATAGGGCGAAAGCCTAATACGGAAGTTTTGGAACTTGAAAAGGCCGGTGTAAAAACGGATGATCATGGTTTTATACAGGTAAATGACAAGCTGGAAACTAATGTTAACGGCATTTATGCTTTGGGCGATGTAAAAGGCGGCCCGGCTTTTACGCACATCTCTTATAATGATTTTACTATTATTTACCGCAACCTGGTGAAAGGAGAAAACCTAAGCATTAAAGACCGGCTAATACCTTATTGTATGTTTACCGATCCGCAATTGGGAAGGGTTGGATTGGATGAAACCGAAGCGAGGAAACAAGGCTTGACGGTTAAGGTTGCTAAATTGCCAATGGATCATGTGGCCCGTGCCATTGAGACAGGCGATACGCGTGGGTTTATGAAAGCTGTCGTCGACCCGAGAACAAAAAAGATATTAGGCGCAACTGTGTTGGGGCAAGAAGGCGGCGAAATTATGACCATGCTGCAAATGGCGATGGAAGGTGGTATTACGTACGATACTATCCGTTATGCCATATTCGCGCATCCGCTGTACGCCGAATCATTGAACAACCTTTTTATCACTATTGAGGAGTAAGCTGCCATGATAAGGGTTGAGCAATTGATTAAGCATTTTGGCAGTATTAAAGCCGTTGACGGTATCTCGTTCGAGGTTGCTGATCATGAAAAGCTGATTCTTTTGGGAACAAGCGGCTGCGGGAAAACCACTACGTTGAAAATGATCAACCGACTGATCGAACCGACATCTGGCAACGTATTTATCGACGGTAAAAATATCCACGATGAATCACCTGAGATTTTAAGACGTGGCATGGGCTATGTGTTGCAGAATAACGGTCTATTTCCGCATTACACAGTTGCTGAGAATATTGCTATCGTGCCGCAATTATTGAAATGGGACAGTAAGCGCATTGAAAAACGTATTGCTGAACTGATGGAAAAACTCCATTTGTCAAAGGATCAACTTAAAGTTTACCCGAATGAATTAAGCGGTGGCCAGCAGCAGCGCGTTGGTTTGGCCAGAGCACTGGTGGCTGATCCGCCGGTTTTATTGATGGATGAACCCTTCGGCGCCCTGGATAATGTGACCCGTTCAAAAATTCATGCGGAGTTTAAGGCTTTGGACGAGTTGAAACGGAAAACCATCATCATGGTAACACATGATGTGCAGGAGGCTTTCGAACTGGGCGACCGGATTTGCCTGATGGATAAAGGAAAGATCGTGCAGATCGCTACGCCAACCGAACTCCTGTATAAACCAACTAATCATTTTGTCGAATCATTTTTAAAAGAACAACGACTGCAGCTCGAGTTTAAGACAGTCCGCATTAAGGATATCTGGAGGTTGTTGCCACATACGAAGAAAGCTGAAAATACGATTGACCTGCGTGCCGATGTAACGGTTTGGTCGGGAATGGAAACATTTAAATCTCAGCAGGCAGGTCATTTAAACATTATCTATGAAAATGAAACACGATCGATTGCATTTGAACAATTGATAGCTGCATTTTACAAATATCAAAACGGCAGTGCGCATGAATGAGCATCAGCAAACTTTGTGGGAGTTTATGCGGCAGCAAAGCGACAAGTTGCTGATGCAAACTTTGCAGCACATTGGATTGACCTTTATTTCGCTCATCATCGCCGTCGTGATCGGTTTACCTTTAGGTATTTGGATAACGCGAAGAAAATATTTTTCCGGCATCGTTTTAGGTACAGCTGGGGTATTACAAACCATTCCGAGCATTGCATTGCTGGGTTTTATGATCCCATTGTTGGGCATTGGTGTCAAGCCTGCTATTGTTGCATTGCTGTTATACGCGCTTTTGCCCATCATCCGAAATACTTATACAGGTATTACCGGGGTCGATGCCGCAGTTAAAGAAGCTGCACTGGCTATGGGCATGAACAAATGGCAAATACTATTTAAAGTTGAACTGCCTTTAGCTATGCCGGTGATATTAGCCGGGATACGTACAGCCACTGTGATCAATGTCGGCGTAGCTACCTTAGCCTCTTATATCGCTGCAGGCGGCCTGGGCGAATTTATCTTCGGCGGTATATCTCTCAATAATACCAATATGATATTGGCTGGCGCTATACCTGCGGCTTTGCTGGCTATTTTATTCGACTTCTTGCTGTCGCGACTGCAATACCTCAATCTTCGGAAAATAAAAACCGCCGCTGCTATACTGCCACTGCTACTGATAATACTGGCATCGCTTTACTTTATTCCATCAGCTTATGGCGGCAAACTCAATGCCGGTTTTACACCCGAATTTATGGGACGTCAGGATGGTAACCTGGGACTGGAAAGCAAGTATGGATTAAAAGTTCATCCCATCGTGATCAGTGACGCGGTGATGTATAAAGCCGCTTATGAAAAGCAACTGGATGTGATCAGCGGGTATTCTACCGATGGCCGGTTGAAAGCATATGGCCTGATCGTTTTGGATGACGATAAAAAAATATTCCCGCCATATTATGCAGCACCCATTGTTCGTGAGGACGCTTTAAAACGATTTCCTGACCTGGAGCAAACGCTTAATCTTTTATCAGGCAAGATCACCGACTCCATCATGTCAGATCTGAATTATCGGACGGATTACCTGCATCAAAGTCCTGAAAGAGTAGCTGGAGATTTCTTAAGGTCGAAAGGGCTTTTGAGACCTTCCCGAAACGGCAGTAATGGTATTGTGCGCATCGGATCAAAAATTTTTGGTGAGCAATACATTTTAGCCAGTATGTATACCATGCTCATAAAGGGCTATACCGATTATGATGTATCAACTAAGACCGGGCTTGGCGGTACCAAAATATGTTTTGACGCTTTGAATAATAACCAGATCGACTTGTATCCTGAATACACCGGAACAGGCCTACTCGCTATACTGCAGTCACCATCAAAAACGATAGATTCTTTAATCACCGATAACAATAAAACCTATAGGTATGTGGCCCGCGAGTTTGAGACGAAGTATGGCATTAAATGGCTCAAACCCATCGGCTTCAACAACGCCTATGCGCTGATGATGCGTGAAAAGCAGGCAAAACAACTTAATATTAAAACAATTTCAGACCTGAAAAGGTATTTGCAGAGCAACCAATGATAAAACTTTTTGACAAATATAGAACGGTTCGAAAACGGACCGAACAAATTTGCGCCCCCTTGCAAACGGAGGACTATGTGGTGCAACCCATCGTGGATGTAAGTCCGCCTAAATGGCATTTGGGGCATACTTCGTGGTTTTTTGAAACTTTTATCCTGAAACCTTATTTTATGGGCTACCAGGAGTTTGACGATCAATACAACTTTGTTTTCAATAGTTATTATGAGACGGTTGGAACAAGAGTTATCCGTACTGACCGGGGGAATTTAAGCAGGCCTACCGTTATCGAGATATATAAATATCGCGAATACGTAGATGAAGCAATGGAAAAATTGCTGTGCGGCGAAATATCAGATGATATAAAAGAGCTACTGATACTGGGCCTTAATCATGAGGAACAGCATCAGGAGCTTTTGTATACGGATATCAAATATATCCAGGGACATAATCCATTGTTCCCGGCATATTCTAAAGATTATATTTCTCCTAAGCCTGCCGAGCCTGCTGATAAAACCTTCATAAAAATGGAAGAAGGTATTTATGAGATAGGCCACCAGGGCGATGAGTTTTGTTTTGACAATGAACTGGGCCGGCATAAGGTGTATTTGAGTGCTTATGAGATAAGTCCGGCATTAGTTACCAATCGGGAATACCTGGAGTTTATCAACGATGGCGGTTACCAAAACTTCAGGCACTGGCATGCTGAAGGCTGGGATTGGGTCAATAAAAATCATGTGGTTGCGCCATTATACTGGCACCAGATTGATGGCGAATGGCATAATTATACTTATCATGGTTTGCAACTATTAAATCCAAAGGATACACTCACACATGTCAGCTATTTTGAGGCATATGCTTATGCAGCGTGGAAAGGCTTGCGATTACCTACAGAATTTGAATGGGAAGCAGCAGCAAGTAAGTTTGACTGGGGCTATCGCTGGGAATGGACGGAAAGCGCTTATTTGCCGTACCCCGGTTTTGTGAAAGCAGCGGGTGCTATTGGTGAGTATAACGGGAAGTTTATGGTGAACCAGCAGGTATTACGGGGCGCCTCGGAAGTGACTTCGCCTGGTCATCAGCGCGTCACATATCGCAATTTCTTTCAGACATATTTACAATGGCAATTTACTGGCATACGTCTTGCTAAATAAAATAATACAAAAACCTGAAAAACATGGCTATTTATATGCTACAGTCACTTTTGAATACTCCGGTAAATGTTAAAACCGACCATTTTTTTGACGACGTCATCAGTGGTTTGCGGTCGAACCCTAAGCGTTTAAGCTCCAAGTATTTTTATGACGCTAATGGCGACAAACTTTTCCAGGACCTGATGAATTGTGAGGAATATTATCCAACCAATTGCGAGCTGGAAATATTTTCAACCAAAACAGCCGAGATATGTAAGGCCATAATAGCCGACGGAAGCCCGTTTGATCTGATCGAGTTGGGAGCCGGTGACGCGACGAAATCGTCTTATCTGCTTAAATATCTACTGGAACAGACAGCAGATTTCACATACATGCCTATCGATATCTCTGCCAATGTGATTTCTTATTTGAATGTTAGCCTGCCTGTCACCCTGCCGGGCATAAAAATTCATGGGCTCAATGGCGAATATTTTAACATGTTGAAACAGGCCGCAGTTGCATCCGACAGAAGGAAAGTGATATTGTTTTTAGGTTCTAACATTGGCAACATGCCAGTGCCTGATGCGATCAGCTTTTGCCAGGAATTACGCAATCATTTGAATGCTGGTGATATGGCGTTAATTGGCTTTGATCTGAAGAAAAATCCAGCTACCGTATTGGCCGCTTACAATGATAAAGGCGGTATTACCAAACGCTTCAACCTGAATTTACTGGAGCGGATAAACCGCGAATTAGGCGGAGATTTCAATCTGACCAAATTCGAACATTATCCCACATACGATCCGGAAACAGGTGCCTGCAAAAGCTATCTTGTGAGCCAGGAAGACCAGATCATAACTATCGGCCGAAAGCATATCCATTTCCAAAAGGATGAATACATTTTTATGGAAATCTCACAAAAGTTTACCGTGTTGCAAACGGCTCAGATGGCCGAGAAAGCAGGGTTTAAACCTGTTGAACTATTTTTTGATAACAAAAATTGGTTCCTGGACGCTATTTGGATGGCGGAATAATCCTCTTCGTAGAGACGCGATGCATCGCGTCTCCTATGTTATAATACCTTTGGATTCAATTCCGAATCGATCAGTTCGCCCACCGGTTTTCCCATCAGCCATTTTTGGTGATCATTTCGCTGCCAGCTGTGTTTGGGTTCTGATACCCTGGCGCCATCGGCCACATAAATTATCGTCATCACCTCACGCATCTTATCCGATTTATTGCCCGGCGCATTATGAATGGTAAAGCCGCGATGGAAAGTAGCATCACCGGCCTTCATGGTTTGGGCGCGGGTAATCGGGAATTTTTGCTTTTGCACATAATCATCAAATGCAGATTCCGACTCATCAGATATCTCAAAATCGAATACCGCACCGTTTTTAAATGAGCCCGAGGCAAAGGTGAGCATGCCCATATCTACATCAATGTCTACCAAAGGCATCCAAAGCGTTATGGTGTTGTTGGTGTCGATGGGCCAGTAATACTGGTCCTGATGCCACGGGGTAGGACCACCGCCCGCTTCTTTAAATAGCGCCTGATCGTGGTAAATGCGCACATTTTCAACGCCCATCAGGTCGGCTGCGATTTTGGCTAATCGTCTTGATAAAACAAACTCTCTTACCCCTTCGTCGCATCGCCACAGGTTCATGATCTGCAAAAAAGCCTTGCCATAGGTATCCCTGTCGGCCATTTCACGCTTTTCGGTATTATACTTTTCAGCGGCATTTACAATGATCGGGCGATAGACAGCTATTTCGTCAGCCGATAAAACTCCATGTATAAGGGTATGCCCTTTCTCCCGAAATTCATCGATATTGTGCCGATTTACAGGTTTTAGATTGTCCAATTCATGTAATTGAGATGTAATGCTCATGGGATTGAGGTTTGTCATCAAATTTAATTCGCCAGGAAACCCAAAAAAATGGCAACAATGGTAGAAATATGGTATATATTATCATTATATTGCATTCTCTCAATTATTAACCTAAAATAACCAATGATAAAAGCTTCTTACGAAGTTGTTCAACCTTCCACCGGGCATTCGTTCCTGATCCGTACCTTCGGAAAAGTAGCGTTTGATGCGCCATACCATTTTCATGACGAATATGAACTTACTTATATTGTACATGGTCATGGCAAACGCTATGTAGGCAACCACATGGAAAATTTTTCAAGCGGCGACCTGGTTTTACTAGGCACTTGCTTACCGCATTGCTGGAAACTGGAAGCAGGCGGCACTGGTCATGAAGATGCCTGTGCCATAGTTATCCAGTTTAGCGCCAACTTTTTAGGCGAGGATTTTTTAAATAAAGACGAGTTACAGGCGATTAAAAAGCTGTTGCACGAAAGCGCAAGCGGCATTTGCTTTAACGGAGCTACCCGCCCGGTTATTAACCGTGCTTTGACCCATTTGTCGGTCGAGAACAATAATTTCAAAATGCTCATTCAACTGCTGGAGGTGCTGCAGCGCCTGGCCGTTTCAACCGATTATAAATTGCTTGATCAGCATAGAAGCATTGCCGAACAATCCCGAGCTGATCAGGAACGCATTAATCCCGTATTTGCTTACCTGGTAGAGAATTTTAGAGGTGATATTTCATTAGAGCAGGCTTCGTATATCGCTCACATGACGCCCAATGCATTTTGTAAATACTTTAAAAAGGTCACCCGTAAGACCTTTATGGAAACGGTGATCGAATACCGGTTGAACTATGCCACCCAACAACTAGTGCAGACGGATAAACCGATCTCGCAAATATCATTCGACAGCGGTTTTGGAGATGTGTCGCATTTTTACAAAATGTTCAAACACAAAATGCACCAGAGCCCGCTTAATTATCGCAAGAATTTTATGCGTGAGTTTGGGTCAGAGGGAATAGGCAGGCTTATAGCCTGAAGTGTTTGTTCCTATTGCATGAAATAGACATATTTATTTATCTTAGGTGGTATGAAAACCAAACCTATTCTTATCACCGTAGCAGTCCTGATATTGCTTGGAGGTGCGTTCCTTTTTATTAGAAGCCGTAATTTAGTTAAGCCTAAAGCAGCCGAGATCAACCAATTTTTGTATGCCTTTAGCAACCAGATCAATGCGGGCCGGACCGATTCGTTGTTGGCTGATTTTGATGTGAATACTCCTCCGCGATCGCTGAAAAAGCTGATCAATCTTTTGGTCGGAAAAGCTGAACTCACTGGCAAAGATAAACCATTGGCTGCAATACATTTAGATGTAGATGCTGGCACTATTGACGTGGTCAATTCCGATCTGATTATTGCACACGTACCTGCAAAATTTACCCGCGAATCATTTGATGCAAAATGGTCGACGCTTACTTTGAAAATACACCAGATAAGTCCACATCAGTTTAAAATTATACAGTTAGATGCCCGTGAGTTTTTAGCTGATTATTTTGCCTATGAAAACTTGATACGGAGTAAATCATTAGCCGACAAGGATATATATAGCCCGATCACTTTGAAAGCCTTTGAAACAGCAAAGCAACTCAAATCAAAGTATGATAGCGTGATATGGTTCGGCCACCTGGACAATAAGACTTACTTCTATGTGGTGAAAGGTAAATGGGATATGCAAAATGACATAGAGCGGTGGAAGGATTCAGTTATTCAACCGTATAAAATGGGAATGGTTGGACCCGATTTAAAGGAAATAGTTCCCGTTGAATATGATTTGATACACAATATCAATGGCACATTTCCGGGTATGGTAGAGGTTGAAAAGGACAACAAAAAGGGCTTCTTCGATTTGAATGGAAAAATAACCGTTCCGGTGAACTACGATCAGATATTTCCGATTGACGATGAAAACAACCTGGCTGTTTTAAGAAATGGGGATGATTATTTCTATCTGAAAAAGGATATGAGCATTTCTGAAAAAGTTGATCTCAAGTTGAGTGACTTCTTCTCAAGAATCCAAATGCTTTCAAGCGAACTTAACCTGTATAAGTGTGCACTTTCGGTTGTCACCGAATATAATTCACGAGATAACCATGGAGCTATTTATATACCGCCTTCATACATGGCGGATTTAAATATGATTTCAAAGTGGCAAAACTTTAAAAATCCTCTTAGAAAAATCCAGTACGATGATGTTCACGCCAACTATAATATTAGTTTTTCAAATGATTCTAAAGATGCTGACAATTGGTTCTTAGCCTCTTTTTACAAGATAAGGGATTATTATGTGGGCGGCAGGAGTGAATTTTATGAGAAAAAAAATATGGTGATGGTTGATAAAAAGAATAATCGGGTATTTACAAATGATTTGGAAACTGATCTTACCTGGGAGGAAGATGGAGGTGAATCACTCGAAGGTGCTTGCGATGTGAATGTTGTAAGACCTATAAGTGATACTTTGTTTGAAGTAAAATCCGGGGCCATTCTTAATGTTGATCTTTATGACACGACAAAATATGTTTTTGGAGGGCCAAGCTATAGCTATTTCGCTATAAAAAACAATAAACTAATCCAGTTGCGTACTAATAGAAAATTTGGCTTTACTAAGTACGTAAAAATGGACGATTCTTACTTAAATAACTGTTACGTGCTGAAGGTTGGCCCCGGGAATTACTACAATAAAGAAAAAAAGAGTATCGATCATGTGACACCAGAAATACTTCGATACATCAAGAATGAAATTTATGCCGATTATCGCTATCAATTTAAAGATCAAAGGTGGATGGCAATATTTCAGGGAATGCCATCATATTATGTAAAGGAGGGTATCAAACCTAACGTCAGCGTCGATGATTCGCTAACCGCAATCGACAAATACAATATCAACTGGATAAACCAGAAACTCAAGGGTACACAAGAAAAGTCGTTGGCTTCGCGATAAGGAATGGCAATAAAGGCGATAAGGATATTTGCATTTTTCTGGATATTTGTATTGTGCGCAGGCACTATACAATACCTTACTTTTAAGCCGGATACTGCGTTTCTGGCCTTAAAGCAATTCGCTGTAAAAACAGGCATTTATCTACCAGCTTTTTATGCGCACATTTTTGGTGCGAGCACTATCCTTATTGCCG
>Ga0157372_10006525_pt1 | contig 12417 bp, 10 predicted proteins | sample C55metaG_FD_115307 | JGI IMG/M metagenome (GOLD analysis project Ga0157372, IMG submission 115307) | Corn rhizosphere microbial communities from Kellogg Biological Station, Michigan, USA - C5-5 metaG | ecosystem: Host-associated > Plants > Roots > Rhizosphere > Soil | place: USA: Michigan... | reverse complement strand
TTTTTAACCGATTGGTACATATCACTGGTGCTATCGGCACGCAACGAATAGCTGGGCACCCGGATAAATACCTGCTTATCGTGCTTTTCCCATTTCCAAACCTGGTTGTTAATTTCTTCGCCGCCATATTGCTGGCCAAATGTTTTGAGGCCGCCCGGTGTTTTTACAAAACGGGTAACCACAAGCATCTCGCGGTTAATTAATGAATCGGGTATTTCGTAGTAATATTTGCCATCAACTTTGTAAGTATTAAAAAGGCCGCTATCAGCCTTTGTTTTAGCGGGGATAAGGTCGCTAAACTTTTTAATACCTTCTTTTTTGGGGGTTCCGGTTGTTGCTGTCGCAACGGTTCCGCCGGGTGTGGTAGTGGTTTTTAGGGTAAGGCTTTGGTTTGCAGCTTGCTTCCTGGCAGCGCAAGAGCCCGCCAAAACCGCAAGTGCCAATACTGAGCCGCGTAAATAAATACCCGGCAACGGATGTCTTTTCATTTATTAAAAATAGTTTAAACCGTAAACTTATATAAAAAACAGGGCTTTTTTAGCCACAAATTGTTTTATCAATAATAATTTTACAGGTATTATTAATTATATCCTGCGTTTTAATGTCAGTACAACTTTATCAACCCGTTTGTCATGGTATACCTCAAGCAGCAGGCTTCTATCATCCTTTGATTTGAATATTTCATCAATATCCTGGAGGTTCATTCTTGAAACAGGTTTAAAATTTACCGATACGATCTCGTCGTCGCGTTCAAGGCCAATTTCATCGGCTGCCGAACCCGGTTCTACGCGGCTGATAACGATCCTGTCGAGGTGGTCGCCCGCGGCATAATACTCAAGGCCGCTCATGTCATGCTCAAACGGATCATTATAGGTTGGGCCGGGTTTTAAATACATGGCACTATCCGGATAATCAAGAATAACGGTAAATCGCTTTAAGATCCCGACGCCGAGGTTTCCATCGCGCTTCACCGACAGATTGGTTTGGTTATTGCTGTCATCAGGAAATGAAGCTATTACCCTTTTCATCCTGAATTTTCCTAAACTAAATTCGTCCATCCGACTTATAAAGCCGTTTATGGGTCCGTTTAGGCCGATGCCAAGGTTGGCCGAAGCAATAAATTTTTGCGGGAGGCCATAGGTTTTGATATAACGTTCAATTGATACCGGGTGCCCGGCGCCAAGGTCAACAACCAGCTTGGTTTTAATAGGTGCTATGCCTGGCATTATAACCCGCGCATCCACATAGGCTTTCCTGTCTTCGACAGACATGGGGATCTTATTCGCTTTTCTGAAAGGTTTAAGGTCTTTAGGCCGGCAAACGGTAACTACGCTGTCCTGGAAACTGATCTTTACGGCAAGGTTGTTAAAAAACTCGTAACCCAGCAAGCCATGAATGGGCATGCCCGCGTAACCCGAAAGGTTAAAAAGATCTTTTTTTAATATGGCAGCCGCAACATCATAACTAACCAGCCCCGGTATGGCAACATCTAAGGTTGAGGTTACATAAGCTTCAGAATCCTCCCCTTCGCCAAGCCCCGGGATTTTTAATGTACGTTTATTAGGAATACTGATAGAATCGACTAATTTAGGATCGGTTATGATCATGAGGCCTACGCCGGTATCCAATATAAAGTTAAAGGGCCCTTTGTGGTTGATCTTAAGTTGAATGATCATCAGGTTTCGTTCCAGCTTAAACGGGATATTCACCTTTTTTTTATGTACATCAAGATCAAAGTACTGGGCTCGGGCTGTGGTTATAAGGCAAAATGTTAACACAAATGCCAGCCACAATGCTCCCGGATGGCGTATTTTATAATATAGCTTGTGTAACAAAGTGGTTATAGTTGGTATATTAAATTTACGAGATTTATTTGTTAAAAAATTATTTTATTATGCGAAAGTCAACAATTTCATTTTTGTTAATTGTTTGTGTTTTATCCCTTTGTTGTGATATTGTTTATGCCCGTTCCATAAAAAAACGAAAGGTTAAAAAGCTGTTTAAGCATTCGCAGATTGTTAATGATCATTTTACCGGGTTCGCCCTTTATGATTTGGACGAGCATAAAATGATATATGAATTAAATGCCGATAAATACTTTACACCGGCATCCAATACCAAGCTTTTTACTTTTTATACCTGTTTGAAAATGCTTGGCGATTCTATCCCGGCATTGCGTTATCAAACCCGCGGTGATTCGCTGATATTTTGGGGTACCGGCGACCCTTCTTTTTTGCACAGCGATTTGAAAGGGGTAAACGGGCTTAACTTTTTGAAGAGCAGCAGTAAACACCTTTTTTATTCGCCCGGCAACTATACCGGTGAGCCTTTTGGTGCAGGATGGGGCTGGGACGATTACAATGATTATTACCAGGCCGAAATAACCGCCCTGCCAATTGAGGATAATGTTGCTCAGCTGTATGCCGATAATGACGGTAACATGCAGGTAATGCCCCAATATCTAAAACGGTTTTTAAACGCGGATATTAATTATCGCCCGGCTCAGTTTAAAGTTAAGCGCGATTTTATCAGCAATAATTTTGTGTACCCTGCCGGGGAGATTCCCAAAAACTACAAACAGGAAATCCCATGGAAAACAAGCCTGCAGCTTACCATGGCCCTGCTGCAGGATACGCTTAAAAAGCAGGTATCCTTATTGCAGGAACCAATGGCTGCCGATGCGCGGGTTATTTATAATACCAATGCCGATTCCGTTTACCGGCGGATGCTGCAGCCGAGCGATAATTTTATTGCCGAACAATTGCTGCTGGTGTGCTCGTCGGCAAAGTTTAATACCCTCAGTACCGATTCGGTGATCAATTACTCAAAAACACATTTTTTGAATGACTTGCCCGATGTGCCGCAATGGGTTGATGGCTCGGGATTGTCGCGGTATAATTTGTTTACCCCCAGAGACCTTGTAGCCCTGCTACTCAAAATTCAGGATGAGGTGAAAGATGAAAACCTGTTACATAGCATGATGCCGGTAGGCGGCGTAGCAGGTACAATTAAAAGCGCCTATAAAACCGATAACGGGCATCCTTTTGTTTGGGCAAAAACCGGATCGTTAAGCAACAATCATAACCAAAGCGGCTACATAGTTACCCGCAAAGGCAAACGCCTGGCTTTTGCATTCATGAACAATAATTTTACCCGGCCAACCCGTGAAATAAGAGATGAGATGGTCAGGATCATGACGTACATACATGATAAGTTTTAATCTCTCTGTTGGGATCCCGAAACAAGTACGAAATGAGCGGGGCTAAAACCAGGAAGAGGTTTCGTGAAAACGAAACCTCTTCCTGGTTTATATCTGTTTCCTGCCCTTTGAGGGCCGGTGGATTAACCTTTTACACGCTCAACGTAAGCGCCGGTAGCGGTATCAACTTTAACTTTATCGCCAATGTTGATGAACAACGGTACACGGATCTCCGCGCCGGTTTCAACGGTGGCATTTTTCAAAGCACCGCTTGAGGTATCACCTTTAACGGCCGGCTCGGTGTAAGTGATTTCCAACTCGGCCGAACCCGGGATAGAACCCATGATGGGCTCATCGCTTTCGAAGGCAACAATTACGTTCATGCCTTCTTTCAAAAATTTAACTGCCGGGCCAAATAATGCCTTTGGTACGTTATGCTGATCATATGTGGTGTTGTCCATTACTACTAATGAATCACCTTCGTCATACAGGTATTGATAATCATTGGTTTCAACGCGGGCTATGTCAACCTCTTCATCGGTACGGAAACGGTATTCAACCAGTTTACCTGATTTAACGTTGCGCATACGGGCCTGGTAAAACGCGCGTAAGTTGCCCGGGGTACGGTGTAAAAACTCCTCAACCTGAACTAATTCGCCGTTGAAGCGAAGTACATTTCCATTTTTAACATCTGATGCCTTAGCCATAAAATAATATTGAGGCGCAAACTTAGTTACTTAAGCGCAAAGAAACAAGTAGTTATGTTGGTGAATGGTTGATTGGGCTGATTAGGTGAGTGGTTTCTTTGCTGGTGAGTGGTTGATAGAGTTGATTAGGTGAATCGTTTACTCTTGGTAAAAGGGTATTAAATTTTCGATGAGCATTGAATATTTAACTATTCAACCATTCTCCACTCACGCAATCAACCACTCACTACACCTTATAATCCACAATACTCAACCTGTGATTACAGAAGCCGTACTCATGTTCCTGGTTGGAGCATACGATGGTAAGGCGGCCTGCGGCGAATTGCTGAACGAGGCTTAAGTACCAGTCAACGCCCTGGGTATCCAGGTTGGAAGTTGGCTCATCCAGCATAAGCATGTGGGTATCGGCACAAAAAGCAAGGGCAAGCTTAAGGCGCTGTTTCATCCCCGACGAAAAGTATTTAATAAGCTTGTTGGCACTTTTAGGCAGGTTGAGCAGCGCGATAACCGTTTCTTTATCTATACCCGGTTTAAAGCTTTTGAATTTGAAATGAAAATCGATCATCTCGCTCATGGTAAACTCTTCTATCAGCTCAAGATAGGGAGCAGCCAGGCTTAAATGAGTAAAAACGGTGCCTATTTCAACCGGCTTGCCTTCGTTAGCAAATTCAATTTTGCCTGTAGAAGGCGAAAGGCTCCCGTTTAAAACCTGCAGTAAGGTTGATTTTCCGGAACCGTTTGGGCCAAGGATAGCATAAGACTCGCCGGAAGTAAAGGTATAATCCACTCCCCTGAAAATCCAGTCGCGGTTAAAGCGGCGGCCGATGTTTTGGAGGGTGATGATCATAGGGAGCTTATGGTTGATGGTTCATAGTTCATAGCCAAAGAACCTGTTTTGGCTAATGGCTGATACTGGTCTTATGGGTTATAGTTCATAGTGATTTGCAAAACGGCCGGATGTCCGGCTATGAACCATGAACTATAACCCATCAACAATTTAAGTATTCCCAAAGCCTTTCATGATACCCCTTTGCGAGTTTTGCAGGAAGTTGATGATCTCATCGCGTTCTACACTTGGGGTAAACTCGGCCTCGATGATATCAAGTGCTTTGGTTACGTTATATTTTTTGAGGAATATGATCCGGTAGATCTCCTGGATTTCGGCTATTGTAGCAGCCGAAAATCCCCTGCGGCGCAAGCCTACAGAGTTGATACCTACATATGATAGCGGTTCGCGACCGGCCTTGGTAAACGGGGGAACGTCTTTACGTACCAATGAACCGCCCGAGATCATGCTATGCGCGCCGATTTCAACAAACTGGTGCACGGCAGATGAGCCGCCGATGAAAGCGTAATCATAAACTGTAATGTGACCGGCCAGCTGTACCGCGTTGGCAACAATTACGTTATCGCCGATAACACAATCATGCGCTACGTGTACATAAGCCATCAGCAGGCAGTTGCTGCCAATGGTGGTGGTATTTTTATCAAGGGCTGTACCACGGTTAAGGGTAACACACTCACGTATGGTAGTGTTATCGCCAATGGTTACGGTGCTTTGCTCGCCTTTATATTTTAAATCCTGCGGCGGGGCGGATACAACCGCGCCGGGGAAGATCCGGCAATTTTTACCTATGCGGGCGCCATCCATAATTACGGAGTTGGAGCCGATCCAGGTACCTTCGCCAATTTCAACATCCTTATGGATGGTAACGAATGGTTCAATTACCACGTTATCGGCAATTTTGGCCTGTGGATGGATGTATGCTAATGGCTGGATCATGCTTCAGATTCTTTTACTTTTACAATTTGAGCCATCAGTTCGGCCTCAACAACAACACGGTCGCCCACCATGCCTATACCTTTCATGGTAGCTATGCCGCGGCGGATGGGGGCAATCAGGTCGCAAATATAAATAATGGTATCGCCGGGAACTACCTTACTTTTAAAGCGGGCGTTCTCAATTTTCAGGAACAGGGTAAGGTAGTTTTGCGGATCGGGAACTGTGTTTAACACCAGGATGCCGCCTGTTTGCACCATACCCTCAATTTGTAATACACCGGGGAAGATTGGCGCGCCGGGGAAATGGCCTTTAAAAAACTCCTCGTTAATGGTTACGTTTTTGCACCCTACAACGTGGCTTTTAGTAAGCTCCAGGATCTTGTCAATCATCAGGAATGGCTGACGGTGAGGCAGCATGCCCATGATATCAACGGTGTCAAAAAGCGGCTTGGCATTCAGATCGTAAGTTTTTACCTGTTTGCGGCTTTTTTCCTTTTTGATGAGCGCTTTAATCTTTTTAGCGAAGGCAACGTTAGCTGCGTGGCCAGGCCTTGCAGCCATGATATGGCCTTTCAACGGAACCCCTACCAATGCCAAATCGCCAATCATATCCAGCAATTTGTGACGGGCAGGTTCGTTCTGGTGCCTTAGCTCAATATTATTTAAAATACCCTGTGGCGCAACGCTGATATCCTTGCGGTTAAACAGCTTGGCAAGGTGGTTAAGTTCTTCTTCGTCAACATCTTTATCAACAACAACAATAGCGTTGTTCAAATCGCCACCTTTGATGAGGTCATGCTTTAAAAGCATTTCCAACTCATGCAAAAAGCAGAAGGTACGGCATGAAGCAATTTCTTTTTTAAACTCGCCAATGGTTGAGATACTGGCATGCTGGCTACCCAGCACCTGCGAGTTATAGTCAACCATACAGGTAAAACGGTAATCGTCCAAGGGCATGGCAACCATTTCAACCTTACGCTCAGGTTCAGAGTAATGAATATTATATGGAATATGGTAATATTCGCGGTCGGCATCCTGTTCAACCAGCCCGATTTCGGTTATTACGTCAACAAACTGTATCGAGCTGCCATCCATAATGGGAGTTTCGGGGCCATCAAGATCAATCAGCAGATTATCAACTTCAAGCCCAACCAAAGCGGCCAGCACGTGCTCAACAGTATTTACTGTAGCGCCGTTCTGGCTTATAGATGTTCCGCGCGAGGTATCACTCACGTTATCAACATCGGCATCAATAATTGGCGCACCGGGAATATCAACCCTCCTGAATTTATAACCGTGGTTTTCAGGGGCGGGATTAAAGGTCATTGTAACGCTTTGTCCGGTGTGTAAGCCTGTTCCTGATACCGAAACCGGCGCTTTAATAGTTCTTTGTTTAACGTTCATATTTAAATTTACAGGCTAAGGCTATTCGCTTACCTTGCCTTTACGTAGTTCTTCAATTAATTTTTCAAGCTCGTACACCTTGCGGTCAAGCTCGGGTAGCATTCGCAGCTTCGCGTGGGCACGAAGGTAATCTTTATATGGCATATTTGGAGAGCCACCCCATACCTTACCTTCTTCTGTAATAGAGCGGTTTATACCGGTCTGGGCCGAAAACTGCGATCCGTTAGCTATATTAAGATGACCGGCAAAACCTACCTGGCCGCCAATAACAACCTTTTCGCCAATTTTGGTACTGCCCGAGATACCCGATTGCGCTGCAATTACAGTGTGTGCCCCAATTTCAACATTGTGGGCAATCTGGATCAGGTTATCAATTTTAGCCCCTTTACGCACTATGGTCGAACCCATGGTTGCCCTGTCGATAGTAGTATTTGACCCCACTTCAACATCATCCTCCAATATCACGTTACCAATCTGCGCAATTTTAGTGTAAGTGCCGTCGGGGTTAGGGGCAAAGCCGAAACCATCGCTGCCGATAACCGCTCCTGAATGCACTATCACATTGTTGCCGATAACGCAATCAAAGTAAACCGTAGCCCCTGCAAACAGCGTTACATTATTGCCAAGGGTTACATTATCGCCAATATTAACGTTTGGATAGATCTTACAATTATCGCCGATGCTTACATTTTGGCCGATATAGGCAAACGCGCCGATATAAATGCCCGCTCCCACCTGTGCTGTGGGATGGATAAAGCTAGGCTGTTCAATTCCTTTTTTATCCAGCCTGAAGGTGTTGTACTTATCAAGCAGGACAGTGAACGCGCTGTAAGCGTTCTCAACCCTGATCAATGTAGCTTTTACGGGCTCCGTTAACTGCTGATCATTATTAACAATAACAATGGAGGCGTTGGTAGTATACAGAAACTGCTCATACTTGGGGTTGGCCAAAAAAGAAAGGCTGCCGGCCCCGGCTTCCTCTATCTTCGCAAGCTGGCTAACAGTTGCTGAAGGATCGCCTTCTACAGTTCCATTGAGCAGTACACTTATATCATGAGCGGTAAATTGCATCGGGCAAATTTAAATGTTAAAATTGAAGCAACAAATTATTAATGAGTTATGAACACGCGTTAAAAAGTTTTGACTGTCAACGCGTTTTATTTTTCACCATTTCTTCATTTGTCGCAGATGGATAATCGGTTTCGTTTTGCTATTTGTTAAAATCCAAAGTACAACGCTATTGTTTTATCGTTCTTTTTAAATAGGGGCGTTGCCTGCGGCCGTGCTTTCCGTTCCAAGTTATCGCTTGCCCAACCCCTAATTCCAACCCGCGCTGTGGGCTTTCCACTACAATCCCTAACGCGGCCAGTGCACATTTCCGGCATTTATCCATAATGCCTTTTTATGTAGAGACGCATAATTGCGTCTCCTTTAGGACAGATCGCTTTGCCAATCCCAAACTGCAGTAACCTGCATGCGGGAGACGCAATTATGCGTCTCTACAGTGAAAACCGCCTGTTAATTCAACAACTCCTTGTTATAACAAAGGATATATTTTTTCACCGTCTTGGCCAAAGCCACAAGGTTTGAATTGTCGCTGGCGGCAGCAATATCTTTCACCTCGCCGTTCTTCATCAATATACCAATGTTGCCATCGTTTTGGTTGTAAGCGTTATTACGGATAGATGTAGTAAATACAAAGTAAGCCGCAGCTTCTTCATAACTAATGCCATACTTTTCCATCGCCTTTTGACGAAGGCTTTCAACAAAAGCGTCATCGGGGCATTCATTGGTAATATCAACCCTGAAAAGGCTGCGTTGTACCAGGTTTTTGCAAAGATGAGAAAGTACCAGGTCGGGGTGATAGGCCCACACTTTTACCGATGCCATAATATCGGTATCATCCAAACATGCAAAAGTTTCCAGGTGATGGTCCTCGTTCATGAAAGCATCCCTGCTGATGCGGTTCTTTAAAAAATGCAGCAGGGCCGGGGTAGCAAACAATTCCTTACCCTGCGAAATCAGTTCGCGGCCGCGCCTGAAAATCTTGGTTAGCACCTCCTCGCCCGCTATCACTGTTTTATGCAGGTAAACCTGCCAGTACATCAGACGGCGGGCAATCAAAAATTTCTCTATCGAGTAAATGCCTTTTTCGTCAACAACCACATGATCGTCTTTAACATTGAGCATCTTAATGATGCGCTCGGAACTGATCACCCCTTCGGATACACCGGTGAAGAAACTGTCGCGGTTAAGATAATCCAGCCTGTCCATATCCAGCTGACTGGATACCAGTTGATGTAAAAACTTACGCGGATAGGTATCATTAAAAATATCAATGGCCATGGTAAGCTTACCCTCAAACCGGGCATTAAGCTTATTCATCAGCATTGATGAAATATCTTCATGGGCAATGCCATCAATAATGGTATTTTCCAAAGCGTGAGAAAATGGGCCGTGGCCAATATCATGCAATAATATGGCAATGGTAACCGCTTCTTCCTCTTCGGCAGAGATCTGGTGGCCTTTGCTTCGCAATGTTTCAAGCGCGGTATCCATCAGGTACATGGAGCCCAAAGCATGATGAAAACGGGTGTGCAGTGCGCCGGGATAAACCAGGTGCGTCATGCCCAGTTGCTTGATATAGCGTAACCGCTGAAAGTACGGATGGGATATGAGGTCAAAGATCAGTTCGGTTGGGATACTGATAAAACCGTAAACCGGGTCGTTAATTATTTTCTTTTTATTCAATGCTGCTTATGTAAGTGCAAAAATGTAAAACAAAGGTAAAATAAGCGCGACAGGTTTGTTAAATTTTGTTAATACCTTTACTGAATAACAACAAAAGCATCTATTTGGGGTTTACTGTCTGAATCAGAATTCATAGAATTTTAGGATTCACAGAATTTAATGGTAAAAAATTGATATTTGAAAAGCATTTAACCTTATACCGGATTATTCTGAAAATTTTTAAATTCTGAAAATTCTGATTCAGAAATTTAATATACATACTATGCAAGACACCACCATTTTATGGGCCGATGACGAAATTGACCTGCTAAGACCACATATACTTTTCCTGGGCGAAAAGGGCTATAAAGTAACCACTGTTACCAATGGCTACGACGCCGTCGACTCTTTTAAAAACAATTATTTCGACCTGGTTTTCCTGGATGAGAACATGCCCGGCCTTACCGGCCTGGAAACCCTGCAGCAGATCAAGAACATCAACAATGATGTGCCCATTGTGCTGATCACCAAAAATGAGGAAGAGTACCTGATGGAAGATGCCATCGGTTCAAAAATAGACGACTACCTGATTAAGCCGGTACACCCTAAGCAAATCCTGCTTACTATAAAAAAACTGACCGAAAACAAACGCCTTGTTACCGAGAAAACGACCATGGCCTACCAGATGGATTTCCGTACACTGGGCATGACGCTTAACGAAAACCTGAGCCACCAGGAATGGGTTGATGTTTACAAGAAGCTGATCTACTGGGAGCTTGAGCTGGAAAAGCTGGAAGATGCCGGCATGCACGAGATCCTGACACTGCAAAAAGCCGAAGCTAATATGCAGTTTTGCAAGTTTGTGGAGCGCAACTACCTCAACTGGATCAAAAACCCGGACCTGGCGCCAACCTCATCGCCGCAGTTATTTAAAAAGAAGGTATTCCCTAAGCTGGATGGCAAAGGGCCTTTGTTTTTTATATTGATAGATAACCTGCGGTATGATCAGTTTAAGATTATTAACCCTATTATTTCCGAATATTTTAGGTTGGAGGAAGAGGACACTTATTATAGTATCCTGCCAACAGCTACGCAATACGCCCGTAACTCGATTTTTTCGGGCCTGATGCCTTTGGATATGGAACGCCGCTATCCGTCTATGTGGCAAAACGACGAGGATGAAGGCGGCAAGAACTTGTACGAAGCAGACTTTTTAGCCGATCACCTGAAGCGCGTGTTGCGAAAGGATTGCAAACACTCATACCACAAGATCCTGAATATTGACGAAGGCCGGGCGCTGAATGAGTCGGTGAATAACCTCATGAACAACGAGCTTAATGTAGTGGTGTACAACTTTGTGGATATGCTTTCGCATGCCCGTACGGATATGCAGATGATCCGCGAGCTGGCAAGTGATGATGCTGCTTATCGTTCATTAACTTTATCGTGGTTTGAACACTCGCCGTTGTTCGATCTGTTGAAATTCTTAGCTCAAAAACAGGTACGAGTGGTGATCACTACCGATCACGGCACTATCCGTGTAAAAAACCCAAGCAAAATTGTGGGCGACAGGAATACCAACACCAACCTGCGTTATAAACAAGGCAAAAACCTGAACTATAATGCCAAGGAGGTTTTCCATATCCGCAACCCGCACGATGCCATGCTGCCAAGGCTGCACATCAGCTCAAGCTTTGTTTTTGCCAAGGAAGACAGCTATTTCGTATACCCGAACAACTACAATCACTTTGTGAATTTCTATAATGAAACTTTTCAGCATGGAGGGATCTCGTTAGAAGAAATGATAGTGCCGGTGGTTACTTACGGGCCAAAGTAAAGACCTCACCCACCCCTCTCCAAAGGAGAGGGCTAAAAAACTTTCTTAAAAGTCTCCCCTTCAGGGGAGATTTAGAGGGGTTAAAACTCCAATTCCAGCAATACCGGGCAATGGTCAGAGTGCTTTGCCTCGGGCAATATAGCCGCGCGGCGGATCTTATCTTCAAGCGGGGTACTGGCCATGGCATAATCAATACGCCAGCCTAAGTTTTTACCGCGTGATCCGGCGCGGAAGCTCCACCATGTATAATTATGCGGTTCTTTGTTCAGGTGGCGGAAGGTATCTATAAACCCTCCCTCAATAAAGTTCTCCATCCATTCACGTTCCTCCGGCAAAAAGCCCGATGAGTTGGCGTTTGATTTTGGATTGTGAATATCAATAGGGCGGTGACAAATGTTATAGTCGCCGCAAACCACCAGGTTAGGGTGCTCTACTTTAAGCAGGGTAAGGTACTTGCCAAACTCATCCAGAAAACGGTATTTAAAAACCTGCCGGTCATCACCGCTTGAGCCCGATGGGAAATAAACGCTCATCACCGAAACCTCATCAAAGTCAACCCGGATGCAGCGCCCCTCACGGTCAAAATCAGGAATGCCGCAGCCGTATTCAATATGGTTGGGCAAAATTTTTGTGAAAATAGCCGTGCCGCTATAGCCCTTCTTTTCTGCCGGGAACCAGTAATGCTGATAACCCATCTGGTCAACCAAACCAAGGTCGGTGAGCACATCGGGCGTTGCTTTAATTTCCTGCAAACAAAC
>Ga0157372_10006521_pt1 | contig 12421 bp, 13 predicted proteins | sample C55metaG_FD_115307 | JGI IMG/M metagenome (GOLD analysis project Ga0157372, IMG submission 115307) | Corn rhizosphere microbial communities from Kellogg Biological Station, Michigan, USA - C5-5 metaG | ecosystem: Host-associated > Plants > Roots > Rhizosphere > Soil | place: USA: Michigan... | reverse complement strand
GGTTGGGCGAGAAGCACGACCTCACCGCCCTCGCGCGGGCGCCCCGGCCACTGCGTTAGCCTCGGCGCGTCGCCTCGCCGCCGGCATACAGCTGGTCGATCACCGCTTTGTACTTCGTGTCGATCACCCGGCGGCGCACCTTGAGCGTCGGCGTCAGCTCGCCGGAATCGACGGTGAAGTCGCGGTCCAACAACGCCATCTTCTTCGGCGTCTCGAAGTGCGCCAGCCCCGCGAGCTTGCCCAACACTTCTTTTTCCATCTTCGCCTTGACCATCGGTTGGGCGAGGAGCTGCCTGCGGTCCGCGTAGAGCAGATTCTTGAGCTTCGCCCAGCGCTCGAGCTGCTCGAAGTTGGGCACCACGAGCACGATCGGAAATTTGCGTTGGTCGCCGATCATCACCGCCTGCGACACGTACTTGTTCATCCGGATGTGGTTTTCGATCGGCTGCGGCGCGATGTTCTTTCCCCCCGCGGTCACGATGATGTCCTTCTTGCGATCCGTGATGCGCAGGAACCCGTCTTCCAGCACCCCGATGTCGCCGGTGTGGAACCAGCCATCGGCATCGATCGCATCACGCGTCGCCTCCGGCTTGTGGAAGTAGCCTTTCATCACGTTCGGTCCGCGCACGATGATCTCGCCGTCCGGCGCGATCGTCACCTCGACGCCGGCGATCGGCGGCCCCACCGTGCCGATGCGGTAGCGGTCCGGCGTGTTCACCGCGATCACCGGCGACGTTTCCGTTAGGCCGTAGCCTTCCAGAATCACCAGCCCGGCGGCATAGAAGAACTTGTTGATCGCCGGCGCCAGCGGCGCGCCGCCCGACACGAAATAGCGCAACCGCCCGCCCACGCGATCGCGCAGTTTCGAGAACACGAGCCGCCGCGCGACCGCATACTGGGCCGCGAGCAGCGGGTTGGGCGCACGACCGGACAGGCGAGCGTCCGCCCATCGTTCGCCGACGGCGCGCGCCCAGAAAAAGATGCGCTTCTTGATCGCGCCGCTCGCCAGCGCGTTCTCCAGCACCCGCGCATAGATCTTCTCGTACACGCGCGGGACCGCCACCACCAGCGTTGGGCGGATTTCCGTCATGTTCACGGTCACGGTGTCCATCGACTCCACGTACGCGATCGACACGCCGGTCGCGAACATGAGATAGTCGAAGTGCCGCTGCAGCACGTGCGAGAGCGGTAGGAAGCTCAGCGATACATCGTCTCCGGTTATCGGGATGACTTTGGCCACCGCGGCCACGTTGGACGCGAGATTCCCGTGCGTGAGCATCGCTCCTTTCGGCTCACCGGTCGTGCCCGACGTATAAATGATCGTCGCCACCTGGTCCGGCGGGACGGCCAATGCGTCTGTCCGATAGCGCGCGCCGGCGTCCGGTGTCTCGCTGGCCGCGCCGCGCGCTTCGAGCGCGGTGAGCGCGAAATCCACGCCGCCGCCATCCAGGTCGTCGAACGCAATCACCCACTTGAGGTTGGGCAGCGATGCGCGAATGGCCGCGATCTTCTGCGCCTGCTCGCGTGTCGAGACGAAAATCGCGACGGTCTCGGAGTCCTCGAGGATGTACTCGACCTGCTCGGCCGGGAGGGTCGGGTAGATCGGGACGTCGATGTAGCGCGCGGTGAGACAGCCGTAGTCGGCGATCGCCCACTCCGGGCGATTCTCGGACAGGATGGCAATGGCCGAGCCGTCCGGAATACCGAGCGCGCGGAGTCCGAGCGCGGCGTGACGAACCCGCGTTGCCAGCGTGCGGTGCGAGATCGGCTGGTACGCGCCGCCGGACTTCACCTGCAGTGCGTTCGGCCGATCGTACCCTTCGACGGCGTCGAAGAAGAGGCGCGTGAGCGTCGTCGGCGACAGTCGCGGATCGCGTTCCGTCGACGTGTTCGACTCGGCAGTCAGCGTCATGGAGGCCTCGCTCGGCGCGGCGCGTTCCTGCCGCGCTGCGCGCTCAGTGGATGTTGATGCGCCTAACGTACGTGATCGGACTGCCCGCCGGGAGGCCGCCGGGCGCCGATGCGCTCACCTGTACGACGATCGAGTCGTTGAACGCGTGCGTGAACGGCGTGATGCGCAAGCCGAGGTTGGTGCTGCCGTTCGCGTCCGTCGTGTCCACCAGCTGTCCGACCGTTCCCCCGAGTTTCACGAGCTGCGCATTGGTCGAATCCGTGTTGTCGTAGGGCGACGGGTGTACGATCGTGTAGTGGACCGCGTACGTCGGCACGGGCACTGAGTCCGGCAGGTGCAGCAGGCGCACGCGCAGGGTGATGGTCGTATCGCGCAGTCCGTTGGCAAAACTGTAGTCGACGCTGTCCCGCGATGAATCTTCGGCCAGCATCACGGATGGCGTGTCGACCACGGCGATCGTGTCGGCAATCGACTGCAGGCCGGCCGCCGTCGCCACCACGAGCACGCGCGGGATGAGCGCGTGCCCGACCACGATGCCTAACGCTGGGTCGACGGTCACCGCGCGCGTCGAGTCGACGGCCAGGAACGACACCGGGATGCCCGGGATGCTGTCGTTCTTGAAGTTGAAGACCACGACGTGCAGCGGCGCCACCTGCCCCAGACTGTCGCGCAGCGTATCGCCGAGCAGGACGGACGGCGAGGCGGGCGCATCGAGCTGGATCGCGACCGGCGCGTTGGCGTTGGTCCCGACCTCGTTGCACGCCGCGGCCACCGCGGCGACCGACAGCGCGAGCGACGCCGCCCGGAGGGAGGGCCGCATCACTCGAACCGTGATGCGAGCTCGGTGGCGAGGTTCACGTACGCCTGCGCCGCCGCGTCGGCCGGCGACCGCAATACCACCGGCTGGCCCGCCGCGAACGCATCGGCCGCCGCCGTGCTCCGCGGTATCACCAGGTCGAACACCATGTTGCGCGGCAGGTGGCGCCGCACGTATTCCGACACGCGCACGCTGGTTTCACTCGTTTCGTCGTACATCGTGAGGACGAGTCCGTCGAGCGTCAGCTCGTCGTTAGTCATCACGATATCCTGGATGCCGCGCAGAATTTGCGGCGTGGTCTGGAGCGCCAGCGGCTCGGCCTGCAGCGGCACGATCACGTGCTGGGAGGCCGAAAGCACCCGCTCGACCGTCGGGCCCAGTCCCGGCGGCGTGTCGACCACGACGACGTCCGTGCGCTGCCGTGCCATGGCCAACAAGTCGGGAAGCAACGTGGACTCCTCCATCCGGTGCTGGTACGCGACGTGATTCGTGGCCGCGCTGACGGTCCCGGCCAGAATCACGCGAAGCCATGGTAACGCCGTCGGCAAAATGATGTCGCGCAGCGTCTTCTCTCCCGATAGATAATCGGAGATTCCAACGGTGACATGGTCCGCGCGCAGCCCCACGCCGTAGCGTACTGCGCCCTGCGGGTCCACGTCGACGAGGAGCGTTTTCATACCGCGCCGAGCGAACGCGGCGGCGAGATTCACTGCGGTGGTCGTCTTACCGACACCGCCTTTCTGGCTCACGACGGCGAGGACGGTTCCCACTCGCTATTCCGTGCCGGGGACGGAGTCCGCCCCGCCGCCTGCCTTGATCTGCTCGATGGTCTGCCGCGCATGCTGGACCCACCGTTCCGCTTCGACCGTGGACGGCGGATGCTCCAGAAAGGCCGTCAGGTGGCGTTGGGCGCCTTGGCCGTCGCCGCGCTTGAGCAGCAGATACGCCAGGCCATAGTGCGCGCCGCTCAACTGCGGGTCGATTTCGAGTGCCCGGCGATAGCAGCGGATGGCGTCGTCCAGTCGTCCGGTTCGCGAATACGCGATCGCCATGTTCTGGAGGATGCGCTGATCGTTGGGCTGATCGCGCAGTGCGAGCCGGTACGACGTGAGCGCGGCGTCGTAGTCACCCTGGCGCTCCAGCGCCAGCGCTTCGCTCAAGTAGTCGAGACGTTGTGGGCGCGGCGTGTGCGCCGTTCCACCACCCGTCAAGCGGCTCCACCAGGACATGCGATGCGTCTAGAGTCGAGAACTTGGGTGGGAAGGCGCACCACGGTGGCGCGGTGCAGGAATGCGCACTCGGCGTACCTGTCGAGGGCAAACTTATGCAGGCCCACGCGAGGCGGCAACCGCGCTGTCGGCCGCGAGCGTGCGACGGTAGCTTTCGCGCTGAGTCGAAGTCGGCCGCCAACCTGGAGGACACGTGGCGCCACGACGTAAACCCGCGGACCGAACGCGCGGCGTCTTCGAGGTGGACTGGCCGCTTTTCGGCGAGCTGTCTCGCGCACTCGCGCTCAAGGTGGCCCGGACGTACGATCCCGAGATCGTCGTCGGCATCGCCACTGCCGGCGTCATTCCGGGCGCGGTGATCGCCGCGATCCTCGGCCGCGAGTTCCACTCGATTGTGGTGAGCCGCCGCTATCACGCCCAATCGGTGCGCGAGACGCCGGCCATTCTGGGCGTTGCGCCGCCCGAGGTTCGCAACCGTCGCGTGCTGCTCGTGGACGAGACCTGCGACACGGGCGAGACGATGCGTATGGCCGTGGCCGCGCTGGTGAATGCGGGGGCCGCCGATGTGCGCACGGCGGTGGGATTCCGCACCGGGCCGTACGAGCCCGACTTCTCGGCGCTGGAAACGGAGAGCACGATCGTGCTCCCATGGGACGAAGACCTGCTGTCGTCCGTCTCCTGATCGTTGGTTAGGCGCGCCTAACGAAGGCGCGGCTACTCGACCGCGGAGACAACGGCGTCGTACGCGTCGCCCTGCTCCATCCGGTCGTACAGGAACCGCATCACGTCGCCGTTCCCGAGGAGAAAGCGACACCGCTCGTGGCCGGCGGAGCGGCATTCTACCTCGAGCACCGCGAGCGGCACCTCCGAGAATCGCCCGAAGAAATCGGCGAGCATTCCGGTCGTGAAGTGGCAGCCGGGTTGATCCAGGTGCTCGTCGGGATTCGCTTCGCCCCAGTCATCGGTGTCGACGGTCGCCACCGCGTCGCGCAGCGAGCCGATCTCCAACGTGCCCCAACCGGCGAGCCGGAAATACTCGGACGCGCGCCGTTGGAAGGTTTCGAAGTCGAGATCTTCCGGAGCGCCGTCACCCCGCTCGTGCAGCCAGGCGCGAAACGCTTCGAACACTGTGGCGCCGCCGGCGTATCCCGCTTCCTGCAGCGCCGCCGCCGACGCCGGCCCGACGTCGCGCAGGAGCGCAGCGCGCAGAGCGTGTATGGCGGGACGGCTCACAGCCGCCAGTGCGTGATCGGCGAGGTTGATCGTGTCGGCCATGACTGCCTCGTGTGTTGGACGAGTCGGCGCCTGTCGCGCCGCGCTACTGGTTTTTAGGCTCGGCTCCTGCTCGGCGCAAGAGCTCCGTTTCATCAATGATCTCGACGCCGAGCTCGCGCGCGCGATCCAGCTTGCTCCCCGCATCCGTGCCGACCACGACGAAGCTGGTGCTCTTGGACACGGACGACGTGACGTGTCCGCCGGCGTTCTGGACCAACTCGGTAGCCGCCTTACGAGAGAGCGTAGGCAGCGTACCGGTGATGACGACTGTCTTGCCCGTGAGGCTACCGGCACCATTGCCTGCGTGCTTGCCGGCCGGTTCCTCGAAATTCACTCCTCGTTCGCGCAGCTTCTCGATCAGCGCTCTGGTGGTGTCGTTGGCGAAGTACGCCGCCACGGATCGCCCGATGATGTCGCCCACACCGCGCACGGATGTGATCTGTTCTTCGGTGGCACGCGCGAGAGCATCGAGCGTGCGAAAGTGCCGCGCGAGGACCTGGGCAGCCATCTCGCCCACGTGCAGGATGCCGAGTCCGTTGAGGAGCCGCGAGAGCGGCTGTCGCTTCGACGCGTCGATTGCCGCCACGAGATTCTCGGCGCTCTTCTCGGCGAAGCGCTCGAGCCGCACCAACGGCTCGACGGTGAGCGAGAAGATGTCGGCGAAGTCGTGCACCAGGCCCGCATCGATGAGCTGGCGAATTCGTGCGTACGACAGCCCGCGAATGTCCATTGCGCCGCCAGACACGAAGTGCACGAGGCCCTCGAGCTGCCGTCCGGGACAGGCAACGTTAGGACAGTACACCGCGGCTTGATCCGCGTCGCGCTCGACGGGTGTGTTGCACACGGGGCAGCGATCCGGCATGTGCCATTCGCGCTCGGTTCCGTCGCGGCGCTCGGGAATGGGTCCGATCACCTGCGGTATCACCTCGCCGGCGCGCTTGACCTGCACCCAATCGCCGATGCGCAGGTCCTTCTGCCGCACGAGCGCCTCGTTGTGCAGCGTTGCGAGCTTCACGATGACGCCGCTGATCTCCACCGGCTCGAGCATGGCGTAGGGATTGAGCGCGCCGGTGCGGCCGACGTTCACCCGGATGTCCTCGAGACGCGTGACTTCGATGTCCGGCGCGAACTTGCGCGCGATGGCCCAACGCGGTTCCCGTCCCACGTCGCCTAACTCGTCCTGGACGTTCAGCGCATCGACTTTCACCACGACGCCGTCGATGCCGAACGCCAGCTTGGCGCGCAGCGTGTGCTCGACTTCCTGGACGAACGTCACGACCTCTTCGAGCGTCTGGCAATGCCGCCGGTGCGGCTCGACGGGGAAGCCCCAGCTCTCGAGCGTGTCGAGCAGCGCCCACTGTGTGGTGAAGGGCAGGCGCACGCCGGGCCCGGGCGCCACGGCGTAGCCGAAGAACCGCAGGCGGCGCTTCGCGGTGATCGCGGGGTCCAACTGCCTCAGCGATCCCGCGGCCGAGTTGCGCGGATTGGCGAAGACTTTCTCCCCGTCTTGCCGCCGGCGGTCGTTGAGCTTCTCGAATCCGTCGAACGTCATGTAGCACTCGCCGCGGACTTCGATGAGGTCCGGTGCGTTAGGCGTGTGCAGCCGGAGCGGAATGTCGTGGATGGTGCGCAAGTTGATGGTGACGTCTTCGCCTTCGGTCCCGTCGCCCCGCGTCGCGCCGCGCACGAGCACGCCGCGTTCGTACGTGAGATTGACGGCGTTGCCGTCGATCTTGAGCTCCGCCGTGTAGCCGGAGTCGCGGACCTCGGCGCCGGCGATGCGCACCGCGCGAGCTTCCCAGTCGCGGAGCTCGTCGTCGTCGAATGCATTGGCGAGCGAGAGCATCGGCACCAGGTGATCGACCTTGGCGAGACCGCTCTGCACCGCCGCGCCGACACGCTGCGTCGGCGAGTCCGGCGTGCGGAGGTCGGGACACTGGTCTTCGATGTCGCGCAGCTCCCGCATCATCAGATCGTATTCGCGATCCGAAATCTCGGGTGCGTCGAGCACGTAGTAGCAGTGATTGGCGCGTTCGAGCCGCGCGCGAAGATCTCGCGCCCTCGTCTCGAGCTGCCGGCAGTCTGGGGAACGATCGTTCGGGGACGTCACGAACGAAAAATATGATGTTCGGGCGGCGCGCGCAGCGCGCCGGCGGATCAGCTCTTCGCTTCTTCTCCGACCACCTCGAGCGTCACCGACACCAGCCTCTCCAGCTCCTCATCCGCCGACGTTGCCAGGAGCGTTTCGGCCCACATGTGGTCTTCGGTGTTCGTGTAGCGGTCGAGCAGGCGGCGTACGAATGCGATGAGCGCGATGCGCTGGAGCTCGCCCTGGCGGCCATTGCGTTGGGCTTCTTTCTGCCCGCGCTGGAGGGCTTCGTAGCGGTGCGCGTTGCGCAGCGCATTGGCGGTCAGGGCGGCTACCACCTGGCAGAAGCGGATGTCGCGGTCGGAGAACGGCGCGCCCTCGCGCTCGGTGCGCAGGAAAATCGCGCCGATCACGGTGCCGCGCCACCGGATCGGCACCACCACGATCGAGCGGACGTTTCGCAGCGCGAGCACCGGCTGCATCTGCTGGAGCATCGGGTCGGCGGCGGCGTCGGGAATGAAGACCGTCTCGCCGCTCTCGAAGGCGCGCTTGAGCTCGGGATACCGGTCGAGGTCGACGATGAGGTTGTTCATTGCCGGCGCTTCGTACGTCGCCATGAGGCGGACATCGCGCTGTTCGCCCAACAGATAGATCGAGCAGCGGTCGAGGCCGAACGTGTCGCCTAACTTCTTGGCGATGGTCTGCAGGATGTCGACGAAATGCAGCGAAGACGAGATTTCGGTGAGGATGTCGACGACGGCCACGAGGTGATCGCGTTCGCGCTCGAGCTCCGAGATGCGCGCGCGAAGCGTGGCGATCGTGTCACCGTTACCCGACGGTTGCTCCTCCCGCGGGCGCTCCACTGCCATGCTGATCATGAAATTTCCTGACGTTCGCGGTAAACTCGGCGCTGGCGTATCGGACGACGCGGTCGCGTCCCGTTCGCTTGGCCACATACAGTGCGTCGTCGGCGGCTTGCAGCAATTCGTCGCGATTCACCAGCCGCTGGTCCGGCCAGGCCGCCACGCCGCAGCTGATCGTGGCTTGGAACGGCCGTCCCTCGAAGGAGAACCGATGCGCCGCTACCCTGAGACGCGCCCGCTCGGCGAAGGTCACCGCGGCGTCCACCGCGGTGCCGGGGAGAAGGACCAGAAACTCTTCGCCGCCATAGCGCCCAACGTGGTCGATCTCACGCATCGACGCGCGCAGCACCGAGCCGATCTGGCGCAGCATCTCGTCGCCGGCGCGGTGGCCGAAGTCGTCGTTCACCTGCTTGAAATGATCGAGGTCGAACATCGCGACCGCCAACGGTTCTTTTAGGCGAACCGCGTGCTCGAACATTTCGTGGAACCGCTCGTCCAACCGGCGGCGATTGTCGAGTCCCGTCAGCGGATCCGACACCGCGAGCTCGAGGAGCTTCGCGTTTGCGCGCTCGAGCTCGGACTCGCGGCGCTGCAGCGCATCCTGCAGCGCCTTGATGCGGAGCATCGATCGCACGCGCGCCTCGAGCTCCATGAAGTCGACGGGCTTGGTGACGTAGTCATCGGCGCCGGCGCTCAAGCCGCGAACTTTCTGCTCGACCTCGTCGAGCGCCGTTTGCATGATGATCGGAATGAACGGCAGCGACGGATCGGCCTTGATGCGGCGCGCGACTTCGTTGCCATCCACCCGTGGCATCATCACGTCGAGCACGATGACGTCGGGCGGAGAATCGGCGACGATCTTCAGCGCCTCCGCGCCATCACACGCGCACTCCGTGACGTACCCGGTCGCATCGAACCGGACACGGAGCACCTCGCGGCTGTCCTCGCTGTCATCGACAATCAGGACCCGCGGTGCGCGCCGAACTTCACCGTCCATCGCCTCGGCCAATGAATCGCTCCACCTCGCTCACGACCGTCTTGGGCTCGCACGGCTTTGCGAGATAACTGTCGCATCCGACTTCCATGGCTTTCTCGCGATCCGACGCCAGCGCATGCGCGGTGAGCGCGATGATCGGAATGCGACGCGTTTTCGGATCGCGCTTGAGCACCTGCGTCGCTTCCCAGCCGTCGATCACCGGAATCGAAATGTCCATCAAGATCAGATCGGGCTGCTCTGTGCGCGCCTTGGCGATGCCTTCCTCGCCGTTCAACGCCTCCGTGACTCGATAGCCGAAGTGCTGCAGAATCGTGGAGTACACGATTCTGTTGTCTTCGTTGTCTTCCACGAGCAGCACGGTTTTCAATCTGATGCTGGTCATTCGTGTCCTCGTGCGGAGTGCCCTGCTGCATTCGGAAGACAGGCGGATCGCAGGCTGCTCTCGTTCTGATCGCGGAAACGCTCGAACGCACGGCCAGTGCCCGTCTCGTCGGGCACATGCCTCGTGTGGCGTGAGACCTCGACAGATACCGCAGCGTTAAGCAAGCTTCTTGCCATGCTCGCTCCCATCGGCTCCAGAGTAACGCACGTTAACGATGTCTCGCCCAACAGATTCCATTACTTCCCGAACCCGAAACAACGACCCCAACGCAGCGGAGGCGAACGTGTCTGACGCGACCGATGATGCAGATGATGTCGAGGACCAGGACAATGAGACGGAAGACGAAACCTCGGGCGTCGCAATGTTTGCCGGCGGCCTCATGCTTGGTCTGGTGCTGGGCGCGGGCTGCGCGCTCTTGATGGCGCCGCGAGCCGGCGACGAAACACGCCGGTTCCTTCGCCGTCGCGCGCGGCGGCTCGGCGAGCACGTGTCCGACCGTGTAGAAGACCTACGGGATGACATTCGGAGGAGCGCGCGGAAGGGCGAAAAGAAACTGCGGCAGAGTCTGAACCTCTCGTGAGATGGCCGGCGCCGCAAGTCTGCGGCGCCGGATTCTGCGCGTCTTCGAGACCGGTCAGTGGAGCTTGGCGAGTTCCTCTGCTGCCTGTTTCTTGTAGAACTTGTCGTTGTATTCAGTGATCGGGCCGTCGATCACTGCCTGAAACTGCTCGCGTGCCTTCTCCCGATCGCCGGGCTTGTCCCGATCGCGGTAGATCTCGGCCAGGTCCAGTCGGTGGACGATGCGCTTGGGATCGACGGCGACTGACTTCTCCATGTAGTAGACCGCCGAGTCCCAGCTCGCCTGATCGAACACGCCGCCGCCAAGGAAGGTCTTGGCGAAGAAGCGCGAGAAGCCGCTCAAACGCATGATTTCCGCGTTCCAGCGGCCGAGCACGTGCAGGGCGCCGGCGTGGAGCGAGTCGTACTTGAGCGCATCGAGCGCTTGATTGCGGACTTCCTTTCCGTACTTCACGCGGTCGTGCGCGCCCAACGTGAGCGCGACGCGTCCCAGCGCTCGCGCGAGCGCGAAGTGACCCTCGGCGTTGGTCGAATCCGCCGCTACGGCGCGGCGCGCGAAGCGTTCGCCTTCTGCGAAATAGTCCTTTCGTTTGCTCTTGTCGGGCTCGAATTCGCCGAGGTCAACGGCTTCGCGTGACGCCTTCCAGAGCGCCTCGTAGTTGGTCGAGTCGGCGGACAGCGCCGCTTCGTAGTGCTCGAGCGCGGTCGACGGCTGCAGCGCGGCGTCGGCGCTGTCGCCTTCGGCAATGTGGACAGCCGCGGACTGCGCGTGAGCGGAGCCGGCGACGAGTGTGAACGCTGCCGCGGCGATGAGGTAGCGGATGTACATGAAAGCTCCGACATTTGGACGGTGAAAGCGCATCAGGTCGCAGCGCTTCGCGCCGGCGACAACGTAGAAATACCCCCAACCCCGGTCAATGCTCGTCACACGGCTCATTGAGCGGAAACGAGACGGTGGTCGTCTCGAGCCGTCGGAATGGAGTGCGTTGATCCGGTCATATGTGGCGGGCGACGTCCCCGACTATCAGATGGCGGCGATGCTGATGGCCGTGTACGTGCACGGTCTCGACCGCACCGAAACGGCTGCACTGACCGATGCCATGCGGCGAAGCGGCGCCGAACTCTCGCTGGCACATCTTGCCGCCGCGCGCGTGGACAAGCACTCGACGGGCGGCGTGGGCGACAAAACCTCGCTCATCCTTGCGCCGCTGGTATCGTCGTTGGGCGTGGCGGTGCCGATGATGACGGGTCGCGGGCTCGGGCATACTGGAGGAACCCTCGATAAGCTGGAATCGATCCCGGGCATGCGGACGGACATCGCACTTGCAGACGCGCGCGCGCAGCTGGAGCGAATCGGGTGCGTGATGATGGGCCAGTCGGCGGAGGTGGTGCCGGCGGACCGCGGGATGTACGCGCTGCGCAACGCAACGGCGACGTCCGAGTCGGTACCGCTCATCGCGTCGAGCATCATGAGCAAGAAGCTGGCGGAGGATCTGACGGGGCTGGTGCTCGACATCACGCGCGGGTCGGGGTCGCTGGTGCCGGATCTGGACGCGGCGCTCGAGCTGGCCGGGACGATGGTTTCGTTAGGCGAGAGCCGCGGCTGCACGGTGGTGGCGCTGCTCACGGCCATGGACCGTCCGTTGGGGCGCGCGGTGGGCAACGCCCTGGAGATGGAGGAAGCAATCCACGCGCTGCAGGGCGACGGTCCGCCGGACCTGATGGCCGTGACCTTTGCGTTAGGCGCCGAGATGCTGCAGCTGGGCGGCGTGGCCGCCGATGGCGACGACGCGCGCCGGCGCATGGAGCGCGCGATCTCGTCGGGTGAGGCGGCGCACCGGCTGCAGGAGGTCATCGAGGCGCAGGGCGGCAACCCGGGCGTGGTGGATGACCCGGCCGTGCTGCCGCAGGCCGGCGCCTGCGAGCTGTTCGAGGCGCCGCGCCGCGGCTTCGTCGCGCGCGTGGACCCGCGGCCCATCGGCCGCGCGCTGATTGCGTTAGGCGGCGGCCGCGAGCGGCCCGGCGATCGGCTCGACCCGGGCGTCGGCTTCGTGATCACCGCCAAACCGGGCGACTGGGTGGAGCGCGGGGAGCCGGTCGCGACGATCTTCGCCCGCGACGACGCGGCCATCGACATCGGCCGCGCCGCGCTGCGCACGGCCATCGGGATCGCCGACGAGGCCGATCACCCGCTGCCGCTGGTCTCGCACCGCGTCACGATCGATGGCGTGACGCGGACCGCCTGAACGCAGCGGGCGCGCTCACTCCGCTTTCATCG
>Ga0157372_10006520_pt1 | contig 12425 bp, 11 predicted proteins | sample C55metaG_FD_115307 | JGI IMG/M metagenome (GOLD analysis project Ga0157372, IMG submission 115307) | Corn rhizosphere microbial communities from Kellogg Biological Station, Michigan, USA - C5-5 metaG | ecosystem: Host-associated > Plants > Roots > Rhizosphere > Soil | place: USA: Michigan... | reverse complement strand
GGCTTGGCCTTTCCCCCGCTGCCTGGCACCAGCGCCAGAGCAGCGTCTGCTAGTGTTATATATAGCTACAACACTAAAGCACAAGGGCCCCTCGGGCGATTTTTCTGATTGGCCCAAAAAGGAGGCTGCTATGCCTGCTCAAGCTCGATCAGGGTGCCGGCAAAATCCTTCGGATGCAGAAAAATCACCGGCTTGCCGTGGGCCCCGATGCGCGGCTCGCCCGAGCCGGTAACCGTGGCGCCTTTCGCTTTCATGCGGTCGCGAGCGGCGTAGATGTCGTCCACTTCGTAGCAGACGTGGTGCATGCCGCCGGCGGGGTTCTTCTCCAGGAACCGGGCGATCGGCGAGTTCTGTCCCAACGGCTCGAGCAATTCGATCTTGGTGTTGGGCAGCTCGACGAAGACGGTGACCACCCCATGTTCCGGCAGCGCCACCGGCTCCGACACCTTCGCGCCCAGAGCGTCACGATAGATGCCAGCGGCTTTCCGCACATCCTTTGTCGCAATCGCCACATGGTTCAGCCGGCCGATCATCAGATTATCCCTAAAACCGCTCGCGCCTGCTTACCGCCCCCATTTCGGCAAGCCAAGAATCCCTGCCCTCCTTCGTCCTTGCGCCGAACGGCCCGTGCGTGCTGAAGAGCCCCCATGTTCGAGATCGCCAAGCAATTTCGCTTCGAGGCGGCGCACACCCTGACCCGCAAGCTCGAGGCCGAGGCGAGCCGCCGCATTCACGGACATTCCTACCGGGCGGAAATCGTCGTGCGCGGCGAGGCCGATCCGCAAACCGGCATGGTGACCGATTTCGGCGTGCTGGACCGGGCGGTGCAACAGGCGCGGGCGGCGCTGGATCATCGTTTCCTGGATGACGTGCCCGGCCTCGGTCCGCCCACCATGGAGAACCTCTCCGCCTGGATCTGGCGGCAGGCGGCGCCAAGCTGCCGCGGTCTGGCGCGGGTGACGGTCTATCGCGACAGCACGGGCGAAGCCTGCAGCTACTTCGGGGACAGCGCGCGCTAAGGCGGCATCACGGCAGGTCTTCGCCCTCGTCCGGCTCTTCGGCGCGCAGCTTGTCCTTGTCGGGAATGGTCACGGGTTTTTCGCCGCCGCGCGCCAGCGCCGCATTGAGGCTCGCGAGCGAACCGGATTTGGCCTGATCCCACTCGCGCTGCACGGCGGCGAGTTTCACGAGAGCGTCGTCCACGAACTGGCGCTGCGCAGGCGTGGGCGCGGCATCGGCCGATTCCAGGGCCCGCTCGACTGCGGCAAACATGCCGGCAACGGACTCGAAGGTCGGCTGTCCTTCCTCCGGTTCCGCCCGCAGCTGCCCCAAGGAGCCGCGCATCTCCTCGCGGACTTTTCGCGCCTGAGGAAAGCGCGCATCCAGCAGCTTCTTGAGCGCGTGCTGCTCGCGATAGCCGAGCGCAGCCGCCGCCAGCGCCGGCGCTATCTTTCGCGAGAGCGCCAGTGACGCGTGCAGCTCCGCAAGAGTCACGTTCACGCGCGGGTCCTCCGCGACGGTTAGCGGCGCGGTGAGGCGCTTGCCGTTTACAGTCAGCGCCACCGTGTAAGTTCCGGGCAGCACCAGGAGGCCTTCCGGTTCAATGGGCGTGCCGCGTCCCCAGACGGCGGCGATGCTGTAGGAATACTCCGCTGCATCCGGCCGCTCGTCGCGCAAATCCCACACGAAGCGGTGCATGCCTGGCGTGGCAGAGAGAGGCTGCGGCGGCTTCGTCCAGCCCTTTGCAAAGTAGCGCTCTGCCGGCGGGGAACGCGGAGGCTCCGCGCTGGAAAAGTGCCGCACCAGCTGTCCGTTCGCATCGAAAATGTCGAGTGTCACCGGTCCGCGCACATCCTGCCCCAGCCAGTAATCGATCGGCACGCCGGCAGGCGGATTTTCGCCGACCGGCGTCTCGGGCGGCAGCGGCGTGTCCTGATTGTTGTCGGGATGCACGCGCCAGGCGCGAGCCGGCGCGAAGAGATGCGTCGAGTCCAGCCGTGCGCTCGTCATTTCGCGCAGCGGCTCGATGTCATCGAGCACCCAGATGGCGCGCCCCTGCGTGGCGGCGATCAGATCGTTGTCATTGATGGTGAGATCGGTGACCCACGCGCTCGGCAGGTTCAGCTGCAGCTTCTGCCAGGTTCCGCCATCGTTGAACGAGACGAACACGCCGTTGTCCGTGCCGGCATAAAGCAGCCCCGGCTTCAGGGGATCGGCGCGCACCACGCTGACGAAATGATCCCGCGGCAGACTGGCGCCAATCTCGCGCCAGCTGCGGCCATAATCGCGCGTTGCAAGAATGTGCGGCCGAAAATCGTCGATGCGGTGGCCGTCGATCGCCGCGTAGGCCAGGCCGTCTTCGAGATGCGAGACGTCGATGTTCCGCACCTTCGCCCACAGCGGAATCGAAGGGGGCGTGACGTTGCTCCACTGCGCGCCACCATCGCGCGTGAGGTGAATCAATCCGTCGTCGGTGCCGACCCAAATCTCCTGCGCGTTGCGGGAGCTCGGCGCGATCGTGGAAATCGAGCCATAGCCGCACGGCTTGGCATCCGCGAGCGACACATCGCCATCGCAGTTCTTCGCCTCGGGCGCCTTGCCGGTGAGATCGCCGCTGATGACGGACCAACTTCTTCCCTGATCCTGCGAGCGGAAGACCACCTGCCCGCCCAGATACAGCGCCGGCGTGCCGGTGCGCGAAGGCACCAGCGGCACCACCCACATATAGTGATACTTCGTCAGCGTCGGCCGCTTGCCGTAATTGTTTTCCGGCCAGGGCGTGACGTCTTCCACCTGGCCGGTGCGCGCATTCCATTTCGTGACCCGGCCGCCGAGGCCGGAGCCATAGACGAGATTGGGATCGGCGGGATCGGGCACGTCGTAGTCGCGCTCTTCGCCGCCCACCGGGTGCCAGTCGCGAAAGGTGAGCTGCCCATAGTCGCTGCGGCTGGCGATGGCGACGGTGCCGCTGTCCTGCTGGCCGGAATAGATCCAGTAGGGAAAGCGGTTGTCGGTTTCGAGATGGTAGAACTGGCCGGTCGGCTGATTGTACCAGCTGCTCCACGTCTGCCCGCCATTTACGCTCACTACCGCGCCCTGGTCGGAGCCGGTGATCATGTGGTCGGGATGCAGCGGATCGATCCAGAGGTGATGGTAATCGTCGCCCCCGGGCGCGCCTTTAAAGATATCGCACTGAGCGCCGGCCTTGGTGCAGCGCCGGATCGATTGCCCCACCTCGTAGACGACATCCGGATTGTCGGGCGCGACCGTGAGCCGCGAAAAATACATGCTGGCGACCGCCTTCGATTTGTTGACCAGCGCCCAATGCGCGCCACCGTCATCGGAGCGGTACAAACCGCCCGCCTTCTTCGAATCCACGCTGGCATAGACGCGTGCGCCTTTCGCGGTGTGCGTGACGGCCAAGCCAATGCGGCCGATCGCCATGATCGGCCAGCCGCCGCCGGAGAGCCTGCGCCAGGTTTTTCCTTCGTCGGTGGATTTGTAGATCGCGCTTCCAGGCCCGATCGGCGGACTGAAGTAGCTGAGCCAGGGATACTGATGCGCTTCCCACGCCGCCGCGAAGAGCACGCGGGTGTCTTTCGGATCGCTGGCAATGTCGACGACACCGGTCCACTCGCCCGGCTGCAACACATGCGACCAGGTCTTGCCGCCGTCCGTGGAGCGATAGATGCCACGATCCGCGCTGGGTCCGAAGAAATGTCCTTGGGCGCCGACCAGCACAATGTCCGGGTTTTTCGGATCGACCCAGAGGCGGCCGATGTAGCGGGTGTTGGCGAGACCGAGCGATTGCCAATGTGCGCCGCCGTCGGTGGATTTGAACACCCCAAGGCCGGCGGCAACGTCGTAGCGCGGCTCCGGCTGGCCGGTACCGATGTAAAGGATGTTCGGATTCGACGGCGCGACCGCGAGAGCGCCGATGGAAGCCGCCGGGCCATTCTCGAAGAGCGCATTCCAGGTGCGGCCCGCATCGTCTGTTTTCCACAGACCGCCGCCAGCGGCGCCGAAATAGAAGGTGTTCGGGCGGCTCGGTACGCCGTCCACCATCGTGGCCCAGCCGCCGCGGAACGGGCCGATCTGCCGCCAATGCAGCGCGTCATAAGGGCCGGAGGCCGTCGCCGCATCCGAGGCGCCTGCGAGCGGGGCGCCGGCAAGAAGGACGCCCGCCGCAAGAGCCGGCGCCGGTTTGAGCCATTTCGCCTGAAAGAGTTCCTTCAACCCGCGCATGAACGCCCTCGCCTTCGCCCTGCGAAAGAGGCGCGACATCCACGCGGCGCGCAAGAGGGTACAGCCATCATGTGGCGCAATGACCGCGTACGAGAGGCGCAATCGTCAGAACTGCAGCCGGGTCACACAGTTGTCCCGCACGTGAAAGAGGACGCCCTGCTCTTCGTCGAGGGCGGACATTTCCTGCCAACTCATGCCGGAAAACAGCCCGCGCAGGATCCGCGTGAAGGCGCCGTGGGAAACCGCGAAGGTGTCGGCAGCGAGTCCGCCGATCCAGCTCTCCGCGCGCTTCGCCACATCGGCGTAGTTTTCGCCGCCCGGCACGCGCACATCCCATTTATCGTTTCCCCGTCTCTCGAACATCGCCGGGTCGAGGGCGCGCGCTTCATCGTCGGTGAGGCCGTCCCAGATGCCGAGGTCGATTTCCTGCAGGCGTGCGTCGGTCGTAAAGCGATCGGTGGGAAGCCCCAGCGTCCGGAGCACGATTTCCATGGTGCTGCGGGCGCGCGGCAGCGGGCTGGAGACAAAGCACAACGATGCCGGATCCGGTCTGTCCCGCGTCAGCAACAGAGCCAACGAACGCGATTGTTCGCGGCCCGTCGATGTGAGCGGCGTGTCGGTGGTGAGACCCTGAAACCGCTTTTGCACATTGGCATCGGTCTCCCCATGACGGCAGAAATACAGATCGATCCCAGACGGAAGGCTGAGCGACATGTCCTTAATCTCGCCAATCGGCGTCGCGTTGATGAAACATTTTCAACACTCGGGGAAGCCATCTCGCTCTCGATCTTTCCTGAAGAAGCGCGCATGTCGTCGCCAGGCAACCTCTTACTTTCGTGCAATCACATTTTGGCGCTCCTCATTTGCCGCGCTGGAGGATCGTGGATATGGTGCGCCTGCTCGCGCTGTGGCCAAGAGCCGAGGAGCGCGAGCCAAGAGGGGTCATCACCATGCTCGTACGTTTTCTTATGGCCGCGGCTGTCGCGGCGCTGCCCGGACTGGCCTTTGCCGACGGGATCACGCAACTGAAAAACCAGCCGCCGGAGGGCGCGCAGCTGACCTTCCTGCTGACCGACGGGACGGTGCTCGCGCAGAGCGGCAACGACCCCGATTTCTGGGTGCTGTCGCCGGACAAAACTGGAAGCTACGTCAACGGAACGTGGAAAAAAGTCGGCAGCCTTCAGTCGGGTTATTCGCCGGACGCCGGTTCCTCGCAGGTGCTCGCGGACGGACGCGTGCTGTTCGAGGGGGGCGAATACAATTTCGGGAATTTTACGCTCACCAATCTGGGCGCCGTCTACGATCCCATCAAACAAACCTGGACGCCGGTCAAGGCGCCACCGCATTGGCAGAACATCGGCGATTCCCCCTCGGTCGTGCTGCCGGACGGACGGTTTTTCCTAGGCGACAAGGTGCACAAGCGCGGCGCCTTCCTCGATCCGTCCACCATGAAATGGACGGACGCAGGCTACACCGGCAAGAACGACTTCAATGCGGAGGAAGGCTGGACGCTGATGCCGGACGGCACCGTTTTGACCTTCGATGTGAAGAACCATCCAAAGTCAGAGTCCTACAATCCCACGACGCAGACATGGACCGAACTCGGCAGTACCAAGGCCGACCTTCAGGCCCCGGATTGTTTCGGCCAGTGCTGCCTCAACTACCCGCCGAAAAACAAGTGCTACGACCCGCCGGGCGAAGTGGGCCCCGCAGTGCTGCGGCCCGATGGCACGGTTTTCGCCACCGGTGCCTCAAGCCACACGGCCATTTACAAGCCCGGACACGGCTGGAAGGCGGGCCCGGATTTCCCCAACGGGGACGCAGCAGGCGACAGCTTCGCGACACTGCTGACCGACGGCGACGTGATGGTGGAAGGCAACAGCGGCACACTTTATCTGTGGAACGGCACCAGCCTCACCAGCGCCGGAGCGCGGGCATACGGCCTTATGACGGTGCTGCCGAACGGGCAGATCCTGATTGGCGGCTCGGAGGTCTATACCAGCTCGGGCACGTACCAGGCTGCGTGGCAGCCCACGATCTCCAGCTCTCCGTCCCAGGTGACTCGCGGTCAGACCTATCAAATATCCGGGACTCAGTTTAACGGGCTGTCGCAGGCTGGCGGCGGAATGGGCGACGAGTATCAGTCTTCGACAAATTATCCGCTGGTGCAGATTACCAACAATTCAACCAAGGACGTGTTCTACGCCCGCACCCATGACCACAGCACGATGGCTGTGGCGACGGGAGCAACACCGGTTTCCACCAATTTCGACGTGCCTTCGGGAATGGAAACCGGAGCAAGTTCGCTGGTGGTAATCGCCAACGGGATTCCCTCGGCGCCGGTCTCCGTCACCGTTCAATAAATTCGTTCGTTGTGCTCCTCCCCCGCTCCGGCGGGGGAGGATTTTCCCGGCGCTAATGGCCGCGGATCGGGAAGGGCGGACATGGCGGCCCCGGCAGGAATCGAACCTGCAACCAGCAGCTTAGAAGGCTGTTGCTCTATCCATTGAGCTACGGGGCCGGAAAGAAGTGGCCATCCAGAATACAGAGATCGCAGTGCAGCCCCAACGGCGCTCCCAAGCGGATTCCGCCATTTCGGTGGATCAGTGAGTCCAGGGAACCTTGCGATCGAAGCGGAAATTGTCGGCGTACGCCTTGGGTTTATCTGACGTGGGCGCCGGTTCGAACACCTGGTATTCGATGCCGCGCTTCTCGGCATAGGAAACCGCCTGCTCTTTCGTCTCGAATTCGAGCTGCACTTGCGAAAGCGTGTCGTCCGTGCTGGCCCAGCCCATGAGCGGATCGGGGACGATCCGGGCAATCGGCTCGTACTCCAGCAGCCATTGCCGGGTGTTGGCGCGGCCCGACTGCATCGCGCTTTTCGGCGGCTGATAGATTCGCGCCCGCATGTTCACTCCCGTCAAATCACGCCGAAGCGTCAGCGAAGCCGGATGGTCGGGGCGGCGTGATTTGAACACGCGACCCTCTGCTCCCAAAGCAGATGCGCTACCAGACTGCGCTACGCCCCGAAACCGGCGGCCGGCGGTTTAACCGCTTCGTTCCAATGCTTCAACCGGCGGGGCGGTGCCGGCGGGGTGGGGATTGCGTTTTTCGCGCACCTGCTGCGAAGGAATAGTGAGAGGCCTTGTTCCGGTGTAGGTTGGGGTTAGATCGGACGGGTATTTGATCGGAGAACAAGGATGGCATTGCGCAAATTCATTATCGAACGCGATATTCCGGCGGTGGGCTCTCTGGAGCGCGAGCAGCTGAGCGGGGCGGCGGCGCAGTCGAACAAGGTGCTGCGCGAGCTTGGCCCGGATATCCAGTGGGTGGAAAGCTACGTGGCGGCCGACAAGACGTTCTGCGTTTACCTGGCGCGGGACGAAGACGTGATCCGGAAGCATGCGCAGATCAGCGGCTTCCCGGCCACCAAAATCACCGAAGTGAAAAAGATGATCGACCCCACGACGGAAAAGGCGGCGTAGCTCTCGCGCTCCTATCGTCATGGCCGGGCTTGAGCCGGCCACCCATCGCGCGAGCGTCCGCGAGCGAAAATGATTCTTCTTGCCGCGCAGACGCGCGGCCGATGGATGGCCGCCTCGGTGGGCGGCCATGACGGATTAGGGCTAGCCCTCAATTCTCGAAAAATCGGCGACCAGGTGCAGCGTAGCGCGCAGGCGCGAGAGCAGCCTGAGGCGGTTCGCGCGCAACTCCGGGTTCTTGTCGTTCACCGTCACGTGCTCGAAGAACGCATCCACCGGCGCCCGCAGCCGCGCCATCACGCCCATGGCTTCGACAAAGCGCTCGCGTTCCACTTCCGCGCGGATCAGCTCGGACGCGGTTGCCAGCTCCAGGAAGAGCGCCTTCTCTTCCGGTGCGGCGAGCAGCTCGGGATCGGGATCGCCGTCATAGCTGGTTTTGTCGCGCTTCTCTTCATCGCGGAGGATGTTCGCCGCGCGGCGATAGGCGACCAGCAGATTGGCGCCGTCATCGGTCTTCAGGAACGCCTGCAGCGCCTCCACGCGCGTTACCAGCCGCACCAGATCGTCTTCGTTGCCGAGGCTGAACACCGCATCGATCAGATCGTGCCGCGTTCCTTTCTCGCGTAACGCGACCTTCAGGCGATCTGCGATGAAACCAAGAAGCTCCGCCCACGCGAGCTCATCTTCACGATACCATGAAGAGAACCCAGCTTCTTCATTGAGCATGTTAGCAGCGCCGGTTACGTCGCATTTGAGGGCTAGATCTTGCGCCACACGTTGCTGGTACACGCTCAACCTGCGTTCGTCTGCCAATACGTGCTCCGCTTTGGCAAGCAACGTGAGAGATATGCGAATGCCGTTTTCTAGGATAATTCGAATAATGCCCAGCGCATTACGCCGCTGCGCAAATGGATCCTTTGACCCCGTTGGTTTCTCGCCGGCCTGCCACAATTTGACGAGCGCATCGAACTTATCAGCCAGCGCAACAATTTTTGTGAGAGGAGCATTTGGGGCAGAGTCGTTGGGCCCGAGTGGTTTGTAGTGCTCACGAATTGCTGAAGCTACATCTCCGTCTTCGCCATCATTAATCGCATAGTAGTAGCCCATTGTGCCCTGGAGTTCGGGAAACTCGCCAACAACGCCGGTTGTCAAATCGGCTTTGGCTAACATTGCGGCGCGACGCACTTCATCCACATTCGTTCGCAAGGTCTTAGCCAGTAGCATCGCAATGAGAGTCGCTCGCCAAGCACGATCGAACAGCGTCCCTGCGTTCGCGTGGAAGACAATGTTCTTCAAATCGTCGACGCGCGATTCCAGCGTGCGTTTGCGGTCCTGATCCCAGAAGAATTTGGCGTCAGACAGTCGCGCGCGCAGCACCCGCTCATTGCCGGCCACGATCTCCTTGCCACCATCCTCAGCAAGCATGTTGGCGACGAGGACGAACTTCGGCGCAAGCCGTGCCCCCTCCGTCTCGCCCTTGGGGGGAACCTTTAGCGCAAAATACTTCTGGTGCGTGCGCATGTAGGTCTGCAGGATTTCCGGCGGCAGCGCCATGAACTCGTCTTCGATGGTGCCCACCAGCACCACCGGCCATTCCGCGAGCCCCGCCACTTCCTCCAGCAGGCCGACATCGCCTACCAGCTCCAGCCCGAGCGCGAACGCCTTTTGCTTCGATTCGTGAACGATGATTTCCTTGCGCTCCGCCGCATCGAGAACAACGTGCGCGCGGCGCAGCTTCTCTTCGTAATCCTCGAAGCGGCGCACCTCGATTGGGCCATGCGAGAGAAAACGGTGGCCCGAGGTGACGTTGCTGCTCGTCACCCCCGCGAATTCGAACGGCACCACTTCGCCGTCGAAGGTGCACACGATGCCGTGCAGCGGCCGCACCCAGCGGACAGCGCTGCCGGGAAAGTGCATCGATTTCGGCCACGGCAGTTTGGCGAACGCGTCGGGCAGGATCTCCGCCAGCACGTCCGCCGTCGCCCTGCCGTTGCGCGCGATCACGCCGATGTAGACGTCACCCTTTGGCGTCTTCTCGACCTTCAGCTGTTCTTTGGTAAGGCCCGTTTTGCGCAGGAAGCCATCGAGCGCGGCTTGCGGCGCCTCGACCTTTGGGCCCTTCAGCTCTTCGCTGACGTCCGGCTGTTTTGCCGGCAAGCCGGCAATGGCGAGTGTCAGCCGCCGCGGGCCCGCGAACGATTTCGCCGCTTCGAACAGCAGCCCGCGATCCGACAGTGCGCCGACGACCAGCCGCTCCAAATCCTTCGCCGCGCCAGCTTGCATGCGGGCGGGAATTTCTTCGGAGAACAGTTCGAGCAGCAGATCAGGCATCAGCCAAACCTCGGCTGGTATGCGCCCTGCGGCGATTCAAGCCAGGCTTCGCAGCAGGCTTTCGCCAAAGCGCGAACCCGCGCGATGTAGGCCGCGCGCTCCGTCACCGAAATCACGCCGCGCGCATCGAGCAAATTGAAGCAGTGGCTCGCCTTGATGCACTGGTCGTAGGCCGGCAGTGCCAGCCTGGCGCCGGTCAGCAGCTCCTGGCACTGGTTCTCGGCATCCCTGAAATGCTGGAACAGAATCTCCGTATCGGCGCGCTCGAAATTGTACCCCGACTGCTCCACCTCATTTTGAAAAAACACTTCGCCGTAGCGAACGATGCGTCCGTCGGGCTGCCGGTTGAACGCAAGGTCGTACACGTTCTCCACGCCCTGCACATACATGCCGAGCCGCTCGAGCCCATAGGTGATTTCTGCCGAAACTGGATCGCAATCGATGCCGCCCACCTGCTGGAAATAGGTGAACTGGGTGATCTCCATCCCGTCGCACCACACTTCCCAGCCCAGGCCCCACGCGCCCAGCGTGGGGCTTTCCCAATCGTCTTCCACGAAGCGGATGTCGTGCAGCTTGGGATCGAGGCCAATGGCGCGCACGCTGTCGAGATACATCTCCTGCACGTTCGACGGCGCGGGCTTCAGGATCACCTGGAACTGGTAGTAGTGCTGCAGCCGGTTGGGATTTTCACCGTAGCGCCCGTCCTTGGGCCGCCGCGATGGCTGCACATACGCTGCGCGCCACGGCCGCGGCCCCAGCGAGCGCAAGGTGGTGGCGGGATGAAAGGTCCCCGCGCCCATCTCCACGTCGTAAGGCTGGAGAATGAGGCAGCCCTGCTCCGCCCAGAAATTCTGGAGCGTGAGGATGAGATCCTGAAAGGTCTGTGGCTTGTCCACGAGCGGTCCAATGTTCGCGCGGGCCGGACCCTATCGGCGCGATTCCGCAATCTCAAGCGCCGCCCGGCCGCGAAGAATGGCGTCAGCTTCGGGCGTGTAGCGGCCGTTTGTTTCGTGCAGCACGAGGCCGGGAAGAAGCGCCAAGAGCACGCGTTTGCCCCGCCGCAACTGGATGAGCACGCGCTTTGCCGGCGTCGCGCGTTTCGGCCAGAGCGGAAACACAATCACACCATTATCGGGCAAAGCATCGAACACCTGATTGAGGCGGTCGGCACGAACGATGACCGTGAAGGTGCCATTCGACGCGGTCCGCTTCATGCCGGTCCGCACCCATTCCTGCAGCGTGCCCGAATCCTGCAGGGCTTGTGCTCGGCTCGCATCCGGGGACGCTTCGCCTTCTGCATCATGGAACGGTGGATTGCAAAACACGTGATCGAAATCAGCACGAACTTCCTGCGATAACTTGAGCACATCGGCTTCGCCAAAACGCACCCGCCCGGCCATTCCGTTCGCCGCTGCGTTGTCGTTCGCCAGCGCAACCAGATCGGCATCGGTCTCCACGCCAGTAATCGCGCAGCCTGGCACGCGCGCAGCAAGACAAAGGCTCCCCACGCCCGCGCCGCTGCCGAGTTCCAGAACCGTGTCGCCGCTTCGCGCCGGAACGGCCGCGGCCAGCATCACCGCATCGAGGCCGGAGCGGAACCCGCGCACAAACTGGCGCACGCGCAACCGGCCGCCAAGAAATCCATCCTCTGTGACTTCCGTCACGTCCAGTCGACCGGCGAGGCAAGCGCCTCTTTCAGAATGACCCGCGCGCGAACCTCGTCGTGATCGGGAACCATCAGACGCCGGGGAATGATGACCATGCTGCCGTCCAGAATGCTCATGTGCGTGTCCAGCACCACAACCTGGATGCCGGCATCCCTCAGCACCACTTCGGCGAAGTTCAATTCCACGGCATTGTTGCTTTTGAGGATTTCGCGCATAGACACCTGTTGCCGGAACGCCGCAGGGAACCTGCCGCCCCTGTTCTTGACCCCATCGTTTGCCCCACTAATGTCGCAAGGGGGCCGCGCGCCCGCAAGAAGAGCCCGCATGCAGACAGCCGAAGCCCGAACGCTGGACCGCGAAAGCCCGATTGACTGGCTCTATACCATCGTCGCGCCAGATATGGCCGCGGTGGATCGGCTGATCCACGATCGGCTGGGCAGCGCCGTGCCGCTCATCCCCGATCTGGCCCGGCATCTGGTGGATTCGGGCGGCAAACGGCTGCGTCCTCTGCTCACCATCGCCGCAGCGCGCCTGAGCGGTTACCGCGGCACCGCGCACGCCAAACTGGCGGCCGCCGTCGAGTTTATCCACACCGCCACCCTTCTCCACGACGACGTGGTGGACAATTCCTCCATGCGCCGCGGCCGCGATACTGCGAACGAGGTGTTCGGCAACCAGGCCAGCGTGCTCGTTGGCGACT
>Ga0157372_10006519_pt1 | contig 12426 bp, 8 predicted proteins | sample C55metaG_FD_115307 | JGI IMG/M metagenome (GOLD analysis project Ga0157372, IMG submission 115307) | Corn rhizosphere microbial communities from Kellogg Biological Station, Michigan, USA - C5-5 metaG | ecosystem: Host-associated > Plants > Roots > Rhizosphere > Soil | place: USA: Michigan... | reverse complement strand
ATCATTGTGCTATCGGAACGTGCCTGCGTGCCAAGCGAGTTGGCGCGCGCACAGGCGCTCGCGTGGCGGGATGCGCCACGCGCCACGGTGAGTGCGCTGTCAAGTGAGACCAGGTGGCTCTGCAGACTGTCGGTCGATGCGCCCATGATGGCGAGCGCGGACCGGGCCTGGGCAAGCTGATCGGGAGTGAGCGCGCCACTGGCGGGGCGCGATGCAGTCGCTGTCCCAGTGGCGTTCTTTCCGCCGAAGAGTCGAGGGTCGAGTTCACCGGCTGCGGCGCCGTCGCTGGCGGAATGCGACCCACCAAGTCCACGAACGGCGAAAAATCCCGCGATGATGACGGCGGCGGCGCCAAGCGTGAACATGATGAAGCGACGCCCCGCAGGGCCGGATCGGGCGGCCGGTTGCTGCACTGTCCGGGGAGGTTCGACGCGTACACGCCGCTGCAATTCAGCGAGCAACTCGTCCAGGGCTTCGGCTCGCTCGGGCTCTGTACCCTCGTCAAAGACTGGAATGGAGCGCTCAGGCCAATCGTGGCCCGTTGCTGGTGCCGGACCCGTGGCGGGAATCGGTTCGCTGGCCGCGGGTGGCGACGGCGCGGATGGCGGCGGTGCAGCCTCGAGAGGCGGAGGCTCAGGACTCACCGGGCGGGCAGGCGCGGCAGGCGCGGCAGGCGCAGCAGGCGTAGACGGCGCAGCCGGCGGCTGGAACGGATCAACTGGCGTCGCGCGACGAGGCGTCACGGAGGGCGGGCGGTGCACGAAGAGCCCGCTCAGCAGTCCCGTGCGACGCGGCGGCTCAGTGTACACCGGCTCTTCCGGCGGGAGCTGGTATCCATCCAGAAACGCTCCGTCCGGAAGCAGCGCCACTTCCGATTCGGCGCGATAGTTGAGCCAATTGATACTCGTGAGCAGCGGCGCGTGACTGTGGAGGCGACGGTGCGCACTGATCTCGACGAACGGGATGCTGAATGCGCGCCCCTCATTCGGTTCGACGCGAACGAGCGCGCCCCGACCCTGACCCATGACGCCATCGCGAAAGAGCGACACCTGCCACGGCTGTCCGAACAACGAGCGATGCAGGCCGACATTCTGTATGGAAATGAGCTGACCCAGCGGGACATCGCAGCGATACCAGCCCATGATGCGCCGGCCTGATCGTTCCAACTGTGCAATGACCCGGGACAGGTCAGCCGCGAGCGCGGCATCGGCGTCGTTGATCGTCGCGGTCCGGACGGCAGGCGCGGTGTCTTCGATCAGGACAAATTCCATCCCGGTGGCGGGGTCCACACAGCCAGCGCCGCAGAGAATGCCACACGCATGCGCGCCCACAGCTCGCACCTGATGCGCTTCCACTTGCAGCAGTGCCTTCTGCGTCACAAAGACTGGCGCGGCACGGGTGCTGGTCATCACCGATGCCAGCAGGTAGTACCCGTCGTCCAATGGCAGCCACTTGACCAGGCGCTCGCTGGGAAGGTGCCGGATTTCGACCGCGTGCCTGGCGTGTTGCGTCATCACGCCCTCCTCAACGTGATTCCGACTGGTCAGGGACATTGCAGAGGTCCTGGAGCTGTGCGGATGAACTGACACCGCATCGGCAGAAAGGTGGTGTGCGGAACCCGAACTCGCTACTGCCCTGACCGAGCGGAAAGGCCGGGTTCGATCTCCCTGACGCGATCCGGCAGGAGATCGAAGCAGTTTCTACATCGTCACTTGCATGTTCGTTGATATCGCGGAGCGGCGGCCCGTGCGCGTGTGGAGAGGCCTTCCACCCAATCGAGGCGGGCCGTGCCAATGAGCTCGCTCACCTGTTGCCTTGCGGTATCGAGCATCGAGAGATCCAGCGTCGTGTGCCGCAAGAGCGAATCGGCCTGCTGGCAGGCACGGCGGTGGCTTGTGGCGTTCTGTGCGGACGCCAGCGTCGAGTCGAGCGCACTGAGCGTCGTCGCAAGGTCATCGCCGTAGGTGCCCACGCGCGCCAGCGCGAAGCGGGCCTTTCCGATCTGCTCCGTCGTAAGGAGCCCGGCCGGGATGTGCGCGGCACCGGCGACGTCCGAAGCGCCCTCGGGGTTGCCCAGCGCGAACTGCGTGGAATCCAGCTGGCCGAACTGTGTGACGGGAGATGGCGACGACGCGAGGCGCAGCCGAGGCACGAGGTAGAATGCGGCAGCCGCAGCCGCGGCGATCAGGATGCCGGCAGGCAAGCCAGCGCGGGCGATTCGGCTTCTGGTGCTGTGGGGTCTCGGCAAATGATCCAGACGCTCCGGTCGGGCACGTTGGCGGAGGTCATCGAGGATCGGGTCGGATTCTGCGGGCGCGAGTGGTATTCGCGTCTCCAACGTGACGGGAAGCGCATCGGTCCGCGATTCCACCGGGGTGGACTCCGCGTCAGGCTGCGGCAATGGACTGAGCTGTTCGGCTGGATTCTTTGACTCCCCGGAAGTGGGCATGGCTGCGGACAATCCAATGGCTGGTGTCGTATCGGGCAAAGCGGCAACAAGAGCTGGTGCGAGTGGAAGGTGCAGCATCGGCGCTGCTCGCGGCTGATTCGCCGGCGTCAGCGGGGTTGCCGGCGGCCGCTTCAGGATCGCGCCGAGGAAGCCGAGGCTGCGATGCTCACGGAGTGCCGGTGTGGCGGCTTCCGTGGACCTGCGCCGCGGGCCGGATGTCGTGGCGGTGGTGCCGAGCGGCGTCACGGGCAGCTTCGTGTGATAGTTCGTCCAGGTTACGCTGGTGAGCAGTGTGTGACCGTCGAACCCCTCCGGTGGCGCGAGCTCCATGAACGGAATGCTGTACACCCGGGTTTCGGTTGGTTCGATGCGGACAAAGGCGCCCCGGTGTTCGCCAAGAACTCCCTGACGCAGCAGCCCGACCTGCCATCGCTCCGGGAAGACGACCTGCATGGCGCCGGCGGCGGGAAGCGCGATGGGCGATTCAATCGTTGCGCCGCCACGATACCAGCCGAGCACCTGACGCCCGGGCTGCTCCACTCGACCGAGCATGTCGCTCCACATGGCGAGAGCGGCGGCGTCGGGATCAGCGGCGGCATCGATGCGCGGAGCACGGACCGCGTCCTCCACCAGCAGATATTTCGCGGAGCTGCGCGGATCGATGTAATGGGACCCATACAGGAGACCGCACACATGCCCGCCGGGAACGGTGCGCAAGTGTGCCTCGACTTCGAGCAGGGCTTCCTGCATGACGACGAGGGGGGCGGCGCGGGAGCTGGACATCACGGAGGCCAGCAGGTAATAGCCGTCGTTCTGCGGCACCCATGGAATCGCCCGAGCGGCCGCGATGGGGCGAGATTTGATACGCTGATCAGCCATGATGACCGCCGCTGCCCGGAGGTGGCTGGACATCCACCGCGACGTGTTACCAGGGAGTGCGCGGACAGATGAGGGGCGTTTAACATACGAACTCGTACATCGCTCAACAAGGGAGCGGAGAATTCGGAGTAGTGCGACGGGCCGGAGCCGGTGTAATGTGTGAGTCCATCCGCCAGCCACCATTCCTTTCAGCGCCTTTTCCAGGAATGCACTCCCCCCTTTCATTCCCGCATATCCGTCGGCGTGGAGCCGCCATCGCCGGCATCGGTTTCCTGCTGCTTTCGGGCGTGGTGAACGCACCGGCACAAGGGCAGCTCGGTCTGTTTTCGCAGTCCGCGAAGAAGAAGCCGGATACGGCGAGCAAGAGCGCGCAGGCGCCACGACCGGAGACGGTGTCGCCCGAGTCGCCTCGTGCCAGCGTGGCGGCATTTCTGGATCTCACCAGTGTGGGAAAGGACAGTGACGCGGCGCAGTATCTGGACCTTCCGGATTCGCTGCGGACGCGCGGACCGGAGCTGGCGCGCGAATTCAAGCTGGTGCTGGATCGGAAGGTCTGGATAGACCTCGAGGACATCTCGGGAGCGGCGGCGGGCGATACGACGGGCGGCGGTTCCCGCAACCTGGTGCAGATCGCCGATCTCCCCGGTGTGCGCGGGGACCATGAGCCCGTGCGACTGGCGCGTGTGTGGAGAGGTGGTGAACAGCGCTGGCTCTTCTCGCGCGGCACCGTTCAGCGCATACCGGAGTGGTACGCGGCGCTTCCCGACCGTTGGGCGCTGCAGCATCTGCCGGCGGGCTTGCTGAAGACGGGGCCATTGGGTTTGACGGCGTGGCAGTGGCTCGCGTTCCCGGTGCTGCTCCTGGTGGCGTTCGGCTTTGGCACCGCGCTCAACCTGGTGCTCGCCTGGCTGTTCAAGCGACTGGCACGCCGAACCGCGCGGGAGTGGGATGATGAGGTGATCAGCCGGCTTGCCGGTCCCGTCACGCTGGGACTTACCGTCGCGATGGTTGCATTCCTGCTTCCGTGGCTGGCGCTCGGCGTGGAGGGACAGCAGTGGGTCAGCCGCCTGCTCAAGGCGGGACTCCTCGTGGCGTTTTTCTGGGGGTTGATCCGGCTGGCGGATGTCTGGCGCCAGCGGATGGCGGTATCGGGGTGGGCCATGGCGGGTGGTGCGGCGCGATCGATCCTGCCACTCGGGACGCGGGTGGCCAAGGTGGCGATCGTGGCGATTGGCGTGGTGGCGGTGCTCTCGACGCTGGGGTTTCCGGTTGCGGGCGTGCTGGGCGGGCTGGGCATTGGTGCCCTGGCGTTTGCGCTCGCCGCGCAGAAGACAGTGGAGAATCTCTTTGGCGCGTTTTCAATCGGCGCGGACCAGATCTTCCGGGAGGGAGACAGCATCAAGGTTGACGACGTGGCCGGAACGGTCGAGCGCGTCGGACTGCGTTCCACGCGCATTCGCACGATTGACCGAACGGTGGTCACCCTGCCGAACGGCAAGCTGGCCGACTCGCGGATCGAGTCGTTCGCGATGCGCGACCGCATTCGCTTGAACATGGTGCTGGGGCTCGTGTACGAGACCACGGGCGCGCAGATGCAGACGGTGCTGGACGGGCTGGAGCGGGTGCTGCGTGAGCATCCGCGCATCATGAAGGACAACATCACGGTGCGCTTTACCGACTTCGGCGCGTCGGCGCTGGACGTGCAGGTGCAGACGTGGGTGCAGACCACCGACTGGAACGAGTTCCTGCTGGACCGTCAGGGAATCCTTTTGCAGTTCATGGACGTAGTGGAACACGCGGGGAGTGGTTTCGCGTTCCCGTCTCAGACGGTGTACCTGAAGCAGTAGCGGGTTGCTGGTTGCTGTCGTCTCGCAACGACGGAGCATCGGGAGTACCAGCAACCAGCCATCAGTTCGGGGGTATAACAACGTGAGACCGGATCAGCACACTGGCGGCGAACATTGTCGCTGCGGCGGCGCTCGATGGGTCTTCATATCGGGGAGGGGGGCCATGACGCGTTTTGAATTCTCGATCAGCAGCGCTGACGAGCAGCTTCGCCTGGCCGGGTCGGTGACGAGTGGGACGCTCTCCGATGCCCTTCAGGTGATCAGCGACCGGGCGGCCACGAGCGTGGGCGACCGGCTCGAGATTGGTGTGTCGGGTTTTCCGCCGGCGCGGTTTCTCTATGTCCCATCCGTCGACGGCGACGAATTGATCTGGCAAGCGGAGGGGAGGAAGGCGGCGTGATGGTGAGTGGACGCTGGCCGTTGGCAGCCGGCGCTCACCACTCCTGTCGTTAGCAGCTACCAGCTCTCGAAGTCGAGCGCGATGTCGAGCGCGGGGGCGGAATGGGTGAGCGCGCCCACCGAGATGCGGTCCACGCCGGCTTCGGCGACGGCGCGGACTGTATCGAGCGAGATGCCACCGGACGCTTCCGTGAGCGTGCGCCCCGCGACGAGCTGAACGCACTCGCGCATGAGCGCGGGCGACATGTTGTCGAGCAGTATGATGTCGGCGTGTGCATCCGCGGCCGCGCGCACCTGATCCATGTCGTCGCATTCGACCTCGACGCGAATGCCGGCGGGCGCGAACTGCCGGGCGCGCTGTACGGCCAGCGCGACATCGCCGCCCAGTGCAGCGAGATGATTATCCTTGATCAGGACCTCCGATTCGAGGTCGGCGCGGTGGTTCACGCCGCCGCCGCAGCGCACGGCGTACTTCTCCAGCGCGCGCCATCCCGGCGTGGTCTTGCGCGTGTCGAAGATCTGCGCGCGCGTGCCGCGCACGGCATGCACATAGCGCGCGGTGAGCGTCGCAATGCCGGAGAGGTGCTGCACGAAGTTGAGCGCGACGCGTTCAGCCGCGATCAGGGCGCGCGCGGGTCCCAAAAGTGACACGATGTCCGTGCCGCGCACGACGTGGGTGCCGTCGGGCGTGCGCGTTTCATGGCCAATGGACGAGCTGGCGCACTGGAAGGTGGCGAGCGCGATGGGGAGCCCCGCGATCACGCCATCGGCGCGCGCCACCATGCGGGCGCGGGCGACTGCGTCCTCGCGGATGGTCGCAAGCGTGGTGACATCGCGGAACGCGCGATCCTCGGTGAGCGCGGCGCGGACGAGCGCTTCCAGATCGCTTTCCGCCAGCGGGAAGCGCAAGCGCGCCGCGTTCGCCGGTGGCGGCGCCGTCATTCGCCCACGAGCTGTGCGGGCGCGTTCGCCGGTGCGGCGCCTCCACCGATGGATACCATGCGATCGATCGCGAGGCGCGCGCGGGAGGCGATCTCCGGCGGCACCGTGATGCGGTGCTCCAGTTTCTGGAGCGAGTTGAGCACGGCGGGGAGCGTGGTGACCTTCATGAACTGGCACGAGGCGCGATCGTCGGCCGCGAGGAACTGGCGATCGGGATAGGCCTTGCGCAGCCGGTAGAGAATGCCCACCTCGGTGGCCACGATGAACTCGCTGGCCGGGGATTGCGCCGGCCGCCGGATCATGCCCTCGGTGGAGAGGATCTGCACGCCCGTGGGATCAATGTCGCCGGCGGACATGGCTTCGAGCAGACTCGTCGAGCAGCCGCACTCGGGATGAATGAGGAACTCGGCTTCGGGGTGCGCGGCGCGCTGCTCGGCGACGCGCTGCGGCGTGATCCCCGCGTGCACGTGGCACTCGCCCATCCACACGTGCATGTTCGTGCGTCCCGTGACGCGCCGCACGTGCGCACCCAGGAACATGTCCGGCAGGAAGAGTATCTCGCGGTCCGCCGGAATGGCGTTCACGATCTCCACGGCGTTGCCGGACGTGCAGCAATAGTCGGTTTCCGCCTTCACCTCGGCGGTCGTGTTCACGTACGAGACGACGACCGCGCCGGGATGCTCGGCTTTCCATTCACGCAACTGATCGGCGTCGATGGTGGCGGCGAGCGAGCAGCCGGCGCGGAGATCGGGGAGCAGGACGGTTTTCTCCGGCGAGAGAATGGCGGCGGTTTCCGCCATGAAGTGCACGCCGCAGAAGACGATCACGTCCGCGGTGGTGCGTGCGGCTTCGCGGGAGAGGCCGAGCGAGTCGCCGACGACGTCGGCGACGTCCTGTATTTCGGGGCGCTCGTAGTTGTGCGCGAGAATGACGGCATTGCGTGCGGCCGCGAGTGCGCGGATCTGCTGCTGGAGCGACGTGAAGGATTCGGTATCGGGCATTACGGTTCGGTCTGAGCGGCGGCGCGCGCCCTGTCCTGATGCGAGACGACGCGGATGTGCAGTCCGGCCCAGTCGCGCTCGGGCTGCGGGTAGTCGCTGCGGAAGTGTCCGCCGCGCGATTCATCACGCATGAGCGCGGAGCGCACGATGAGGCGGCCGGTGTCCACGAGGTTGGCTTCCTCGGTGGCGCCTTCGGGGAGGCGCGCCTCGATGGCGTCGAGATCGGCGAGGCAGGTGCGCAGTCCCGCTTCGGCGCGGGCGATGCCGGCGTGTTCCCACATGGTGTCGCGCACGGCGGTCGCGGCGACCTGCGCGGCACCGCGATCGCGGAGGAGCGGAACGCGCCAGCTTCCGGCTGGCGGCTCCGAGGTGAGCGGCGTCACGCCCGCCATGTCGCGCGCGACGCGTTCGGCGAAGACCAGCCCCTCGAGCAGCGAGTTCGACGCGAGGCGATTGGCGCCGTGCACGCCGGTGTTGGCGACTTCGCCGCAGGCATAGAGGCGTGGCGCGCTGGAGCGGCCGGCGAGATCCGTCACGACGCCGCCCATCATGTAGTGCGCGGCGGGGGTGACCGGAATGCGCTCGGTGCGCGGGTCGATGCCACGCGCCATGCAGATCGCGAAGATGCCGGGAAAGCGCGCAGCGAATTCGGCGCCCATGGCGGTGGCGTCGAGATACACCGTGTGGCCGTCGTGCCGCTCGCGGAACACCTCGCGCGCGACGACGTCACGCGGCGCGAGCTCGGCCAGCTCGTGCCGTCCGGCCATGAAGCGTTCGCCGCGATCGTTCACGAGAATCGCACCCTCGCCGCGTACGGCTTCGGAGATGAGCTTGAGCGGCGTTTCCGGCGTGTCGAGCGCGGTGGGGTGGAACTGCACGAACTCCATGTCGCCCAGCTCGACGCCGGCGCGGTGCGCGAGTGCGAAGCCGTCACCGGTGGCGACCTGCGGATTGGTGGTGTAGCGATAGACCTGTCCGCACCCGCCCGTGGCGAGGACGGTGGCATCGGCGAGGATTTCGAGCGCGGCGCCCTCGTGACTGACGCGCGCGCCCACGCAGGCGCCGTCGTGCACGATGAGATCCAGTGCGCGCGAGCGCTCGAGCACCTTGACACGACTCGTGGCGCGCACTCGCTTGATGAGCGTGCTGGCGACTTCGGCGCCGGTGCGGTCGCCGTTGGCGTGCACGATGCGTGCGGCGGAGTGGGCGGCTTCGCGGCCCAGGGTGAAGGAACCGCCTGGGTCGAGATCGAAATGGGCGCCGGCGGCGAAGAGTTCGCGCACGCGCGCGGGGCCTTCGTTGACGAGCACGTCCACAGCCGCGCTGTCGCACAGCGCATCGCCGGCCGCGAGCGTGTCGCGGCGGTGCAGCTCGGGTGAATCGCCCGCACCCAGCGCGGCGGCGATGCCCCCCTGGGCGTAGGCGGTACTACTGTCGAACAGCGTGCGCTTGGTGAGCAGCAGCACGTCGCCGTGCTCGGCCGCGCGCCACGCTGCATGGAGGCCGGCCACGCCACTGCCGATGATGAGGAAGCGGGTGCGGGTACGAGTGGGCATGCTGGAAATGTAGACGAGGGGAGTGCCGCGGGGGATGCCGATCTCACCGTCCCCTGTATTACTTGGTTCACTGTCAATAGCTATCGACCATTCTTCCAGCTACCAGCCACAAACATGTCATCCATAGATCGTCCACTATCCGGTGACGCGCTGCTCCTGCACATCGGCGCGGAGCGGGAGCGCGTGGAGAGCTCCGAGTTGCTCAGGCAACATGGTCGCAACGCGCGCACGCTTGTGAAGGAGGGAGCGCTGCGTATCACGCTCATCGCGCTCGCCGCCGGTGGCGAGATCCCGACGCATCGGGCGGAGGGGCCTGTCTCGGTGCAGGTGCTCGACGGGCGCATGCAATTCGAAGTGGCCGGGAAGGGCCATCAGCTTGCCGCCGGCGACCTGCTCGTGGTGAACGCGAAGGTCGAGCATGCCGTGCAGTCCGACAGCGGCGCGACGTTCCTGCTCACGGTGGTGGCGGGATAGTCATGCTCCGTACTTCCCTGCTGATACTCATGATTGCCACGACTTCACTTGCCGCGCAGAGCGCGGAAGCAGGCCGCGCGCGCGCCCGCGACCTCGGCGTCGCGCCCGGGATCTTCAAGCCCGGTGCGCTCAACGCCATCACTGACGTCGCCGGCGTGCGCGTGGGGCAGACCACAATCGTGCGCGGCGATTCCGTGCGCACGGGCGTCACCGCGATCTTCCCGCACGATGGCAACATTTTCCTGGACCGGGTGCCGGCGGCGATTCACGTTGGGAACGGCTTCGGGAAACTGCTCGGCGTGACGCAGGTGGCGGAGCTGGGCGAGATCGAATCGCCGATCCTGCTCACATGCACGCTCTGCGTGTGGAAGGCCGCCGACGCGCTGGTGGGGTGGATGCTGGAGCAGCCGGGGATGTCAAACGTGCGCTCCATCAATCCCGTGGTGGGCGAGACGAACGATGGCACGCTGAACGACATTCGCGCGCGCCCCGTGGATGCGGAGGCGGTACGGCATGCGCTCACGAGTGCGCGCGGCGGGCCGGTGGAGGAGGGGAGTGTGGGCGCCGGGGCCGGGACGGTCGCATTCGGCTGGAAGGGCGGCATCGGCACGTCGTCGCGCGTGCTCCCGGCATCGCTCGGCGGCTACACGGTGGGCGTGCTGGTGCAGACGAACTTCGGCGGGATTCTCCAGGTGCTTGGCGCGCCCGTGGGGAAGGAGCTGGGGCGCTACGCCTTTCAGCACGAGGTGGAGGGTGGGCACGGTGACGGCTCCATCATGATCGTGGTGGCGACGGACGCGCCGCTCTCGGATCGCAATCTCGGACGCGTGGCGGCGCGCGCGATCATGGGGCTGGCGCGCACGGGATCGTCGGCGTCGAACGGATCGGGCGATTACGTGATTGCGTTCTCCACCGGGGAATCAGTGCGGCGGCACGTGAGCTTCGATTCGGGGGCGTCGGCCGCGAACGACAGCGTCCGCACGGTGGCCGACCTGCCCAACGATGCGATGTCGGCGGTGTTCGAAGGGGTGGTGGAGGCGACCGAGGAAGCGATCTACGATTCGCTGTTCATGGCAACGACGGTGACAGGGAACGGCCACACCGTGGACGCGATTCCCCTGGACCGCGTGCGCGCGATCCTCGAGAAGTATCACGTGACGGAGCGATAGGCGCGGGATGGCGATCCGCTTCGTTCACGTCTTCGATGCGGACACCGAACCGCGGCGCGTAGCGGAGGTGCAGCGCATCTTCCGCAGCTACTTCGGCGCGTATTACGGTGACTATGCCGATCGTATTCCCGATCTGCTGCGCGGGCGGGGTGATCCGGAACAGCGCACGATCCTGATCACCGCGGAGAACCCGCAGCAAGGGCGCGTGTTTGCGTTCGCGCTGGCCTTTCACTACATCGATCTCAATGCCACGCTGCTGGATTTCATCGTGGTAGACCCCACGGTGCGGCAGCGCGGTATCGGCGGTGCGCTGTACGAGGCGCTGCGGGAGTACCTGGTGTCGCTGGGGTCACTCGGACTGTACCTGGAAGTACGACCCGACGCGCCCGAGCTGGAACCGGATGCGGTGCGGCGTCGCGAGAACCGCGCGCGCATCCGGTTCTACGAGCGCTACGGTGCGCGGGTCATCCAGGGTACGAGCTACGAGGCGAGGCGGCCGGAGCGCGCGGAAGGCGAACCGTACGTGATGTTCGACTCGCTGGGTGCGGAGCGCGAGCCATCGGCCGCCGAGGTACGCGGCATAATGAGCGCGATCCTCTTCCGGAAGTACCAGTATGCGCGTGACGACCCGTATGCGCGCTCGATCGTGGCGTCCGTGCGGGACGGCGGGATCGCATTGCAGCTGCCTCGCGCACGGGGACCGGCGGCGATCACGCCGCTGCGGCATGGCATTGCGCGCCCGTTCAAGGTGCTGGTCACGCCGCGGCATCAGGTGCATCACGTGCGCGAGCGCGGGTACGTGGAGCGGCCCGTGCGTGTGGACCGCATCCTGAATCACATCCGGAGCCTGCCGGGGCTGGACATGGCGGAAGTGCACGATCATGGTGTGGAGCCGGTGATGGCGGTGCACGATGCGGATTTTGTGCGGTATCTCGAGCAGGTGTGTCTCAAGCTGGCGAGCGATCGCACGATCTATCCGTACGTCTTTCCCATCCGGCAGCGCGCGCGCAAGCCGGTGGATGAGGAAGTGCAAGCCGGCTACTACTGCATTGACACGTTCACGCCGCTCACGCACAACGCCTACATCGCGGCGCGCGCCGCGGCGAACTGCGCGATGTCGGGCGCGGAGCTGCTCCAGCGCGGCGAGCAGCTCGTATACGCGCTCTGCCGGCCGCCGGGGCACCACGCGGAATCCGCGGTATACGGCGGCTTCTGCTACTTCAACAACGCCGCCATCGCCGCGCAGGCGCTGAGCGCCGCCGGCCGTGTGGCGACGCTCGACATTGATTTCCATCACGGCAACGGCACGCAGGAGATCTTCGCAAGGCGGTGTGACGTGCTCACGATCTCCATTCACGGCGATCCGAGCTACGCCTATCCGTACTTCGCCGGATTCGCGGACGAGCGCGGGGAGGGGGAGGGAGCGGGCTACAATCACAACTTCCCGCTTCCGGAGAACGTGGGTGACGACGACTATCTGCGCACGCTCGCGCAGGCGGTGGAACTGATTGCGCGCTTCGCGCCGCGCTACCTGGTGGTATCGGTCGGGCTGGACATCGCGAAGGGTGATCCCACGGGTGCGTGGGCCATCACGACGGATGGCTTCGAGCGGATCGGGCGCGCCATCGCGGCGCTGGGACTGCCGACGCTCGCCGTGCAGGAAGGGGGTTACGACACGCGTGTGATCGGACGGAACGCGCGGGCGTTGCT
>Ga0157372_10006518_pt1 | contig 12426 bp, 22 predicted proteins | sample C55metaG_FD_115307 | JGI IMG/M metagenome (GOLD analysis project Ga0157372, IMG submission 115307) | Corn rhizosphere microbial communities from Kellogg Biological Station, Michigan, USA - C5-5 metaG | ecosystem: Host-associated > Plants > Roots > Rhizosphere > Soil | place: USA: Michigan... | reverse complement strand
GGGCGCACAGATGGCGCGTTCGGCGCGGGCGCAGGTCCAGCTGGTGGCCAAGGAAGGCGAGTACGCGCTTCTAAAGCGGCCTTCGGGCGAGACCCGCCGTGTCCTGGTCGAGTGCATGGCGACGATCGGGCAGGTCGGCAATACGGATCACGAGAACACTTCGATTGGTAAGGCGGGTCGCAACCGCTGGAAGGGAATTCGTCCGACGAACCGCGGCGTTTCCATGAACCCGGTCGACCATCCGCACGGCGGTGGTGAGGGTAAGACCTCCGGCGGCCGTCACCCGGTTACACCCTGGGGTCAGCCCACTCGCGGATACAAGACCCGCAACAACAAGCGAACGGACGTGTTCATCGTCAGCCGCCGCAGCAAGTAGTTCGGCAGAATCGTAACCCGGCATCAAGGATTTTGGAGCAGCTAATATGGCACGTTCAGCAAAGAAGGGTCCGTTCATCGACGAGCATCTGCAGTCGAAGATCACGGTCATGAACCAGACTAACGACAAGAAGGTTGTGCGCACCTGGTCGCGCCGCTCGACGATCTTTCCGGACATGGTTGGCCACACCATTGCCGTCCACAACGGCCGCAAGTTCATCCCCGTGTACGTGACGGAGAACATGGTCGGTCACAAGCTTGGCGAGTTCTCGGCAACCCGCACATTCAAAGGCCACTCGGCTAAGGCCGCAGAGAGCTCCGCAAAGCCTAAGTAGCCTTGAAGTTTTCGCCGGAGGTTCGGCGTACCAGATCGTTTGAAGGAACAAAGTCATGTCGAAGATCGCAGCAGAAAAGGTCCGGGAGTTCCGCGCTGAGGCCAAGTTCCAGAGAACCAGCCCCCAGAAGGCGAAGCTCGTTCTGGACACCATCAAGGGAATGCGTGTCGAGCAGGCGCTGACCACGATTCACTTCTCCACGAAGCGCATCGCGCCGGTGATTGAGAAGGTTTTGCGTTCAGCTATCCAGAACGCCAACTACCTCTCGCAGGAGCAGGGACTGGATGTCGACGTAGACAACCTCTATGTGCGCACCGCCGTGGCCAACGAGGGTCCCCGCATGAAGCGAATCCGCCCGGCTCCGATGGGCCGCGCATTCCGGTATCAGCGACGCATCGCTCACATCATTGTGAGTGTCGCGGAGAAGAAGCCGTTGACGACGACTGCTGCTGCAACCGCGGGGGCGCCGGCAACTAAGACCAAGGGCAGACCCGCTGCAAAGAAGGCTTCGGCCAAGAAGACTGCGGCCAAGAAGTCCCCCGCGAAGAAGGCAGCGAAAAAGACGGCTGCCAAGGCGAAGTAGAAACTTTCCCGGAGACAAGTGCTCCGGCAGATTTTGAACTGAATTGACGCCCCACCGGCTCAACCGGCACCGGGGTCGAAGTAAAGGGAAGCTATGGGACAGAAGGTCCATCCGTATGGATTCCGCCTCGGAATCAACAAGCCGTTCAAGTCTCGCTGGTTCGTCGAGCGCGGCTATGACAAGCTGCTGGTCGAAGACGTCAAGCTGAAGGCGGAGCTCCGCGATAAGCTGAAGGCCGCCGGCGTCAGCTCGGTTGAGGTGGAGCGCCCAGGCAACAAGCTCCGACTCATCATTCGTACCGCGCGTCCGGGCATCATCATCGGCCGTAAGGGTGCGGAAATCGACAAGCTGAAGGCCGATATTCAGAAGCGCACTTCGCGCGAGGTCTTCATCGATATCCTCGAGGTCAACAAGCCGGAGCTTGATGCTCAGCTGGTGGCCGAGAATATCGCGCTGCAGCTCGAGAAGCGCGTCAGCTTCCGCCGAGCGATGCGCAAGTCGGTTGACTCGGCATTGCGTTTCGGCTGCAAGGGTATCAAGGTTCGCGTCTCGGGCCGTCTGAACGGAAACGAGATCGCGCGTTCCGAGTGGTACCTCCAGGGGCGGCTACCGCTGCATACTCTCCGCGCCGACATTGACTACGGCTTCGCCGAGGCCAAGACCACTTACGGTGTCATTGGCGTGAAGACCTGGGTCTATCGCGGTGATATCTACGAGCAGAAGAAGCGCCGGGAGCAGGGCGCAACCACCGGAGTTTTCTAAAAGAGATCTTGTTCAGCTGAGAGTCGAGGCTCCAGCAATGTTGTAGGTCAGAGGTTTCGTTATGTTGATGCCAAAGAAGGTCAAGTATCGCAAGCAGCAGCGCGGACGCATGCGCGGCAAAGCCTGGCGCGGGTCGGACCTGTCGTTCGGCGAGTTCGGCCTCAAGGTCCAGGAGTGCGGATACATCACCGACCGCCAGATTGAAGCGAGCCGTATTGCAATGACGCGCTTCATCAAGCGCGGCGGCAAGGTGTGGCTGCGCCTATTCCCAGACAAGCCGATTACCAAAAAGCCGGCCGAAACCCGTATGGGCAAGGGTAAAGGTGCGCCGGACCACTGGGTTGCCGTTGTGCGCCCCGGCAAGATCCTGTTCGAGATGGAAGGCGTCTCCTCGGAGATGGCGAAGGAAGCGATGCGCCTGGCCGCTCATAAGCTTCCGTTGAAGACGACGTTCGTGCAGCGTCACGACGTGCAGAATACGGTCGCTGCCAAGTAAGCACGCAGCAGGAGCAACCGAGCCTGCGCTGAAGATTCGGACGAAAGAAGAGACTTATGGAACTCGAAAAGATTCGTAACCTGAGCGACGACGAGCTCAAAAGCCAGCAGGCCAAGACGGCGGAGCAGCTGTTCCGGCTGCGCTTCCAGCAAAGCCTCGGCAATAACGAGGGCGTTAAGAAGTTGCGCGGCCTGAAGCTCGATATCGCTCGCATTAAGACTGTCGCGCGCGAGCGTGAGCTTGCCACTGCTGAGAGCGCCGCGCCCGCTCCGGTAGCCACCACGCGGAAGAAAGCGAAGAAGGACTAATCCATGGCAGACACAACAAATACAGCAGCCGCGACGGAAACGCAGCCCACGCGCCGCAATGAGAAGGTCGGCACGGTTGTATCGACCAAGATGCAGAAGACCATCGTGGTGGAGATCGAGATCCGTAAGGCTCACCCGAAGTACAAACGGGTGATGAAGTCGAACAAGAAGTTTTACGCACATGACGAGCTGAATTCCGCGCGCGTCGGCGACGTGGTACGCATTCGCGAGGCGCGTCCCTTATCGAAGCTCAAGCGCTGGTCGCTCGAGGAGATCGTGCGCCGGTCCTCACTTGCGCACCTGGACGAGAAGAGCCCGCTGGACGAGGCACAGTAGAAGTTTGGCCGGAGGCCGCGTGCCCTCGGCAGCAGCACCAAAGCTTCAAGGGGTCTAGTGGCCCCGGGCCCTTTGGCCCAGGAGAACGAAGATGTCAGTACAAATGAGAACAATTCTCGACGTGGCCGACAACTCCGGCGCGCGCAAGTTGCAGGTGATCCTGCCGCTTGGCGGCGGCTTGGGTAAGAAGGCGGGGCTGGGCGACGTCGTCACCGCTGCGGTCAAGGAAGCCTCCCCCGACGGAACGGTCAAGAAGGGTAAGGTCGTCAAGGCCGTCATCGTGCGGACTCGTAAGGAAGCCCGTCGCCGGGACGGAACGTACATCCGCTTCGACCAAAACGCCGCCGTGGTCATCAATGACGCGATGGAGCCGGTCGGAACACGCGTGTTTGGCCCTGTGGCTCGCGAGCTTCGGGAGAAGAAGTTCCTGAAGATTGTCTCGCTTGCACCTGAGGTGATTTAGCTACCAGCTGTCGGCTGGCAGCTACTAGGCGATGAATTGGCAGGACAAACCCACCGGGGGAACCCGAGGTCGCTTATCCAGGACTAACAGCTAGGAGCTGTTGCTATGGCAGGAATTAAGATCAAGCGCAACGACACCGTTGAGGTGATCGCAGGCAAGGACAAGGGCAAGCGCGGACGAGTGCTTCGCGTAATGGCGGACAAGAACCGCATTTTGGTCGAGCATGTGATGATGATCAAGAAGCACATGAAGCCCAACCCGCAGCGCAACATCAAGGGCGGTATTGCAGAGCAGGAATCACCGGTTCACATTTCCAACGTGATGCTGGTCGATGCGGAGGGCAACAAGACACGCATTGGCAGCCGTCTTGAGGGCGATCGCAGAGTCCGCGTCTCCAAAGTCAGCGGCAACGTGATCGCTGATAAGAAGAAATAGAGGGATGGGGAAGCGCTTCGGCGAGCTTCCTCGATTTGAAGTAATACCGGAGCACCCCACGAATCGGTACACGGGCCCTTAGCCCACTCCGTAGACCGTGGAGAAATGAGAGAACACCATGGCAGCACGATTCAAAGAGAAATACGTGAGCGAAATCCGTCCGGCGATCGCGAAGGAACTGGGTATTACCAACGCCATGGCGATTCCCAAGCTGGAAAAGATCGTAATCAACATGGGCCTGGGTGAAGCCACCCAGAACGTGAAGATCATTGATCCGCTGGTCGCCGATCTCGCCGCAATCAGCGGACAGAAGCCTGTTACGACCAAGGCAAAGAAGTCGATCGCCGCCTTCAAGGTGCGCGAAGGAATGCCAATCGGAGCCATGGTTACACTCCGCGGAGAGAAGATGTACGAGTTCCTGGATCGCCTGATCACTGTGGCGCTTCCACGTGTTCGCGATTTTCGCGGCGTCTCTTCCAAGAGCTTCGATGGCCGCGGCAACTACACTCTCGGGCTGCGTGATCAGCTCATTTTCGCCGAGATCGACTATGCCAAAGTCGACAAGATGAAAGGCATGAACGTAACTATTGTCACCACGGCCGTAGACGACAACGGGGCCCGCACGCTGTTGAAGCACTTCGGCATGCCGTTCCGGGCCGGCGCCTAACCGCAAGTTTGTAACAGGATAGAGAGCACACATTATGGCAACCACTGCAAAACGCGTCAAAGACGCCAAGAAGCCGAAATTCAAATCCCGCCAGCACAATCGGTGCCAGCTCTGCGGCCGTCCGCGCGCCTTCCTGCGCAAGTTCGGCGTCTGCCGTCTGTGCTTCCGCGGTCTCGCGCTCAAGGGCGAGATTCCGGGTGTCGTCAAATCAAGCTGGTAGGCGGAGAACGGCGCGACCTGTATACTTGAAAGGTTGTCGCATCCGTAACACCTTCCAGAGACCTCATCCGACCGGGATGCTGAAGTCTGGAAGGGCAGTTTGATCCACCAGGGCTGAAGAGGCCCTTCACATCGCAAGTCGCGAACGTTTCCGCTGGTTCCCACTGCATCTCGCATGCGCCGGGCGAACGGGAAACGAAGGAGAATGAATGAACCTGACCGATCCAGTAGCCGATTTTCTGACGCGCATCCGTAATTCCATCCGCGCGCGGCACCAGAAGCTTGACATACCCGCATCCCGGCTTAAGACCGAGATCGCACGTATCCTTAAAGAAGAGGGATACATCGCGAACTATAAGCCGACGGAAGAGGGTGGCCTGAAGGTGCTCCGCGTGTACCTCAAATACGGCCCTAACAACGAGGCCGTGATTCGCGACCTCCAGCGGGTCTCGCGCCCGGGCTGCAGGGTGTACATCGGCCGCGATGAGATTCGTCGTGTCCAGGGTGGCTTAGGAATCTCCATCATGACCACTCCCAAAGGTGTCATGACGGGTCGCCAGGCTCGTCGCGAAGGTGTTGGCGGCGAGATTCTTTGCGAAGTTTGGTAGCGCTGGCCGTGTCGGCGTAAGTATCGTCAGCCCCGCGGGATGTCGAACTCTCACCCGCGCGTCTGTCCCGCAAAGAACGAGTTTAGGTTGTTTCGGCTGCAGTGGAACTCAACGCAAGGCGCTGAGGGACTCGCAAGCCACAAAGGATTTCGAAATGTCTCGTATTGGTAAGAAGCCCATTCCGCTGCCTGTCGGTGTTAAGTACACCGTCGTCGAGGACGGCAAGCAGGTTCTGGTCGAAGGCCCGAAGGGCAAAGTCACGGCAATGCTGCCCGGCGGCATCAAGCTCGTTCAGAAGGACGGCGCCCTGATAGCGGAGCGCGAGAACGAAAAGCAGGCCGCGTTCCACGGCCTGGCGCGTGCGCTGGTGTACAACGCAGTCACGGGTGTCACGACCGGCTGGACCAAGGAGCTGGACATTGTTGGCATCGGCTACCGTGCGGAAATGAAAGGCAAGAGCACCGTCGTGTTCACTCTTGGCTTCTCGCACCCGATCGAATTTCCGTTACCCACGGGCATCGACGTTGCAATCGATCCCAAACAGACGCACCTCACCATCTCCGGCATTGACCGTCAGAAGGTCGGCCAGATCGCTGCCGATATGCGCGCGCTGCGCAAGCCGGATCCTTATAAGAACAAGGGCGTCCGCTACACCGGCGAGAAACTGAAGAAGAAGGTCGGTAAGACCGGCGCGAAGTAAGCCGTAATTGAGACTCGTAACCGAACGTCGCCGGCAGTCCGGCGACGCCTATAGGAAGGAATAAAGACATGCTGAAGCCACGAGAACGCAATGTAATCCGCAAGCGGATCCACTCGCGCATCCGCGAGAAGATGTCCGGTACATCCGAGCGTCCTCGCCTCAACGTCTACCGCTCGCTGAACCATATCTACACCCAGCTCATCGATGACCAGAATGGTGTCACCCTGGTCTCGGCCTCGACGAAGGGTAAGAAGTCCGAGGAGAAGGCCTACGGTGGCAATATCGCGGCTGCGAAGGAAGTGGGCAAGCTGATCGCGGAGCGTGCGCAGGAGAAGGGAATCAAGCGTATCGTGTTCGACCGCGGAGGCTATCTGTACCACGGTCGCGTGAAGGCTCTGGCTGAGGCGGCCCGCGAGGCTGGGCTCGAATTCTAAGTTCGTTTGGGCGCGCCTGAACGGCGGCCGGAAAGTTGGAAGGAATATGGCACTCACTAAGAAGAAGGTCGACGGGAACCGCCTGAACCTCAAGGACGAGGTGGTCTCCATCAACCGCGTCACAAAGGTGGTCAAGGGCGGCAAGAATATGTCGTTCGCGGCGCTGGTCGTCGTCGGTGACCCGGGCGAAGGCGTGGTCGGCTACGGCTCGGGCAAGGCGAAAGAAGTTCCCCAGGCGATTCGTAAGGGCATCGAGGCAGCCAAGAAAAACCTGTTCAAGGTGAACCTCACCCAGACCAGCATTCCGCACCAGGTGCTGGGCCGGTTCGGAGCCGGGTCCGTGATGCTGAAGCCAGCCCCCGAAGGCACTGGCGTCATCGCCGGGAAGACGGTTCGCGCCGTCATGACCTCGGCTGGTGTGCAGAACGTCCTGACCAAGTCGCTCGGCTCGGCGAATCCGCATAACGTTATCAAGGCGACGTTCGATGCTTTGATCCAGCTCCGCAATAAGGACGAAGTCGCCGGCCTGCGCGGCAAGACAGTGGAAGAGCTCTAAGCAGCATCTCCGGGCCGGCCCTTTCAGCCGCTCGATGAATTTGGAGAAGAAGAATGGCAGCCGCAAACACAATCAAGCTTCAATACTTTCGCTCGAAGATCTGCACCCCGGTCAAGCACAAATTGGTCGTCAAGGGGCTGGGCTTTACGCGTCTGAACCAGGTCATTGAGCGTGAGGACACGCCGTCCATCCGTGGCATGGTGGCAAAGGTTCCACACCTTATCCGTATCGTCGAGTAGTCGGCGCTGACGGATCTCAGTCAGCTTTTGTTCAGAAGCCGCAGGCGAAGGTCTCGGCAAAACATGCGAGTCGGACGAGCGTCACTGATCTGCTCACCGGCGTTATAGCGAGGATCACAATGGCAATCCGCAATCTCTCCAATCTCCGTGCGCCCAAGAAGGCCAACGAGAATAAGAAACGTGTCGGCCGTGGTATGGGCTCCGGCATGGGCAAGACGTCTACCCGTGGTCACAAGGGCCAGGGTTCGCGCTCCGGCTCTTCCCTGATGCGCGGCTTCGAAGGCGGCCAGATGCCGCTGCACCGCCGCCTGCCCAAGCGCGGCTTCAACAATATTTTCCGAACGGAATACACCGTAATCGGCCTCGACCGGATCTCCGAGATTCTTGCCGAGCAGCCCGGGACCGAGTTCACGCTCGAGAAAATCGTCTCTCTTGGCCTGTTGCGCAAGAAGAACGGCCTCGTGAAGGTGCTCAATAACGGTGCCGTCTCGGGTCCCGTCACAATCCATGCGCACAAGTTTTCCAAGAGCGCGCAGGAAGCGATCGAAAAGGCCGGCGGGAAGGCCATTCTGATCGGCTAATTGCTGCATTTGCTGCGGCAGAATTTGTGTGCGGCGGAGCTTCAACTCTGCCGTACACTGTCGAAGGAAAGCAGGGCTGCAGCCCTGCCGGCTCAGGCGCCCCCGCTCCCTGGCCAGCACCATCCGAGGTCCTGATGTTTGAGAAATTCGCCAACATCTTCCGCATACCCGACCTGCGCAAGCGCGTCATGTTCACGCTTGGACTGTTGGCCGTCTATCGCCTGGGAGCGTACATACCGACACCTGGCATCAACTCTGACGCGCTGAACCAGTACTTCAACGCGAACTCGCAGTCGGCGCTCGCTCTGGCGGACCTGTTTACCGGCGGCAATCTTCGCCGGCTCACGATCTTTGCCCTGGGTATCATGCCGTACATCACGGCATCCATCATCTTTCAGTTGCTCACTGTTATCTATGAGCCGCTGGCGAAGTTGCAGAAGGAAGGCGAGCTGGGTCGCCGCAAGATCACACAGTGGACCCGTTACGTCACGGTGCTGCTTGGCGTCATCCAGTCATTCGCTATTTCATTGACGCTTACCAGCTCCGGCAGCAATATGGTCACGCTCTCCCGTGCGGCCTTCATTCCGCTCTGCGTGGTCACTCTTACGGCCGGTACAGCCTTCATTATGTGGCTGGGCGAGCAGATCACAGATCGCGGCATCGGCAACGGCATGTCGCTGCTTATCTTCACCGGTATCGTGGTCGGTTTGCCGCGCGGTATCCATGACCTTTGGGACAAGGCCCGCGACGCGGCCTGGGGACCGTTCACGCCGATCGCGATCGCGCTGCTTGTCGTCGTCATGGCCGCAATCGTCGCCTTCATTGTCTGGGTGGAACGGTCGGAACGCCGTATCCCGGTTCAGTACGCGAAACGTATCGTCGGCCGCAAGATGATGGGCGGCCAGTCTACCCACCTGCCGCTGCGCGTCAACTCTGGCGGCGTCATGCCGATTATCTTTGCCAGCTCCATTCTCTCGGCTCCGCTGCTATTCCAGAATATGAGCTTTTTCGGCAGCGCAAAGCTCAATGAGACCACCTTCCTGGGCCCCCTTCTTCGCGCTTTGGCACCGGGCGAGCCCTGGTACGAATTGCTATCGTACGTCGCAATCATCTTCTTCGCGTACTTCTACATCTCTATCGTGTTCCGCCCGGACGACATTGCAGACAACATGCGTAAGTACGGCGGTTTTATCCCGGGTATCCGGCCCGGTCGCCGTACCGCGGAGTTCATCAACGACGTCCTCACCCGCATCACGCTGGTTGGCGCCGTGTACCTGGTTATTGTTTGGACAATCCCGACTCTGTTCATCAGCGGTATCCATTTCAATCACCTTCCGCTGATCGGCCGCGCCTTCGATACGTTGCCGGCTTGGATGACCAACGGACTCGGCGTGAACTTCTACTTCGGGGGTACGTCACTGCTCATCGTAGTCGGCGTGGCGATGGACACCGTGCAGCAGATTGAATCGCAGCTCATCATGCGTCATTACGAAGGCTTCTCTCCCAAGAGTGGCCGAATCCGCGGTCGCCGAAGCTGGTAGGGAAGAATTGCAAGGCAACGCTACGTTGAACTCAAACGCCGCATCCCACTCGACGGCCTCGGCGGACGAGAGCTTCCTTCCCGGGCCGGTTCTCCTGTTGGGTGCACCTGGGGTCGGTAAGGGAACTCAGGCACAGCTGCTGGTCGCGCGCTACGGTATCCCGCAGATCTCCACCGGCGACCTGCTGCGCGCCAATATCGCTCGGGGCAGCGAGCTTGGTCTCAAAGCCAAAGAGATCATCAGCTCCGGCCGCCTTGTTGACGACGCCCTGGTCAACGGCATGGTGCTCATCCGTCTTCAAGAGCCGGATACCGCCCGCGGTTACATTCTGGACGGTTACCCGCGCACACTCGAGCAGGCCATGTTTCTGGACCGCACGCTCGCCGAGCTGAATCTGGCGCCCGTGCTTCCCGTTGTGGCGATCAACATAGTTGTTGCCTACGACGAGCTGCTGCGTCGCATCACCGGGCGCCGAATCTGCCCCGCGTGCAAGCGCATCTACAGCATCTATACGAACGCTCCGAACGTCGATGCGCTCTGCGATACCGAAGGCACCGGACTGATCCAGCGCCCTGACGATACGGAGGAGGTTTTCATTGAGCGCATGAAGACCTTCGACCAGCAGACCGCGCCCGTGATCCGACACTACCGCGCACTCGGGCGGTTTGAGGAGGTCGATGGAGACCAGCCGGTCGAAACGGTCCTGGCAGCAATCGAATCCACGCTCCTCAAGCTGCGGGAAGCCGGAAGGTAGTCCATGGCGATATTGATCAAGACCGAAGCCGAGATCCAGAAGATGCGGCGTTCCGGAGAGGCACTCCGTGAGGTGCATGAGGCTGTGCGCCCCCTGGTCGTTGCCGGTGCCTCCACCATGGATCTGGAGAACGCCGCAGTGGCGAAGATGGATGCCCTCAAAGCTCAATCGGCCTTCAAGGGGTATCACGGCTACCCAGCGGTTCTCTGCACCTCAGTCAACAGCGAGGTCGTCCATGGGATACCGTCCGCGAAGCGCGTGCTCGCTGACGGCGACATCATTTCGATCGACTGCGGCGTGATCGTCGACGGCTACTACTCGGACTGCGCCGTGACCTACGCCGTAGGGGATCCCTCCCCCGTCGCCCGGAAGCTCCTCGAAGTCACGAAAGCCTCGCTTGAGGCCGCCATCCGGCAGGCTGTTCCCGGCGGGCGCCTCTTCGACATCTCGGCCACCGTACAGGAAATCTGTGAGGCGGAGGGCTTTGGCGTCGTCCGCGAGTTCGTCGGCCACGGCATTGGCCGCTCGATGCACGAGGACCCGCAGTTGCCCAACTTCGGCACCCGTGGCAAGGGCCCGCGGCTAAAGCCCGGCATGGTCCTGGCCATTGAGCCGATGATTAACGCCGGCGCACCTGAGGTGAAGGTCCTCCCTGACGGATGGACCACCATCACTCAGGACGGCAGCCTGAGCGCACATTTTGAGCACACCGTCGCCATCACCGAGAACGGACCTTTAGTTCTCACGCGATAGTCGGTTCTGACGAGACATTCCGGTGCCGGAAGGTCCAATTCCCGGTTTCCGGGTAGAAATCCGGGGATATTTCCGGGTATACTCAGAGATGCTGCGTGTGTCAGGGCAGCACATGGGTTTGGGCGTGTGTGAATGGTCCAGCCTGCACAAGGAGAGCGATTGTCGAAGGAAGATGCAATTGAAGTTATGGCAACGGTTGTCGAAACGTTGCCTAATGCGCTGTTCAAGGTTGAGCTTGAGAATAAGCACCAGGCCTTGGCGCACGTCTCCGGGCGTATGCGCAAAAACTTCATCCGCATTCTTCCCGGCGATCGTGTTGCGATTGAGCTCAGCCCGTATGATCTCAGCCGCGGCCGCATCGTCTACCGATACAAGTAGACGAACGAACAGCTTCTGGCTACTAGCTTCTGGCTACTAGCTTTTTCGCTGAACATTGTAGGTATCGAGACCGCCGGTTCGCCTTGGCAATAGGCTATAGGCCCAAAAGCCAGCGGCTGTTTTAGGAGTGTTATGAAGGTCCGTGCATCCGTAAAGAAGATTTGTGATGAGTGCAAGGTCATTCGCCGCCACGGCGTGGTGCGTGTGATTTGCGAGAATTCCAAGCACAAGCAGCGTCAGGGCTAATAGCCCGCGGCCGCAACTAGGGAGTAGAGGAAATATGGCACGTATTGCAGGCGTAGATTTGCCGCGCAACAAGCAGGCACGCATTGCCCTGACGTACATTTACGGCATCGGCCAGCCCCGCGCGCGCAAGATCCTGGACAACGCGAACGTTGACGCGTTCAAGAAAATCCAGGACTTGAGTGAAGAAGAAGTGAACCGCATCCGCCAGGTTATCGAGAACGAAGGCGACGTCGAAGGCGATCTTCGCAAAGACATCTCGATGCACATCAAGCGGCTGATCGAAATCGGCTCGTATCGCGGCTTCCGTCATCGTCGCAGCTTGCCGGTTCGTGGACAGCGGACACACACCAATGCGCGTACCCGCAAGGGACCGCGCAAGGGCACCGTCGCGAACAAGAAGAAGACCGCGGCTAAGACATAGTCGTCTGCGTCTGTGTTTGAAAGGGCACGGCTTTAGCCGTGCCGCAAAGAAATTTGGAAGTATCGGGGCTTCAGCCCCTGCGGATTGGATTTTTCAAAATGGCTAAAGCACAGGCAGGCGCTGCAGGCGCCGAGAAAAAAGGCAAGACGAAGAAGTTTAAGAAGAAAGAGCGCAAGCACGTCCCACATGGAGTGGTGACGGTGAACGCCTCCTTCAATAACACGATCGTGACGATC
>Ga0157372_10006517_pt1 | contig 12426 bp, 8 predicted proteins | sample C55metaG_FD_115307 | JGI IMG/M metagenome (GOLD analysis project Ga0157372, IMG submission 115307) | Corn rhizosphere microbial communities from Kellogg Biological Station, Michigan, USA - C5-5 metaG | ecosystem: Host-associated > Plants > Roots > Rhizosphere > Soil | place: USA: Michigan... | reverse complement strand
CGGAGCCCAGCGTCTGGCAGATCAATCGCGTCACCTTCAACAAGCTGACCGGCCGTGCGGTATTGGACTGGACGCCGAAGACGGACTTCACCGACGCCACGCTGATCTATGCCTCCTATGCACGTGGCTATAAGGCGGGTGGTTTCAACCCGGGTATTCAGCCTGGCCTTGGCGTGCCTTCCACATATCTGCCGGAAACGGTCGATGCGTTTGAAATCGGCACCAAGAACACGCTGCTGGGCGGCACGCTGCAGGCGAATGGCGACATCTGGTACTACGATTACAAAAATTTGCAGGTCGCCGCGATCGAGAACAACACCTCGGTCAACCAGAATATCAATGCCAAGCTTTGGGGCGTGGAAGGCGAACTCTTCTGGGCCCCCGCCACCAACTGGCAGTTCAATCTGAGCTTGGGAACGACCCATTCGGAAATCGGCAATAGCGAATTGGTCGATGACCGCAATCCGACAGCAGGGCGCAGCGATGTCGTTCTCATCAAGGACGCAACGCTGGGCAGCAATGTCGGCCAGAATTGCGTAATTTACATGACCAACGGCCAGACGGTAACGCCGGCCGACAACGCTATCTTCCAGGCCTTCCTCGATGCCAATCCGCAATTTGGTTTGGCGGGCGTGTTTTTCGATCCGCCGGGCGGTTCGAATGTCCTTGCTGCACACGGCGTCGCGCACACCAACTATGGCAGCTGCGCAGCACTTCCGGAAAGCTTGTTGGGGCCCTTTGGCTACAGTCGCGTCGATCCCACCGGTCACGGTTCGGCATCCGGCGCGTTCGTGAATTTGAGCGGGAACCAGTTGCAGAACACACCGGACTTCACGATCAGCGTGGGCGCCCAGTATACCTTCGAGATGAGCGGCGGCTACACGCTCGTTCCGCGCGTCGATTACTACTGGCAAACCGACATGTACGGCCGCATCTTCAACGACGCGGCGGACAAGATCGATGCATGGGGCACCGGCAATGCGCAGATCACGCTCAACGCGCCAGAAACCATGTGGTATGTGACCGCCTGGGTGAGGAACTTTCTCAACAAGGACAACATCACAGGCGAATATTTGGCGAGCTCAACCTCGGGCCTTTATACCAATGCATTCCTCGGCGATCCGCGAACCTACGGCCTGACGGCCGGGATTCACTTCTAGAGTCGAATTGCGTCAGCCAAAGGCCGCTCGTTTCAACCCCCATTCACCGGGGCGATAACGGACACCGCACGCGCATCGAGAAATGCGCTATCCTTTCTCCGGCCAGCGACAGGAGAAAACACAGATGAAAATGCGAACTCTCGGGCTCTCGGACCTGCGCGTGTCGCTGGTGGGGCTCGGCTGCAACAATTTCGGCCGGCTCGACATCGAAGCCTCGCGCAAAGTGGTGGATCGCGCCCTCGATCTCGGCATCACCCTTCTCGACACGGCCGATGTGTATGGCGACCGCGGCGGCTCCGAGGCGCAGCTTGGGGAAATTCTGGGCTCGCGCCGCAAGCAGATCGTGCTTGCCACGAAATTTGGAATGTTGATGGACGACGAGGGCACGAAGAAAGGTGCCTCGCGTCGCTACATCATGGAAGCGGTGGAAGCGAGCCTGAGACGGCTGAAGACAGACTGGATCGATCTCTATCAGTTGCATCAACCGGACCCGGAAACACCACTCGAAGAAACGCTGGGTGCACTCAACGATCTCGTGCAAGCCGGCAAGGTGCGCCATACCGGCTGCTCCAACCTGTCGGCGGCGCAAGTTGCGCAGGCGGCGGAAATTTCGCGCAGGAACCAATGGCCCGCCTTTGTCTCTTCCCAGGACGAATACAGCCTTCTGGTGCGCGGCATCGAAGGCGAGTTGATACCGGAGCTGGAGCGGCAGCATATGGGGTTGTTGCCGTACTTTCCGCTGGCGAGCGGATTGCTCACCGGAAAATACAAGCGCAGCGAAAGAGCGCCGGCGGGCACGCGCATGGCGACCATCAAACGCCTCGCCGACCGCTACATGACGGACGAAAACTGGACAATGGTGGACAAGCTGGCAGCCTTCTGCGCCGCGCGCGGGCATTCGATGCTGGAACTGGCGTTTAGCTGGCTCGCCTCCCGGCCGTGTCTCTCGAGCATCATCGCCGGAGCCACCCGGCCCGAGCAGGTGGAGCAAAACGTCCACGCGGTAAACTGGAAACTTTCATCAGAAGAACTTGCTGAAGTGGACGCGATAACCGGAAACGTATGAGCGATCATCATTCCGCAAGTTGCGGTATCCTTTTCGGTCTGTGGCCGCGCCAGCTGCTTGCCCAATCCCCGAACCGATCAAGGTAAATGTACAGCACCGGCGTGATGTACAGCGTCAGCAGCTGCGACAGCAGCAAACCGCCCACCACGGCCAGGCCCAACGGCTGCCGTGTTTCGCCGCCCTGTCCGAAGCCGATGGCGATGGGCAAGGTGCCCATCAGCGCCGCCATGGTTGTCATCATGATGGGGCGGAAACGGATGAGCGCGGCTTCCACGATCGCGTCGTGCGCGCTGATGCCTTCGCCGCGCTCGCGGGTGAGCGCAAAATCGATCATCATGATGGCGTTCTTCTTCACAATGCCGATCAGCATGATCATGCCGACGAACGCGTAAAGGCTCAGCGGCAGGCCGAAGAGCCACAACGTCAGCAGCGCGCCCACCGCCGCGGACGGCAGACCTGATAGAATCGTGAGCGGATGGATGAAGCTCTCGTACAGGATGCCGAGCACGATGTAGACCGTTACCAGCGCGATTGCGAGCAACAGGCTCATGTTGCTGGTCGAGCTCTGAAACGCTTGCGCATTTCCCTGGAAGCTGCCCTGCACAGTCGTGGGCAGGCCGATCCGCTCCTGAACTTTCGGGATGGTTGTCGTGGCGTAACTCAAGGCGTATCCGGCAGCGAGGTCGAAGGAAATGGTCGCCGACGGCAATTGCCCCTGATGGTTGATGCTGAGCGGCATGGTGCTCGTCACCGTGCGGGTTACCGAAGTGAGCGGCACCAAATTGCCTTGTATGGCTCCTGCACCCGACGATGTTACCGGCAAGCTGGAGGTCACGTAGATGCGTGAGAGCGCGGTCGGATCGAGCTGATCCTTCGGCAAAACTTCCAGGATCACTTCGTAGGTGTCGGATGAGGCGTAGATATTCGAAATCTGCTCCCCGCCGAAGGCCGCGCCCAGCGCGGTTTCGACCGCCTGTGGCGTGACCCCGAGCGACGCCGCGCGGTCGCGGTCGATGGTCACCGTGAGCGATGGCGTAGTCAGCTGCAAATCGCTGGTGACATCCACGAACCCGGCGGTTTTAGACAGCGCATTCATCAGCTTCATGGCGCTGGTCTGAAGTTCGTTCAGATCCAGATCCTGCAATGTGTACTGGTATTGCGATTTGGTGAGCCGGCCGCCCAGCCGGATGGCCGGCGGGTTCTGCATGAACACGTTGATGCCCGGAATGCGCAAGAATTTGGGCCGCATCTCGCGAATGATCTCATCCGACGACATGCGGTGGCACCACAGGCCTAAGAATGTGCAGCGCTCCTCGCGATCCGACTTGGGCTTCAGCGTCATGAAAATGCGGCCGCTGTTTACGCCGGAGCTCGAGCCGCCGCTTCCGACGGATGACATGAAACCCGCCACATTCGGATTATGGGCGACGATTTCGCTCGCCTGCCACTGGTAGCGGGACATCTGATCGAAGGAGGTGCCATTCGCGGCCTCGGTCAGCGCGAATATCTGCCCGGTGTCTTCGCTCGGCAGGAAGTCCTGCGGCATCACTTCGAACATCGCAACCGTGGCGGCCAGCGTGGCAAGAAATACTCCGAAGATTATCGGTCGATGATCGACGCTCCAGTGCAATGAGCGCTCATATCCATCTCGCAGACGCTCGAATGTCCTCTCCGACAATTCGTAAAACCGGTTGTGCCGCCGGTCTTTCTCGGGTTTCAACAGACGCGCGCACAGCATCGGCGTCAGTGTCACCGAGACAATACCGGAGAACACGATGGCCAGTACGATCGTGACGGCGAATTCGTGCAGCAGCCGTCCGACAATGCCGCCCATAAAGACGAGTGGAATAAACACGGCGGCGAGCGACGCCGTCATCGAGATAATGGTGAAGCCGATCTCGCGCGCGCCCTTCGGCGCGGCATCCATCGGCCGCTCGCCGGATTCCACGTGGCGCACCACGTTTTCCAACATGACGATGGCGTCGTCGACCACAAAGCCGACCGAAAGTGTGAGTGCCAGCAACGAAAGGTTGTCGAGACTGTAGTTCAGGAACGACATGCCGGCGAAGGTGCCGATCACGGCAATCGGCAGCGCGAGCGACGGAATAAGGGTGGCGGTCACCGTGCGCAGGAAAATGAAGATCACCGCCACCACAAGCACCGCTGCCAGTAGAAGGGTGCTTTGCACGTCCGCCACCGAAGCGCGAATGGATTGGCTGCGGTCGTATAGGATCTTCAGCTCGACGCTGGCCGGCAATTGCTTCATGAATTGCGGCAGAATGCTCTTGATCTCGTCCACCACCTTGATGGTGTTCGATCCCGGCTGGCGCTGGATCGCGAGAATGATGGCGCGGTTACCATTGTACCAACTCGCCACATATTTGTTTTCGACGCTGTCGAGCACTCGCGCGACATCCTTCACCCTGACCGGCGCGCCGTTGCGATAGGCGATGACCTGGTCCTGGAATTGCGAAGCGTCCGTCAACTGGCCGGTGGCATGGATGAGTACGCTCTGTTTGGGGCCGTTCAGCGAGCCGGTGGGAATATTCGAATTGGCGGCGCTCGCGATGTTCGCTACCTGGTCGATGCCGATGCCGCGCGCGGCCAGCGCCGCCGGATCGGCCTGGATGCGCACGGCGAATTTCTGGGAGCCGTACACATTCACCTGTGCCACCCCGTCGAGGGTAGACAACTGGCGAGCGAGCAGAGTCTCGGCGTATTTGTCCACTTCCTGCAGCGGCAGCGAGCGCGAGCCCATGGTGATGTAGATGATCGGCGAATCCGACGGGTTCACCTTCCGCATGGTGGGTGGCGAGGGCATGTTCGTCGGCAGTTGCCGCCCTGCCGCCGAAATTGCCGACTGCACGTCCTGCGCCGCGGCATCGAGGTTGCGGTCGAGATCGAACTGGATGGTGATCTGTGTCGAGCCCTGGGTGCTCGACGAGCTCATGTTGCTGATGCCGGCGATGGTGGAGAACTGATTTTCCAGCGGCGTGGCGACAGACGACGCCATTGTCTCCGGATCGGCGCCCGGAAGACTCGCTGAAACCTGGATGGTCGGAAAATCGACGTTCGGCAGTTCGCTGACCGGCAACGTCATGTAGCCGAACAACCCAAAGATGACGAGCGCCGCCATGAGCAGAATCGTCATGACCGGGCGGCGAATAAAACCTTCGGAAATGTTCATTGCGCAGGTGTCGCGTGCTGCCTGCCCGAACCGCCTCGCCCGTTGAGAATGGTGACGGCTTTGTCCGGCACGACGCGGAGTTGCCCATCTGTGATCACGCGGTCACCAACCCGGACGTTGCCGGAAACGGCACCCATCTTTCCGTCATCGTAGAGGACGGTCACGGGCGCCATCCTGGCCGTGTTCTGCGGGGTGATGACATACAGATAGCGGCTGTCGGGCCCCTCATTCACCGCGTCGCGCGGCACCACGATCGCGTTCGGCAGCCGGCCCAGGGAGACCGCAACGTCCAGCAACTGTCCCGGCACCAGGCGATCGTCTTCGTTGTTGAAGGTCGCGCGCAACTCCACCGTACCGGTGGTGTTGTCGACGGCGTTGCCGATGAAATCGACCGGCGCGGTAAGGAGCGTGTTCGCGGCATCGTGCACCTGCAACGTCGCGAACAACTGATGCGCGCGCATTTGCGCCTGGATGCGGGGCAAATCGGCCTGGGGAAGAAAGAACGACACCTTCACCGGCTGGATTTGCGTGATCACCACCAGCGGATTCGTGCCATTCGCCGGCACCACGTTTCCCGGCTGAATCAGCATGGGGCCGGTCTTGCCGTCGATGGGCGAACGGATTTGCGCAAAGGTCACGTTGAGCCGCGCCGTTTCCACATTCGCCTTGTCCGCGGCCACTGTGGCGGCAAGCGCCTTGGCCTGCGCGGTGAATTGATCGGCCTGGCTTTTTGAAGCCGCACCCTGCGTCGCCAATGCAGCATAGCGGCTCGCATCATTGCGGGCGCTGACCAGCGAAGCCTGGTCTCGCTCCTGCATCGCGACAACTTGCGCTAACGCTGCCTGGAATGGCCGAGGATCGAGTTGGAACAGCAAATCGCCCTTCCGGACGATGTCGCCTTCCTTGAAGTGCGCCGCCACGAGCTGCCCTTCCACACGCGAAGTCACCTGCACAGTGGAATTCGCCACAATGGTGCCGATGGTGCGCTCCTGCACGGCAACATCGCGGCTTTGGGCAATAGCGACACGCACGGGCGGCGGCGGCGCCATGGGCGGGTGTTTTTCACCGGCAAAAAAGATGCGCCAGATGGCCAGCGCGGCGATCAGAATCGCAGCAAAGATCGCCACCATGCGCACGCGCGCATCGGAACTGCGCCGGACAAGCGGCTTCTCGTACACGGCCTCGGGTGGCCGCTCGGAATGGGGCAGGCGAACGTCCATCAACACGTCCCGGCGAAACATGGTGCAGCCGGGCTTGTTCGCCCGGTCCGGCGTTCTGTGCCCCGTAGTATAGAACCCCGGGGGCTGGATGACAGGACAGGCATGGGACGAAATCCGGTTGAGGCGGGGCATATCCTGCGCAACCACCGCTTTGCAAAGCGTAAGCGCTGGCCGCCGGGCCGGTTCCGGGTTAATCGTTCGTCACAATCGATTGAAAAGGCAGGATAACGGCTCTGGCGGGCGCGATTGCCCCTCGTGAGCCGCCCATATATAAGCGCCCGCTCTCCCGAACAGCGCCCCCCATGGATATTCGCAACATTGCCATCATTGCCCATGTCGATCATGGGAAAACCACGCTGGTGGACCAGTTGCTGCGGCAATCCGGCTCCGTCCGTGACAATCAGCACATGGAGGAGCGGGCGCTCGACTCCAACGATCTGGAGCGCGAGCGCGGCATCACCATCCTCGCCAAATGCACCAGCGTCGATTGGGAGGGCACGCGCATCAATATCGTGGACACGCCCGGCCACGCCGATTTCGGCGGCGAAGTGGAGCGCATTCTCTCCATGGTCGATGGCGTGGTGCTGTTGGTCGACGCGGCAGAATCCGTCATGCCGCAAACGAAGTTCGTGCTTTCCAAGGCGCTGAAGCTGGGACTGAAGCCCATCGTTGTCATCAATAAGATCGATCGTCAGGACGCCCAACCGAAAGAGACGCTGGAAAGCATCTTCGATTTGTTCCTCGCGCTCGAGGCCAATGACGATCAGCTGGATTTTCATGTTCTTTACGCATCGGGCCGCAACGGCTGGGCAGTCGCCGATCTCTCGGATGATCACCGCGATTTGTCGCCTTTGTTTGCCCGAATTGTCGCAGATGTTCCCAAACCCAAGCCACTTTCCCGTGCGGGAGATGAATTTCCCTTCACCATGTTGGTGACGACACTGGAAGCCGACCCGTATCTTGGACGGATTTTGACGGGCCGCATCGAATCCGGCGCCATTAATGTGAATCGTGTCGTCAAGGCGCTGAATCGCGAAGGCGTCGAGATCGAACGCACGCGCGTAACCAAGTTGCTGGCGTTTCGTGGGCTTGCGCGCATTCCTATCGCCCGCGCAGAAGCGGGCGACATTATCGCGATTGCCGGGCTGCAGAACGCGACCGTCGCAGACACGCTGTGCGACTTGAATGTGGAGCAGCCGATCGCGGCCACGCCCATCGATCCGCCCACGCTTGCGGTGACAATGTCGGTGAACGATTCGCCACTGGCCGGCCGCGAGGGTTCGAAGGTGCAAAGCCGTGTGATCCGCGAACGCCTGTTGCGTGAATCGGAAGGCAATGTCGCGATCAAGGTGCGCGAAACAAGCGAGAGCGCCTACGAAGTGGCAGGTCGCGGCGAATTGCAGCTGGGTGTGCTGATTGAAACCATGCGGCGCGAAGGTTTCGAATTGTCGATCTCCCGTCCGCGCGTGCTGTATCAGAAGGACGAAACAACCGGCGAGCGGCTGGAACCCATCGAAGAAGTCACCATCGATGTGGACGATCCCTATACCGGTATCGTGATCGAAAAAGTGTCGCTGCGCAAAGGCGAGATGCAGGACATGCGTCCCACCGGTGCCGGCAAAACGCGGCTGGTGTTCTTTGCGCCATCGCGTGGGCTCATCGGCTATCACGGCGAATTCCTGACCGACACGCGCGGGACTGGCGTCATCAACCGCATGTTCCATGGCTATGCGCCGTTCAAGGGCACCGTGGGTGGCCGCCGCAACGGCGTGCTGATCTCCACCGCCGACGGCGAGGCGGTGGCGTATGCGCTGTGGTATCTGGAAGAGCGTGGCAAGCTGTTCATCGTGCCCGGTACCAAGGTTTATCAGGGCATGATCATCGGCGAGCATTCCCGTGACAACGATTTGGACGTGAACCCGCTCAAATCCAAACAGCTGACCAATATCCGCACCACCAGCAAAGACGAAGCCGTCCGCCTCACGCCGATCGTGCCGATGACTCTGGAGCAGGCTATCGCCTACATCGAGGACGAAGAGCTGGTCGAAGTGACGCCGCAATCCATCCGCCTGCGCAAGCGCGAACTCGTCCCCCATCTGCGCAAACGCGCCAAGGCGGAAGTGGAATAGCGCATCGCTGTGTTTTATGTGGTGGCGATGGTAGCCGTCATAGTCGGGGCCGATTTAGCGTTCTTCAGAGATCGCTTCTGGGAACGGCTGATCGCTAATATCGGCATTGTGCTGGCGTTCGCAGCTTTTTACCCGAGATTCCTCCGGCATCGGTGATCGCCGTCACTCGCCCGCAGGAGGGTCTAGGCAGCAGCCGCGCCGCCGTTGTGATTGCCGTTGCCATTGCGCGCATTCAGGAGTTCGGCGAGCACATTCTCAAGGTGCAGATGTGCTGCCCGTTGGCGGGCCAATTCCTCCCATCGTTCCGCCATTTGAAGCAGGTTGTCCCGTTCCGCAGATGTGTGTGCCTTATCCGCTGCTTCCCGGCAGTCGTTCGCCTGCTCCGCGTATTCCTCTAGCTGCTTCATCGCCGCTCCTTCCTAACTGCGGCACTCCCTCATATGTTAACGATGCGCCCTTATGGACGGTTCCTCAAGCCCTGGCGGCGACTCTGTCACTCGCCCCTCCGTTGGGCTTCGTCGCCCGCCTGGAGCCGGAAAAGATTGCACCGAATTCACCGGGCCGTTGGGCTGGATTGAAATGCAGCCGGCAAATACCCATATCCGCCCGTTACGCCGACTGCTGGGGCTTTGGGTTGGCCTTTCCCACCATCGGTGCGTTAACACACTATCGCCTGCCTGTTCTCGCGCAGGAAAATCAAAGGTTTGGATATGAGCAGCCGTGGTGTTCCCGCGCTCCAGGGTGAGGGCGGACTATCTCGATACCTTTCGGAAATCCGGAAGTTCCCGCTTCTGGAACCGGGAGAAGAGTACATGCTCGCCAAACGCTGGCGCGAGCATGAGGACCCGGAGGCCGCCCGCCGGCTGGTGACCTCGCACCTGCGCCTCGTGGCCAAGATCGCGATGGGCTATCGCGGCTACGGCCTGCCGCTTTCCGAAGTCGTGGGCGAAGGCAATGTGGGCCTCATGCAGGCCGTGAAGCGCTTCGAGCCGGATCGCGGCTTCCGGCTGGCCACTTACGCCATGTGGTGGATCCGCGCCGCCATCCAGGAATACATCCTGCGCTCATGGAGCCTGGTGAAAATGGGCACCACCGCGGCGCAGAAGAAGCTGTTTTTCAACCTGCGCAAAGCAAAGACCAAGATCAATGCCATCGAGGAAGGCGATCTCACACCGGAGCACACCAAGGAGATCGCGCGCCAGCTGGCGGTGCCTGAGCAGGAAGTGATCAATATGAACCGGCGGCTGACGGCGCCGGATTCGTCATTGAACGCGCCCCTACGTTCGGAATCGGAGTCCGAATGGCAGGACTGGCTGGCCGATGACACGCTGGATCAGGAAAGCCGGCTTGCCCAATCGGAAGAGATGGGCGAGCGGCACGATTTGCTGACCGCCGCCTTGGGCGAATTGACCGATCGCGAGCGCGATATTCTGCAGGCGCGGCGTCTGCAGGACGAACCGTTGACCCTGGAAGAATTGTCCCAGAGGTATGGCGTGAGCCGCGAGCGCGTGCGGCAGATCGAGGTGCGCGCTTTCGAAAAACTGCAGAAGGCGATGAAAGCCGCACTGGCCGACAAGCGCCGGCAAACCGTGGTGCATCAGCCCGCGGCCTAGGCCTCAGGCGACGTCATACCGATGGAACCAAGCCTGGAGTTCGCGCCATCCCGTTTGCGCGTCCTTTTCGTTGTAGCTTGGGCGGTAGTCGGCAAAGAATCCATGGCCGGCGTCCATGAAGACCTGCAGCTTCGATTTTTGTTTCCCCGCTTGTGCGAGCGCCGCCTTCATTGCCTCGACGTCGGAAACCGGAATGCCCTTATCCTGTCCACCATAAAAGCCGAGAACGGGTGCGTTGATCTCGTTCACCAGATCGAGCGGATATTTGAGACGTAGCGGATCGACTGGCTGCGGCCCGCGCAGATGGCCATACCATGCCACACCGGCTTTCAGGTTCTGATTGTGCGCGGCGTAGAGCCAGACGATCCGCCCGCCCCAGCAGAAACCCGTAATACCGACCCGCCTTGCATCTGCGCCATCACCGCCCGCAAATTGCAGCGTGGAATCGAGGTCGGACATCACTTCGCTGTCCGGCACTTTGGAAACGATGTCGCTTGCAAGCTTCTGCACGGTGTTCATGTCGTATTTGCCGGGATCGCCGTAGCGAAAGTAGAGCGACGGCGCGATGGCGTAATATCCGAGCTTCGCAAAGCGGCGGCAGATGTCCCGGATATGCTCATGTACACCGAAGATTTCCTGCACCACCAGTACCAGCGGGAGGTTTGATTTGCCTTTCGGTCGCGCGCGATAGCCAGGCATCGTGCGTCCGGCGTGTTGTTGTGCCGAGTCGAAAACCGGAATTCGCACCTCGGCGGCATCGAGGCCATTTGCATCCGTGACGATCGTGGCGGCGTTCAGCGGGCCGGTGCAGAGCGTGAAGCCGGCAACAAGTCCGCTCGCCGCAAACCCGCGGCGTGACAGCTGGGTGCTTCGTATGAACGCTTCCGCCCAATCCTTTTCATGTCGGTTCAAGGCGACCCTCCACAAGGGAAAAGGCCTCCGCAAGCCGCGTGAGCGAGCTTGCGGAGCATGAGGTGCGTACTTAGTTACCGGCCACCGGCAACTTCAATATCGCCCAGCAGTCCATGGCTTTCGTCGTCGGGACCGGCAGCGAAGGTCACCTTCGAACCCGGCCCTGCAAACAGTCCCCAGAGCCCGTCAATCTTGAGTGTCTTTCCATCTGTCCCCTCGAGGGCTCCGAGGAAATCGCCCGTAGAAGGATCGAACACATTCACCACGCCATTACCGAAATTGCCGACCAGCAGGTCGCCGGCGAACGAACCGAAGCCGCTCGGCGCAATGAGCATTGCCCACGGTGCGTCCAGCGGCTTGTTCGCGATCAGGTGCTTGACCAGTTTGCCTTTCGTGTCGAACACATCGACATAGCCGAGGCCTTTCTTGGCAATCTCATCATCGCCGCCCTTCTCGCGCTTTGCGAAAGCCACGTAGAGCTGCCCGTTGATGAAGGCGACGTTGAATGGCGCAAAGTGTTTGGGGAGGCTTTTGTCGGTGAATGCGTTCACCTGCTTGAACTTGTTGTTGAAGACCTGAATCTCATTGTTGTGGAAGTCCGCTGCGAACAGCAGCCCATCCGCAATGTCGATGGCGAGACCTTTGTAGACGGAGTTCTTTTTGGAATTGTCGACCGCCACCACGGCATTGCTGACATCGACGTCGAAGTTCCAGCCGGTGATGAATCCGGATTCGGAATCGAACAGAAACTGGGCGGGGCCCTTGTTGTCACCCTCGCTGATCACAAAGCCGCTGGTTGAGTTGTAGACGTTTCCGGTCGGGACGCCTTCTAGAATCGTCACCGACAATTCCTTTGTGCCGGTGACCGGGTCGTAGACGGTAGACAGTCCGGTTCCATTGTCTGAAATCCACAGCCCCTCCCCCGGAGCGGCCGAAATGCCCCAGGCATTCACCAGGTCTGGGTCGGTGTTTGGCGCGACGCCGGCCTGATCCGAAACCAGCGGCACGACATTGTACTGCGAAGTCGCAGGAGCGGCGGCACCCGATCCCGCCGCAAGCGCCGGACCTGCAAAGAACGCAAGACCAGACGCGAGAATGAGTTTGAGTTTCATTTGAATTCCTTTCCCGGAAGACATTTT
>Ga0157372_10006516_pt1 | contig 12427 bp, 8 predicted proteins | sample C55metaG_FD_115307 | JGI IMG/M metagenome (GOLD analysis project Ga0157372, IMG submission 115307) | Corn rhizosphere microbial communities from Kellogg Biological Station, Michigan, USA - C5-5 metaG | ecosystem: Host-associated > Plants > Roots > Rhizosphere > Soil | place: USA: Michigan... | reverse complement strand
CAGCAGGTCAGTTCGCAGAGCTGTTAGTTCGGTGACTGAAAATCGTTCTCGCATTTTCCACCTCCGACCTTGACTGCTTCTACCCATTAGACTCAGCTGCACCTGGTTTTGTTGCATGCAATTCGTCTGCCGAACCTACCGGGTTCATGTACATTTGGCTGGAGAAGACCATAGTCTCTTAAACCCTTGAATGTACGAGAAGTTGCTAGAGTCATCGGCGGTATGTCGGGAAGGAGGAGGACAGGCCGCGTCTCAGCGGTGACACAAAGTGTCAAATTGGCGCTTGGGCGTTCGGTTTTGAGACGTTACTGAAGACGAGATGTCAAGATTTTGTCTCGTGCTAAGCGCGTGGCCAAAGGATTCGCGGACTCAGGCAGCGTCGATTTTGGCTTCATCCACCAGAAGAATGGGGATGTCGTCGCGGACGGGGTAAACCCGGCGGCACTCGGCGCATTTCAGGCTTTCGCCATTTCCCTGCACAGCCAGCGGCTTCTTGCAGACCGGACACACTAAGATGTCGAGCAGATCTTGGGGAATCATGAGCGGAATTGTACTGCACGAGCCGTAGCAATGCCGCGTCACAGGTGCAAATCCGGCGCCGATTCCATTACAGTATTGTTTCCCATGCTTGATCTTTCGTTTGTACGCAATAACCTGCCGGTGATCGAGGAAATGCTGCGCAACCGCGGGATGGATTCAAAGGCTGTGCTCGGTGACTTTTCCAATGTCGAGGCGCAAAGGAGACAAGCGATCACGTCTGCGGAGACACTCAAGGCCGAGCGCAACCGGCTGTCGGCGAAAATTCCGGAGATGAAAAAAGCTGGAGAGGATACGACTCAGCTGGTGGCAGAAACCAAAGAAATGCGGGCCCAAATTCAGGAGCTGGAGAAGGCCGCTGAAGAGTACGACGCGCACATGGCGGAGCTGCTGGCGGGGATTCCTAACGTGCCGCATGCATCGATTCCGATCGGCAAATCGGCGGAAGATAATATTGAAGTTCGCAAGTGGGGAACTCTCCCCAATTTCAATTTCGCGCCCAAGCCGCATTGGGAGTTGGGGGAGCAGCTGGGAATTCTCGACCTGGAACGCGCGGCTAAACTCACCGGTGCGCGCTTTGCGGTTTACTGGGACGCGGGCGCGCGGCTGGAACGTGCGCTGGCAAACTTTATGCTCGACGTGCATACCCGCGAGCATGGTTATACCGAAGTCCTGCCTCCCTATCTGGTGAATTCAGAATCGATGTATGGCACGGGGCAACTGCCCAAGTTCGCCGCCGATTCGTTTCGCGTGCCTCATGGAGATAAAGACCTGTGGCTGATTCCGACTGCCGAAGTGCCGGTGACCAATCTTTATCGTGACGAGACGCTCGATGGCTCGACATTGCCGGTTTCGCTCACCGCTTACACTCCGTCTTTCCGCAGCGAAGCGGGATCGTATGGCAAAGACGTGCGTGGAATTATTCGGCAGCACCAGTTCCAAAAAGTGGAGTTGGTGAAGTTCACCCGGCCCGAGCAGTCTTATGATGATCTGGAAAAGCTTACCCACGACGCTGAGGAAATTCTGCAGAAGCTGGAATTGCCATATCGAGTAATGCTCTTGTGTACCGCGGATATGGGTTTCTCGTCGGCAAAGACCTATGATCTGGAAGTTTGGCTTCCGGGCCAGAAGCTATATCGCGAAATTTCATCGTGCTCCAACTTTGAGTCATTCCAGGCGCGGAGGGCGCGCATTCGTTACCGGCCGGATGGCAAGGGCAAGTCGGAATTCCTGCATACTTTGAACGGCAGCGGCCTGGCAGTGGGACGGACCTGGCTTGCCATCGTGGAGAATTACCAGCAGGCGGATGGCAGCGTGCTGGTCCCTAAAGCCCTGCAGCCGTACATGGGAACCGACCGCATCCTGCCGCTAAAACTGCATTAAAGCAACTCGCGGCGCACGAAAACGATCTACACTGGGGACGAATTGAATGATTCAATCGCATGATCGAGTTCATTCTTTGCATACTGAGCTAAAAGCCGCAGAGCCAGAAGCGCCGCCGGTGAAAGTAAACCCTGTGTGGCGCACCATCAAAAGTTTTATCTTTTGGTCTTACGAGCGTGGCACCGTGCAGTACGACATCATGGTGACGCTCATTCTTATTTTTGTCTTCTTCTCGCCGCTGGTGATCAGCTTCAACGATCGTCCAGTGGAGCGCAACCCGAACGCGACCGGCGTCGTCGTATATCCCGATGGCAAGGGTGAATTTATCTACCAGGTAGAAGCTAAAGCGGTGGCCGGGAATGATGATTCCACGGTGCGAGCAGCGTTGCTGCAAGTGATTGAGCCTATTTCCGGTAGCGTCCATATTTCGCGCTATGAAGCTGTGACTGATGGTAAAGGTGGCGTCTCGGTCTACAAAGTATGGGTGCAGCGGGAGTAGGAGAGCTCACAAACGATGAAGAGATCATCCGCTTTAGGCTCGAAATTCGCGCTGCGGTTATTGTTGGCGGTGATCCTGGTTCTGCCCGCATTCGCTGCGTCCGATTCGGGCCTGGAAAAGATCCTGGCCAAGATGGACGAAACCGCCGCTAAGTTCCGCACCGCCCAAGCAAACTTCACCTGGACCACCTTCAACAGCGTGGTCAACGAAGAGTCTGGACGCCAGACCGGCAAAATATATTTTCAACGCAATGGAAACGAAACCGAGATGGCGGCTGACATTGACCCGCCCGACGCGCAGCAGGTGATTTTCTCGCGAGGAAAGATTCAGTTGTACAAGTCCCGAACTGAGACTATAGACGTGTATGACGCTAGCGCGCACCGCGACGAATTCGAAACTTTCCTGGTGCTGGGATTTGGTAGCAGCGGCAGTGACATGCAAAAATCCTTCGCTATCACTTATGGCGGTGAGGAGAAGATCGACGGCACTGACACTGCGAGACTTGAGCTGGTCCCGAAATCGGACAAAATCAAACAACACTTCCCACAAATTATTCTGTGGATCAATCCGCAAAGTGGAATCTTAATTCAGCAAAAGCTGATCGAAACTGATGGAGACTACCGCCTGGCCAAGTATTCCGGCATTCAACTCGGGCAAAAAATTCCCTCCAAAGTGTTTCAATTGAAGACTTCAGGGAATACCAAAGTTGTAACTCACTAAAAATAAGCAGCTTACGCCTGAACTTTCTGGCTGCATCCTGCAAGATGCGGCGTTATACTCGAAAACACCATCCAAAAGACTGGCGAGATAATCCGCAAGAAAACATCGGAGCGTCATGGCAAAAGTTTTTACTATCCCAGTTGTCCCCGACATCAGCCGGAAGAAACCACGGGAGCGGACCTCGGATCCGCGATATGTGGATGGACAACGTGTCTTAGTAGAGGCCATGCGTTATCTCGCGCGTATGGATCCCATCGCCAATCGTCATGCGATTGCCCTGCTCTCCGAACACGTGCGGACGCGCTTTCGCATGAGCGACTCGCCGCTGAGCTAATCTCAAGATTATCTAGCAATTAGCGCTGGACCCCTTCTGCCTCGTCTTTGGATCGACGCGCATTTTGCCGAGCGCGCACGCCGCCAGGACGATCACGACGGGATACATTTCCAGCGTATATCGAGGTTCGGGATTTTCCAGCGTGCCCAAGAAACCTGAACGCAGTACCACGAATAACGCCAGCAATCCGAGAAACTGGAACCGGTGAGCGTACATCCACCCGACCAGCGCGCATATGAAGTAACCGAAGCTGATGGCTCCGAACGCGAGCGCCACCGCCGACCACTGCACGTCGTCATTGAACTCCCACCAGCGCGTGTCGCAGGGAAGCATTTCGGTTCGTGGGCGCAGCCACATATCGAGGATTCGTAGCAACGGAAGACTGAAGTAATAACGCAGTGGGTGTGAGTGAATGCGCTCGGTCGCAAGCACACTGAACCGCTTGTCCAAGTCGGGAGAGATGTGAAGCTCCTGGTTGTAGTCGTTGATCAGAGCCGCAGTTTCAATTTGCTGTCGTGGTGAATCGAATGTGCGTGAGGGAAGCTTCGCACTGTCGATCTCGCTACCAGGGACAGACCAATAGATCTCCTCGGTCGAAGCGTAATCCGCGATCCAGGTTTTTACCCAGCGATTGAATCCCATGGGCACGAACTCATCTTCTTCGTTGGCATAGCGCGGCGCGAGCGGCTGCAACCGGTGAAACACATTCCAGTTGCGAATTGCCCAGGGAACCAGCGGCGCAATCGCAATCACAGTGACGAGAGTCGCTGCTTGAAAAGTGCGTCGCAGAGCATATCCGCGAGAGGCCGAAATGCCGGTTCCCCCCCCACTTGGTGAATTTGGGCGCAAAACTGTAGCGAGCAGATAAAGGTCGATAGTCATTGCCAATAACGCCCCGTCGGGGCGCAACAAAATTGCCGCCGCGCACGCCGCCCCGCAACCCGCCCAATCACGCTTCGAATCCCGCTGCAAGGCTCGAATTGCCAGATCACACGCCAGCGCGGTGAAGAATATTTCGAGCGTTTCCGTGAGTGCCGCAGCCGAATAATCGGCAAGAAAGGGACAGAGACAAGCGAGCACGAAAGCGATCTTCGCGAATCTCGGCCCCATCAACCGCAAGGTGATGTCAGCACACAGAAAACAAGTCCCGAGATCGACAAACATCTGAATGCACAGGACTGCCCGATAATGCTCCATGCCGAAGATCGCGAAGATGAACGCCAGGAACGCCGGATAACCCGGAAGCCTAATGTAAGTGGGAGATATTTCGTCGGGCCCGCTCAGTCCATAAATTCCGTGCTGCAGCCAATTCTTAGCGATATCGCCGTAAACGAAGGAGTCGGTCACAACTCCGGGAAAGCGGAAAATGAAAAGCAGCCGCAGAAGCAAAGCAGCGGCTGTAACGAGCAGAAAAAATCGCAGATTTCTGCGAACCAGTTCGGCCACGTTGGCAATATATCGCGTTTGAAGGATCTGCATCAGGCTGCATACACTGGTGATGACGCATCTAATAGATAAGTTTGACCCTGCTCCATCCTCCCGCTAGGATGTTTTTGGTTTTATAGGCATGGCGCATCCTGTTTTTTATGACCCTAAAAGGGGCCGCTGGAAACGGCTTCGGACTTTGCTCGATATCGCTGGCATTCTAGTCAGCGCGGTCATCGTCGTGTTCGGATACACGGCGATGCGAGAGCCACTTCCCCAACTCCTGCTTCCTTTCGAAAAGCGCCCCTATCACGCGCTGAAGGAACCGTATAAGGGGCTCAAGGCTACCGAAAAGGAAAAGGCGCTGGAAAGACAAAAGCTGCTGGCACGGCGCAGTCACCGCCACGCCAAGGCCGCACCGTCGATGGTGACGCTGAATACCGATGAAGGCATTCGCGCGGCATTCTACGTTCCCTGGGATGCTGCGAGTTACTCCTCTCTTCGCGAGTATGCGCGGCAAATTGATTTGCTTTATCCGGAATGGCTGCATGTGCTCACGCCTGACGGTCACCTGCAAGGCGTAGATTCCGAGACTAATCGTTTTTTTGACGTCATGCAGGGCGGAACTCTGCGTCCGGTCGATTACAAGGTCATGCCGTTTCTCAAATCGGAAGACACGGGGACGGAAGTCTTTCCGCTGGTCAACAACTTCGACGGTACTGAGTGGATCGATATATCTGAGTTCCTGAGCAATCCTGACGCGCGCGCTAACTTTCGCGAGCAAATCGATGGCTTTCTCGCCAGCGACAAATATCGCGGCTTGATGGTCGATTTCGAAGACTTCCCCAAGGCAGCGCAGCCGGCGTTCGTTTCTTTGCTGAATGAACTCGCGACAGATCTGCATTCGAAGGGCATGAAGCTTTATGTAAGCGCACCTTCAGGAAATTCAGACTTCGATTACCGAAGCGTAGGCCAGGCAGCCGATGGCGTCGTACTCATGAATTATGACCAGCATTATGCCGGCGGAGGAGGCACGGCCGGCCCCGTAGCCGCGCAAGACTGGTTTACAAATAATTTGTCACAAGCAAAGAAGTTAGTTCCCATCGACAAACTTATTTGCGCTATAGCCAACTACGGATATGACTGGGTGCAAAGGCCGAAACGCGGCAAGCTGCCTCCCGACGAGCATGACATCAATGTCACTGTGCAGGAAGCCTGGCTGGCCGCACGCGATTCCGAAGCCGACGTTAATTTTGACGCCGACAGCATGAATCCGCACATTGTTTATCTTGACGAGCACAATCTGCAGCACGACATTTGGTTTCTAGACGGCGTTACAGCTTTAAATCAGATGCGTGCGGGGCGGCAACTTGGCGTGCGTACATTTGCTTTGTGGCGCTTGGGATCGGAAGATCGCTCGTTGTGGAGAATTTGGGATTTTCCGATGGACGTGGCGGCGCCTTCGAAATTGAGCATCGTTCCGCCCGGGCAGGATGTCGATCCCGTAGGCAGCGGGGAGATACTGAACGTGGAAGCGACGCCGGGAAACGGCGAACGCAAAATGTCGATGGATAATCCCGCGGGCGTCATTACTGATGAGACCATGGACACATTGCCCGAGCCCTACCGTGTGGGGAGATATGGATCGAGTCCGAATCAGGTAGCGATCACCTTTGACGACGGGCCGGATCCCGACTGGACCCCAAGGATCCTGGATGTCCTAAAGCGCGAGCACGCCCCCGCCACATTTTTCTTAATCGGAAATCAGGCGGATCGCTTCGCCTCAATCACCTCGCGTATTTATAACGAAGGCCACGAGATCGGCAACCACACCTTCACCCATCCCGATATCAGCGAACTTTCAGACACCATGGTGGAGTTGGAACTCAATCTCACCGAGAGCTTGTTCGCCAGCCGCCTGGGGATTCGAACTCACCTCTTTCGCCCGCCGTATTCGATCGACGCCGAACCAGACACCGAAGACGAAGTTCGGCCGCTGGAAGTGACGGAGAAAATGGGGTATTTCACTATTGGCGCCAAGATCGATCCCGATGACTGGCGAGGAACTCGATCAGGCGAGCAGATTGCAAGCTTCGTGTTGCAGCATCTGCCGCCGTGCAAGCCGAACGACATCAGCTGCGGGAACATCATCCTGCTTCATGACGGAGGCGGAAACCGGCGGGAGACGGTGCGCGCTTTGCCGTTGATTATTCACGGAGCGCGTGCAAAGGGAATTCAGATCGTCTCGGTCAGTGATCTGTGGCACAAAACCCGCGCTGAGGTAATGCCACCGATTGGACGCAATGAACTCTGGTCCGCATGGCTGACTTGGGTTGGCTTTTGGATGTATGGCGCCGGGCTGCGCATCATCGCCTTCATCTTTTTTATCGGTGATTTGCTCATGACCGGGCGGCTTTTGTTCATAGGTACATTTGCGATCGCGGATCGTTTTAAACGCCGACGCTACAGCCAAGATTTGATCGCAGCTTACAGCCCGCCGGTCGCGTTGTTGATTCCTGCCTACAACGAAGAAAAAGTCATCGAGCGCACGATTCGCGCCGCGCTGCGCTCCAGCTATCACAACATTCGCGTGATCGTGATCGACGACGGATCGAAAGACAAGACATTGGAAGTGGCTCGTACCTGCTTTCCGCGAGAGCAGGCCGCAGGCCGGCTATTGGTGTTGACCAAGCCGAATTCCGGCAAGGCTGAAGCGTTGAATTTTGGCCTGCTGCACATTCACGAGGATGAGGAAATTTTTGTCGGGATCGATGCCGACACCGTCATCGCTAAAGACGCGGTGGCGCTACTGGTAACGCACTTCCTGAATCCGAAAGTCGGCGCGGTTGCGGGCAATGCGAAAGTCGGCAACCGGGTAAACCTTTGGACGCGCTGGCAGGCCCTCGAGTACATCACCAGCCAGAACTTCGAGCGCCGCGCGCTGAATAGACTCGGCGCAGTGAGTGTGGTTCCCGGAGCAATTGGGGCGTGGCGAGTGTCGGCAGTGCGTGAGGCTGGCGCTTACCACACCGACACCGTCGCCGAAGACGCTGATTTGACCATGGCATTGCTTCGCCGTGGTTATCGGGTGGAGTACGAAGATCGCGCTTTGGCGTATACCGAAGCGCCGGTTAGCGCTAACGGGTTAATGCGCCAGCGCTTCCGTTGGTCATTCGGGATATTGCAGGCCGTCTACAAGCATCGCGGAGTGTTTGCGCGCAAGGGCGCACTGGGCTGGGTCGCATTGCCTAACATCGTTGTGTTTCAGATTTTGTTGCCGCTAGTGTCCCCACTCATCGACATTATGTTTACGGTTGGGGCTTTGTGGTATTTCGTGCAAAAGCATTTTCATCCCGGATCGACCGATCCCGCGAGCTTCCAGCGGCTGGTGATCTTCTTCGCAGCATTTTTAATTATCGATTTCATTACATCCGCCATTGCATTTGCGCTCGAGCGTCGCACTCCGGATACGCGCGAAGATCCGTGGCTGCTCAGTCAGGTGTGGTTGCAGCGTTTCGCTTATCGACAGTTATTTTCGCTAGTACTGTTCAAAACTATTAAGCGCGCCATCACCGGTGAATCTTTCTCGTGGGACAAACTCGAGCGCACGGCCGCCCTAACCTACGAAGAAGACGAAGACTCGGTGCAGGTACTGTAAGCCTATTTTCCTCCGTGGCCTTCGTAGTTTTGGCTTTGGTTTCGTTGTACACCTTCACGTTCTTCATGGTTCAATAACCCTGCATGTCCCGCACCATCATCGAGCCTTTTCGGATCAAGAGCGTTGAGCCGATCCGCTGGACTACCCGCGGGCAACGCGAGGATCTTCTTCGTGCGGCGCATTACAATTTATTTCTGCTTAACGCCGACGATGTGCTGATCGATCTGCTCACTGATTCCGGCACCGGCGCAATGTCCACACATCAATGGGCCGCGATCATGGAAGGCGACGAAAGTTATGCCGGCAGCAAGAGCTTCGAACGTTTCCGTGCCTCGGTACAGGACATATTCGGCTTCCGTCATGTAATTCCCACCCATCAGGGACGCGCCGCCGAGCGAATCCTGTTTGGTGTTACATGCAAAAAAGGCGATGTCGTTCCCAACAACACGCACTTCGACACCACTCGCGCCAATGTTGAATTCGTCGGAGCCGAAGCCGTCGACCTGGTGATTGCCGAAGGTCGAGAGCCACAAACGAAATATCCGTTTAAGGGCAATATGGATGTGCGCGCGCTGGAAGCACTGATCGATCGCGTCGGGCGCGATCATGTTCCACTCGTTATGCTCACGGTCACTAATAATTCTGGAGGCGGCCAGCCGGTTTCGATGGACAATATCCGGCAAGTGAGCGCGGTCTGCCGCAAACACAAAATTCCGCTTTATTTCGACGCTTGCCGCTTCGCCGAAAATTCCTACTTCATCAAGCTGCGCGAGCAGGGATATGAATCCAAAACGCCTAATCAGATTGCGCAGGAGATGTTCAGCTACGGCGACGGCTGCACCATGTCCGCAAAAAAAGATGGCATGGCGAATATCGGCGGCTTTCTTTGCACCAACGACGACTTACTGGCGCAACAGGAAAAAGACTTGCTGATCTTGACCGAGGGCTATCCGACTTACGGCGGTCTGGCCGGGCGCGATTTGGAAGCGACCGCAGTTGGGCTGCAGGAGGCGCTTGAGGAGGATTATCTGCAGTACCGCATCACTTCGACGGCGTATCTCGGCAATCACATAGCCGAGCACGGAGTTCCCATCGTCCAACCTCCTGGTGGGCATGCAATTTATCTCGATGCGCGGGCTTTTTTGCCTCACATTTCAGCGGAGCAATTTCCAGCGGTTGCATTGGCGACGGAGTTGTATTTGGAAGGCGGAATTCGTTCAGTGGAAATTGGACGGCTCATGTTTGGCGCAGCCGCCACAATGGACCTGGTGAGGCTCGCGATTCCGCGCCGCGTGTACACGCAAAGCCACATCGATTATGTGGTCGAAATCATTCTCGAAGTCTGGAAGAAGCGTGAGGCGATCCGCGGATTGAAGCTTATTTATGAGGCTCCATTCCTGCGGCACTTCACGGCAAAACTGGAGCCGGTGAGCTTTGGAAGTTAGCATGCGGGGGCTATGCGGCTTTTTCAGCGGCTTTCTTTTTCACTGCCGGCATTCGCTGTGGACGCTCGAACAATGACGAGTACACAGCGTTCATTTCTTTTGCCACTTCTTCCCACAAATACTCCCGACGAATTCGTGCCTGAGCACGACGGGAGACATTCTCGCGCAAAATCGGATCGGATAGCAGCAGCGCCAGCATTCGATGCAAGTCGTTAACGTCGCCTCGGCGAAATGTAAAGCCGGCCTCTCCGATAGCTTCGACGTTTTCGGGCGCGTTGCTCGTGAGCACACATAATCCCGCCCCCATCGCATCCAACAACGCAAGAGACAAGCCCTCCAAGTCCGAAGGCAGAACGAATAATGCGGCATTGGTAAGAACTTCTTCCAGCGCGTCCCCCGAAATCCAGGTCAAGATTCTTATTCTGTCGCTCTGGCGCTGGTCCATGCGAGCGACATAGTCATCGGTGTGGCTTGAACCGCCCGCCAGGGCCAATTTCATCGGCGTGTCGAGTTTTTCGAACGCCTCAATCAGAAGATCGCAATTCTTTTCTGGCGAGAAACGTCCGAGGAAGAGCGCATAACCATCGGGTTGAAGCCCGATGCTTTCCAGATAATTTCCGGTTTGCGGTTCGCGTATTCGTGTGCCGTTGGGAACGTATGCGCAGTCCTTCGCATATCGTGACCGGTAATATTCCTGCAACGTTCGCGATACGACGACGGTCGCGTTGGGCAGATGTGCTGAAGTCCACTCACAAAACTTCAGGGCGCACCGTGCGATTCTTCCCCACTTTTTGCGTTGCCAATCCAGGCCCTGCACGCTCACCACCGTCTTCTTACCAAATAAGCGCGGCAAAAAAGAAAACAGTGATGGACCCAGAGTGTAGTAATGCACTACGTCGCAATCGCTGAAACACGCATGAATCGTGCTCAGGAGCGTATGAATCAGCGTTTCCAGATGTTTGGTGCGAATGGTGGGTAATCGGACAATTCGCATGCCGCGGTATTGGCTAGTTTTTGGCGTGAAATAACTTCTGCAATACGCGGTCACCTCGTGACCCATTTTTGCAAGCCTGCTGCCGGTTTCTTCGTAACAGGTTTCGATTCCGCTGTATTTGCCGACCACGCCTCGGCCGCCGATGAATGCAATGCGCAGTCGCGGAGAATCGCTTAGCCCGGCTTTGGCGCGCGCAAGTCCCCCAGTCTGAGCTGGCGCGTTCCGTCGCCTCACCAACGTGTCATAGATTCTCTGCAGCCCCTCGAAGTGCTGTTCTTGTGAGTGGCTTCGCTTCACCAGCTGATGGCCTTCTTCTCCCATTCTTTGAGCCAGTTCAGGGTGCCCATGTAAAAATGCGATCGCGGAAGAAAGTCGGTCGATATCTTTGACCTTGTACAAAACGCCAGTCCTGCCGTCATCGACCAGCTCCCGCCGCGAGCCTAAATCGGAAGCCACCACGGTCCTTGCCTGGGCATAGGACTCCAAAATGCTTTTGCCCATGGTTTCGTAAGCCCGCGAAGGGAACACGGTGAATTGCGAGCTCGCGATCGCGTTGTCTAACGCGGCCCCGGAAAGATGCCCCGCAAACGTGACGTTACTCAGCCTGAGGCTTTTGGCAAGCGCTTGCAGAAGAGGGCGTTGGGGTCCATCGCCGGCAATTATTAGCTGGATATTGGGCAAGCGTTGCATGGCTTGAAGAAGATCATCAACGCCTTTTTCGGGGGACAACCGCCCGAAATACAAAATCGGAGCATCTGGTCCGGGGTACGGCGCAACCTGCGCAGGACAATTCTGGAAGTGAGGCAGCACTTCAATTCGTCGGTTTGCCCAGCCGTTGCCGTTCTCTATCAATTTCTGTTTGGCGAATTGGCTGGGGGCCAGAATCAGATCCACGCACTTTGGATAAGTTGAAATCCAGGTGTGGACATAGGCTTCCGCCGCAAGAACGGTTGAGGCCGCCAAGCCGCCGGAATAGCACCTCTCAGAAACCACATTCCAAAATTTTCCGCTCTTGCAGCGTTCGCAGGCATTGCCAGAAGATGAAATCAGGTTGTAGTTGGGACAGATGAGTTTGAAGTCGTTAATGTGATAAAGCACCGGCACCTTGCGTGACTTTAATTCCCACAAAATCGAAGGCGACAGGTGGTGATAAATATTTCTGACGTGGGCCACGTCGGGCCGGAAGTCGTCGATCATCCGCGCTATCCGCTTGCGCGCTTCAATCGAATAGACCGCGCGAAACGCCAGTTGAGTTTTTCGCGCGAGGCTAGCGCTCCGCTTGAAATCAGTGAGTGGGACAGAGTGGCGGTCGTAGGGCGTCAGCGGACCGCGGTCGTCCGCCATGGAAAACAACGCGACCTGCTGACCCCGAGACCGCATCAATTCCATGGCGTCAAACAGGTATGCTTCGGTCCCGCTGAACCGGAAGTTG
>Ga0157372_10006515_pt1 | contig 12431 bp, 10 predicted proteins | sample C55metaG_FD_115307 | JGI IMG/M metagenome (GOLD analysis project Ga0157372, IMG submission 115307) | Corn rhizosphere microbial communities from Kellogg Biological Station, Michigan, USA - C5-5 metaG | ecosystem: Host-associated > Plants > Roots > Rhizosphere > Soil | place: USA: Michigan... | reverse complement strand
GACTCATACAGCTTCAACCAAATATCAAGCGTAGTCAGTGAGAACAACACAATTTTAAAGTCACCAAGCGAGCCTTGTTGTGCGTGCGCCATGACCTGCCCTAAAGCTTTGGCGGTGTTCACCAACAACACGTCATCGGGTTTCACCTTCATGTATTTGCCGATGTCCGCCATCCATTTATCGATGTAGCGAGGCAATACCACAAATGCCCCACGTCCACCGTCATCCACAATCCCCTTACAGGCCAATGCGGACTTTCCTTTACCGGTCTGTACTTCCAGCGTACGAGACGCCACCGGTTCCCCCAGATACCCGAGGATAGGAACCTGGTCTTCTCGGGGGATAAACCAATCCTGCATCTCCAAATCAATATCAGGCCCGGCTTCGACCATGTATTCACGCATATCAAAATTGTCTTCAGAATACCCGTGCTTTCGTAAACGCTCCCACAAGTCATCCCACATGTTGCGGTGCAACAATACAGAACGATTGAGTTTGTTAATCACACCGTAAATCTTAAACAGCGTGTTCACCCAACTGCCTTGCTGGTTACGTTCTAAACGGTAATGGGCCATCTGTCGACAGAAATCGTTGATACATGGCGTCAACTGGGGTGAAACTTTCGAGAGCCTCACTCCATGTGAAAACGTCTCAATAACCGCAAGCTTTTCCATAGGGGTCACACACCTCGTAGGCCAACATAGTCTCTATACGTACAATTCGTAGGTTGTGTAAAGATTGACCTCCATTGACCTCAGTTGAACTATGACTTATTGACTCGGGTGTATAACTCAGATAACAGGTTCATTGTGCTGTTTCCTTCTTATCCCGACCCACGACAGCGTAGACCGTGGTTTGGCGAATCATGGCAATGGCAATGCGATGCCAACCATCACCCACCGTGAGTGTGTTATTTTCATCCAGGTACACAACAACCGGATGTTTGGACCCGTGGGCCAACATCATGAGATAATCATCAATGCTACGTCCGTCCCCGTACGTTGTTTTAATTTCTTGCGCTAACCACTGCAACGCATCTTCTTTGGTGAAGCATTGTTCCATCAGTGACAGCGAAAGAATCTCACCTGACCATTCCAGAACACGGTGGTCAACGTCACTGTTATCCCAGAATGCTTCTGCGTACTCGCACAATTGCTGCTGGTATTGTTTCCGGCGCCGGAGGTCTACCTCGTACAACTGATCAAGTGTTGGGCTACGCATCGTTACGATAATATCGCTATTGGATAAGTGGATTTTCTGTTCTGACATGGGGGTATACTCCAAACAAAAAAATAAAGGAGCCCGAAGGCTCCTGATTATTACGCCAGGTTGAAATAGCGCTTGACCACATCGTTATGCAAGTCAGCGATTTGCCCGGTATTGGGAAACGCGGGTATCGGAGGCACCGGAGGAACATAGACCCACCGGTCATTGGCCCCGTCGTAATCGAGCATGCCATTATCAGACAACCACAGCGTCCCTGAGACCATGCTAACTTCCAGGGTATCGTCGCCCTGCATGCGGACACGAAACGCCTGAGCTTGCGCCTCAGTGTAGTTCTCGGGCAATGAATAGGAGACTTCCCGCCAGTGGCCTTTCTTGCCTTCTGATAACAACACCGCCCCCGCCAGCACTGAGACCTCATAGACCTCCGCGTCGGTTAACACGTCATTAAAGATATCAGACATACGGCCCCTTAATTTGGGTTAGTGAAGTAACGTTTGATTACGCCATCGTAGCTGGTTTCGGCTTTTTGACCGATGGCGAGCGCCGCCTGGATAATCGGTTGGTTGTCCTCAAGTAAAGCTTCGAATAAGGTCTCCAGGTCCAGGCTACCCGTGCAGTCGTAGTCGCGGGTTAACACCAAATCGTCACGCTGATGTTTGGTGGCGTTGTTGAGTTTGATGCGGGCGGTCATGCGCATCCACGCATCGTCACAGGTCACACTGACCGCCACCTCAGAGGCTTGCGGCAGGTTGGCTTCGACCAGGTAGTCGTATTCAAAGCCGTTTTCCCTTAAGACGTCCTCCAGGTGACGGTCCGTGAGGTCATAATAGAGCGAGGCCAGCACCCTGAACACTTTACTGTTGGTGCGGTACTTCAACAGTTTACCGGGGTATTCCCAGTAGTGCAGTAAGCCGGCGACTTCAATGGCGCGTTTGAGTTTGAGGTTTTCAGGGGCGGATGGCAGGGTAACGTTGGCGATGTGGATATTGTCTTCGTAGACTTTCAGACAGATGTTGTCCTCAGTGAGTTCATCTGCGTAGATTTGTACCCCCGATGGCTTACCCAGGAAACACCCATTAATCACCAGTGACGTGTGCAATTTTTGACTCATTGTAATACTCCGACTAGTTAATTTTACTGCATGTGAAAATGGCACCGGTTTTACCTAACCGTTCAGAGAAGGTTAAATCAACAGGTAAGAAGTGTTCAAACAACATTTTGAATATCGCGAGTAATCTAGGTGACTGCTGCCAGTTCTTAAGTTCATCGTCTGACGCATCCCCCGCCTCAATAACGATGTTCTTGAGTTTACTTGTGCGGCGATTCAATGCTTGTTGTTGCACTGTTGCCCAGCGACAATTACCGGGTTCGTAGTTCCCGTCATTATCCACTCGGTCTATTTGATGTCTCTTACTTGGGCGAGGACCCATGTCTTCCAGGAACGCCTCGAAAGAATCGCGCCAACGGTCACAGACAGTAATGCCTCTTGCACCCCAATAAGGATAGTTAACGCCATCAGGGTTGTAGCACCTGTCAATCATTCCGCCCCAAATACCGTATTCGTCAGTACGGCTCTTACCGTGGGTTGTTGCGGCCTCTCGTAAAAGTTCTGTTCGTTTACAACCGCAAGACTTGGTGAACCCAGCACGTACCTGACCAATCTGATATTCTTTCTCCACACCGCAATCACAACGACAAACCCAATAGATTGCTTTGTCTGTTTTACGTGAGAGCTTAACCAAGGTCAGATAAGAGAACTTGTCGCCGGGGTTATAGGTGTATGTTGGAATCTTAGAGGGTACTTTGTTCCTGGCGCACACTCGACATTCTGGGCGGAGTTTCTGAACCTCGTTTTTGGGTCTCCCATTGGGTGAAAAATGCTCTAATGTGTTGGGTTTTGATTCCCCACACCGTGTACAAATACGCGTACCAGTCAAACTACCTCCTAGGCGGAATAAAAGGGAACCCGAAGGTTCCCTAGTCTAGTTAGTCACAGCGGAGATAAGGTCCATACGGATGCGGCTGACGAACTTTCACCAGATACGAGGCAGGGTTGTTCAGTGCATCCACCTGTTTCTCGTACGCCAGTGCTGCTGCCATATCACGGAACTTCATGATGTCGGTGAACCGCCCGAACTCAGCCCGTTCATGTGCCAAAGGAATCCGGTAGTCCCGGTGTTCTTCAGACACAATCATCGTGGCTTGCATGATGATTTCAACATGGGCGAAGTTCGCACTGATGCGTTTGTTCAACAGGTCAAACATCGCACAGACTTCATCTGACACCACCTGCGGGTCACTGAGGTCTGGAGAGTTCTTCCCGGCCGAATACGCTTTAGAGCGTTTCACCATGCCTTCGACTTCTTGTTTGAAGTCCATCATGTTCATCTGTTTCATCGGTAAGGCGAAGATAGGGCGTTTGGCATCCCATCCGTCTAAGGTAATGTCATAGTTACCGTCGGCAGTCAGGGTCCAGTTCACGTTCTTGATGTGCTTTAAGAACGGGGCAGTGAAATACCCGATACGCGAACTCACTGACACGTTCACCGAAGCTGACTCAACAATCCCGCCTTTACGCATGACGTTAAAGGTGGCTTTGTTAATCTGGGAATAACGCGGCAGGGCGTGTTCCGGGATTTCGTCCACGGTTTTGATATCAGCCAGATACGGCGTACATTCACGGGCAAACGTCAGCGTCACCGGCAAGCCAGCAATTTCATCCGCCAGGCCCAGCTTCGACCCATTACTCATGACCTTCATAAAGCGACTGTCAAACGCATCCAGGATGATTTGTTCAATCATAGAGGATTGGTCTAAGTGCTTATTCGACAACACGCGCTGGGTAATCATGCGGCAGATTTCTGTTGCGGCCACGTGCCCGATGTTGGTCTGAACCGGAACCGACCAGCTCAAATCACCAAAGCACTTCGCACACACGCCACCGCGTACGGTGGTTTCACAGAACCGCACCGCATAGATTTGCAGCTTTTGTCCGATGAGGTCTTTGCGACCTGCCCGGATGGTATCGGTCTTGCCGTCAGGTCCCACAAAGTACTTGCCGTCCATGCCTTTTAGCTGGGCTTTGTCACGAATCACAACTGGCATGGTGCGGGTGGTCCCACAGTCATCGTCCAGTAGTGTCATCATCGACTGACACAGCAGCTGCATTTCACGGTTGAAATACTCGGTGTCTTTAATCAGCTCCTTGTTAAAGATAAGCGACTTCGCCCCTGAACGAGACTCGACCCCACAGCCGTACGCATCATAGATGCCCGCAGCATATGACTGGAGTACCGGGATGTTAAACCGATGGGAGTCCAAATCCGTCAGATAGCCACGTGGTCCCACACACTGCAACGCCTGCCCGATTTTCACCAGGTTAGATTTCACCGCTTTGGCCAACCAGTTATCCTGGAGTTCATGCTCATCCTTGAGGGTGGCGGTGATAACGTTGTAGGCGTCCCGTATCGACAGCTCGTTAGGTTGCAGCTCGTCGTTAACTTGTTTGATGCGTTGATGGTCAATGATTTCAATGAAATCCTCAGCCATCAACGTGGTGTTCCATTCTTCAATCTTGTCCGTGTCGTTAAAGATAGTGTTGGTGATTTGATACACCACTTTACAGAGTTCCTCTACATCGGTGCGGGTCATCGGTGTCGGGCTTGAAGCGAACGTCGACCACATACACCGACCCATGACCTCAATGGAAGTATCGCGCGTCAACCGCGTGTTTCCCATGTGATGCATTTTCAGTAGCGGGGTGTGAGGGAACCGACGATGGAACTCCCACATGTACCAGCAGAATATCGTACCGCGCCAACCCGTCAGTAACACGCCGTCGTCGAATGTGATGTTCACCAGTTGCTGGGGAATGGCCACAAGTTCGTCGTACGTCATGTTCAGCACTTTACGTGCCTCGATATCAAACATGGATTATAACTCCTTAGAAAACGAAATGCCGCCACACAGCGTGAGGTGTTTGATGATTTGCAATGCCCGATTACTGCCCGGAGGAAGTTGCGCTTTGTCCAGCACTTCTTTGATGTCAGACGGATTATCCGCTGCCAGAATGCGCTTCACAATCAACTTCTGTCCTGCTGGCATGTTCGGCATGTCAACCAGGTCTGCTGTGGCTTCACCACCCATGGTGGCATTCAGCAGGCGGGTTTCGGACTCGCCGGTAAACTTAACCGGTTGTTCACGACCCGGTGTCGAGTATTTGTTATCACCGTTCACCATGGCTGGGATACCGTAGTGTTGGAGTTTCGGACTCGATACTGCAGACCAATCATCGCCGTTTTTCTCAAGCACAATCACATACATCGACCCAATCATCATCGGGGCTTTGGTGCGGATAGCCCGCCCGACCCGGTTGATGTAGCTGACTGGGGTTTTCGCATACGGGAATTCCGCCATCAGCCTACGGTACGCAGGCGCACCGGCATCCGGACGGTCAGACGGCATCCAGATGTGAATCCCATCCTCATACTGCAGGACGTAATCCAAATGGTTGCGACGGTCCATCTCAGACGTGTAGTCCAGCATGAGTTCATAATGACGTACCGACACGGCATTATAATAGCGCATCAGCAAATCCCAGGCTTGAGGAACATAGCCTTGTGGGTTAGCGTCACGCATCATGCGGATATCCCGCAGCACCATTGCAGAATACCAGTTGGTGCCCTGCTCGTACATACGCCCGATGTTCATGCGGTTAATGGTGGAGTCCGGGTCCATGATGATTTCAGCCCGACGACCGTAGTCATCAACCGGCATCTGCTCACGTGGACGGATTTCTACCACAACCCCCTTACCGCCGTGACAGTCTGTGATTTTAGACCCGACGTCTGGCACCACGTCATAGCTGTACGTGATGTGGACATGCCAGTCATCCAATGGGATTTTGTTCAGCGTTTTGATGATGAACCCGGGTTGGTCAGGTTCTTCAGCTAACGCACGCACAATCAGATTGTGGAACTCTGGCGTCAGACGTAACCGGTCACCGTATTTCTTCTTCAGGTCATAATACGAACGACGGATGCGTTCATAATACGTTTGCTGATGGTTGAGATACATGCGGGTTTGTTCGTCCATGCCCACTGGTGTCGGTTCGTTTTTCGACATGGCGTGGTGTACAGTAACGTCCACTACCTCACCGTTGGGTTTACCATAGAAACAGGTATCCCAGATATAGTCCACTTCCATCAACGCTTCGGGAGTCATCTCCGTGACAGCGGTGGCTTCATCGTACGTCCGCAGGGCAAACAGCAATCCATCAGAGCGGATTTTATCCCCTACGTTCGGGAACGGCTGATAGCGGTCTTTGGTTCCGTACAGATTCAGGGGGTATTTCTTACGGCCCCAGCTTCCTTCTGCACTGATGATACCGGTTGATGTCATCTTGGGTATCATGTCTTCGGACAACACCACACCGTCATTATCCACCGCGTTGAGACTTAAGAATATCACGTTGGCATTGACACCATACGCATAGCCTTTGTTCTCTTTCACTGTGGGAGAATGCATGAAGACATCGTTTTCCATGAAGCCACTGCCCTGGCGCAGATTGCTCATGTTGCGTTTGTGCTCAGAATACATAAAGCCAAACGTCTGATGACTGGTGTGGAAACGTTCAATGCGTACGGTGCCCACTAACCCAGGACTGTACTCTGATTCCACGATTGCGACCCGCAGCGGGTTGTAACGAAATTGATGTCCTCCTGCCACAGGGGACAGTTTTGGAATGACCCCAAAGACCGTGCCAGTAAACGGCATCGCGATTTTAAATGTACATGTCCCGTACTCGTATTCGGTACCGGCTTGCAGAAAACGCTCCTGCGCACCGCGTATCACCATACATTGCCCTTGGTGAGACGCATACATCTGTTCACGTGGTCCTGAGTTGTTTCCGGGGAATGGTTGTAAGTCATTGCCCGCACCCATGTTCTTTGCACTGAGTTCATTTTTTTCTAACATGTGTTCGCCTTATCACTTCCGGTTGGTCTGACATGTCGATAATATAGGTCTGTAATAGTTTTATCTATGAGGTGGTTATGACGATGTCAATACTGGACACCATGCAGGGTGGCGGTGATGGGGTATACTACACCGACAGCTTTCGTGCGGTGTTTGAAGACCATATCGAATACCTGCGTAACAACGCGGTACTTGCCGGGGGTGAGAACCAAAGCCTGCAAGCCCGTACCGCCATCATCTACCCTGTCTCGGCTGAAGATGCCTACTGGTATCGCTATCGCCCCTACCAGTATCTGTCCGACAAATTCAATATCGAACCTGAACAGTGGTGGTTTGTATTACGTCTGTCCCGGTTGTCGGGACCTGAGTTGTTCAATGAAACCGTGCGGGAGATTTATGTCCCGGATATCACGTTCTTAAAACAACTGGCCAGTACCCACATGACCACGTTTACCACGGTTTAAACCAAAGAAAAAAGAGGGGCCGCCAGGGCCCCTCTTTATGCCGTCATCACTGGATTACCAGCGAGAAGGCATCCGCACACCCGACGAGGACGGGGACGGTTGTACAGTACGCATGGCTGGCTGTGGGGCCAGGGGCTGCGGTGCAAACTGCTGTTGCGGTGGGATAGGTGGAACCATGACCTGACTGTATACGTTCGGGTCGTAGTAGGACTGTGGGTGCTGCTGGTATTGTTGGTAAGCCTGACGACGCATCATGTCACGCGCATTCATGGCACCGTATACCGGCTCTTGTCCCCAGCCTTGCGGTTGTGGTGCAAACCCTGGTTGTGGGTAACCTGGATTACCGTACGGTTGTTGTGCAACCGGTGGGTTCAGGGCACTCCAGCTAATCAACCCGTTGTTCTGCACGGGGGCAGGTTGTGGTTGCTGTGGCTGATGCGGTGGTGGAACCGGTGCCTGCTGCTGTGGTTGCTGCTGAGGCTGTGGGATCGACGGAGTTTCCTGTCCTGCTGACCCAACCGATTCACCGAGTGCCATAGACGGACGACGATGTACCGGTGCTGCTGTCACACTGGCGGTACCGCTTTCGATTTCTGCACCAGCACGTTTACCTGGGTGGCTGGCCGTTGCGCCTTCATTGCCACGCAGCGGTGGAATGATGTCACGGTATTTCGCCAGGTCATCCAGTTCCGCTGTCCATTCGGTATCGATGTGCAGTTCTTTCACCAGGTCGCCGTGCGTTTTGCTAAACAGCTTGAGCTTTTTGTTCAGCTGCTTAGCCAGTTTCGCATAGCTTTGCATCAATGTGGTGAAATACGGAACGGTCAGGGTTTGCGTGCCCGCGCCGTACAAATCAAACAGCGCCTGGGTGTCGAACATGGTTTCATCATCCACATCAAACAACCACTGGAACAGCCCTTTCAGCACTTCCTTATCCGCGATGCGCATTTTCACACCGAACACGGTATGTTCTTTGTGATTGAACTCATCGAACACCGGGAAGTCTACCCGACAGCTACGGGTATAAGACGACTTCTTCTGCTCGCCAGGACGGTTGAAGTAGAACGCCACCAGACGGTGGTCACCGCTGATGGAGACTTTGTCCATGACCGCTTTGACTTTGTCGATGGTTTTGGCATCGGCTTTGGTCGCATGGTCCAGGAACTTACTGGCCGCCGGGGAGAGCTTGCCGTGCAGTTTGGTGTCAGCCGCAATAGACACCAACATGTGCATGGCGGTTTGTACGGTCGAGGTCACCCTTGCCGCTGCCAGAATGCGCAGCTTCTTCAGAACAACCGATTCACCGCGCAGGGCATTCTCACTGATAGGATGGAAGGGCTGGACGCCCGCCCAGTCCCCCGATTTCAAACGTGCTTCAGTAGGCAGTACCATCACTTCGTCATTGCTGACGGTGACAGGACGCAGGGTATCACCTACCCCCTGCATGACTGCGGTGCCGTCTTCGGTGACGGTCACATCCAGCGCACTGAGGATTTGCGTATAGAAATCCCGCAGCTTGGCTTTTTGGTCAGACATAGTCTTTTCCTTTTATTAGAAGAAGGATGGATTGTTTTGGCCCAGACCAAACTGCGGTGCTGGTGTATCCATAAAGGTGGTGAGCGTATGCAGGTCTTCACCGATGTTGTTGACGAACTGTGCGTTGATGGTCATCACTGGCGCAAACAACGCATCACAGAACGTCGGCTGTGTGAAATGAACTTTCGGTGCACCGGCAATACTAACGGAAACTTGGGTTTCGCCTAACAAGTCAATCACCATGTCGATGTCAATATCAATCAGGTTATTGCTGGTCAGCGTGTTCAGGACTTCTAACACCACGGTGGTTTCGAACCGCGCCAGGAAAGGTTGCATGTCGATACCCTGGGTAAAGCTACCCACCGCGCCTTCGAAGAACTGCAGCGCAAAGCGACCATCCACCGTACGGTTACTGGTGGTGAAGCCAATCCGAGTCATCATGTTTTCAATCATGACTCCCGGGATAGACGAACACAGACGGGAAGCAAACAGCGTTTCCGTACCGGTACCGTGCCAATGTTCGTGACGACCGCGTTCATAGCTCTCCTGACGCTGTGTTACGCTGCCTGGCATCAGATACTGCGCCACGGCGTCTACGTTCGGTACCAGAGCACACAGCTCCTGATACGTGATGTAGCCGTTGTGGGCATACTGCGTTTGGTTGTTCAGAATGGAGAAGAAGCGGTCTGCGTGCATGGACTGCTCACGCAATGCGCCGTACGCCAGATTGAACACCGCCGTAGACGGTTCGTTCGCCACGTCACTTTGCTGGTAAGCCTGACCCAGTGCTGTGAGGCTTTTCGCCAGATAACGAGACGGAATGCCATTGTCACGGGAACTCTTACGCACCCCCATTGCGAAGGACGCACGGGTATCCCAGACATCACCCCCACCCCGTTGCATCACTGACATACCGGCTGCTTGCGCTGCCATCAAATCTTCAGGACGCAGGGCGAAGGTGTTGTTGGCATCCATGAACGTGCCATTGGCATTAGCATAGACATCACTGCCACTGCGCAACAGCTGTGAGTCATCAGCCATGGTAGAGCGGAACGCATAGCTGCCGTCAGCTGCCCGGAACTTGCTGTCACGCAGACTGATGGTGTTGTTGAAATACAACCGCATGCGTGGGTCGAAATGGACTTGCGCACCAGTGAGGTTACTCAGACCACTATAATCCGTATAGCCTGTTAAAATTTGACGCTGGCGTGTCAGGTCGGTTGCTCCGGACTCAATCTCCATAAAGAACCGCAGGCGACGTTCACTCCAGGTGTTCGGAATTGCACAGATACCTTCTGCTTCAGTTTGCTGGGTCAGAATGCGACCCGCCACATCAGACAAGGCTGCCGCTGTTACGATTTGTCCATTCATCGTAGACTCTTGCAGCAGGCCAATGGTGTTGGCTTCGTTACTGACGTTGGTTGTGTAGGGACGTAGCATCGCATCTTCGTACGTGCCTGTTTCAATTAGCAGGAATTGCAGGACACGTGCGCCATTGTTTGCAGATGGGTTGTTCATGGTTTTTTATACTCCAGTTGGTGCTTGGTATTTACGTTTATAGTTGTTGATAACGAAATCGACCAGTTGGTACTCCAGGTCTTTCGGGGTTGCATACCCGTTGTCGTACTCATCCATGGTGACTTTCGCTAACAGTTGTTTCGGCGCCTTTAATACCCAATCATGGCTGTCGATTTCCTGAAACACTTTGCGGATACTGACTAACGCATAGTTGGAATCAGGCGTCCTGTCGCCTTTTCGGGACGTACGTTTCCAGTACGGGTAAATCTCATCCAGCTCACGCAGCATTTCTTTGGTGGGGGAAGACCAGCCTTTGCCCAACAGGCCTTCGTTCTCACCCATGCCACGCGGGGCGGGTACTGCAGTCATTAATGCTGCCAGGTCAGGATAACCCCAGTGCCATAACAGCGCTTGAGAAATACTGATGGCGCGCATCAATGCGTCATTTTCCAGATACGGGATACTGCGGGCACTGATGGTCGGTGCCATTACCCATCCGGTCATGGTTAACTGAAACGGAGACGGCGAGAACGTCGTCTGTACGCGGTGGTGGTTCCACATCGCCGCCAGGAACTCTTCTGACACCGTGGTGTCGATTTGACGAGACGGCTGCACATACTCACGCAGAAACACCGAATCCGGCAAGGTTGTCGCTTCCGCCACTTCCTGCTTCATCTTGTACGTTTCTGCCACAGACTGCTTGTCGTCTTCGCCACCGGAGTCGTTCCCGTCTTTGAATTTGGTGGTTCCGCCAAAACGCTTGTCAATGTCCCGTGCCGTGGACGACACGTAGTGCCATACGTTCGACACGATGTTAACCGGTTCGCCCTGGGTTTTCAGTTCCGCAATTGCTACCCGACGAATCACCGCCAGGCTCAGCAGATAACGGGGAATCTCTGAAGTACCCAACCCGCCTAACAACACTGACAAACTCGACTTCGACTGGTCGTTCTGAGACAGATACGCCACATACTCCGCTAAGCGTTGCATGGGTTGGTATTCATCCAGTGCCGAGCCATCGATGAGTTTCATCGTGACGTACTCTTTAAACGCATTGCCGGCTGCTTGCTCTGCTGCACTGATGTAGCTTGAGAAAATAGGCAACACGATACGCAGTGCCAACACCACAGTCAACAGACCCGTATAGTCAGAACGCAGATACGTCATCTCTTTCGGTAAATCCGGTGAGTACGTATCCATCAGACTTTCAGGGTATTTGACCCGTGACTTCAACCGCATCCAGTAGTTGAGTTTATCCATTGGATGCAAGCTGTACATCTCACGCACCAACAACCGCAAATCACGATGCAGGTCATTGACGTTCTGCACCGATTCAATCAGTGCATGCATCTTTTTATAAACGTTCCAGATTTCAGTTTGTTGTCCAAACGGCAAGTCAGCCCAATAGGCATTAATGTCGTTGAAGAAGTTCTCCGCATCAATCTTTAATCGATTGTAGGTATTGCCTCTCCACACCAGTGTTTCCTGATTGTGCGAGGTGATGATTTCTGATAACCCACTGGTCGATAGCCCAATAGACAATTGCATGTCAGTCTCCAGTTATTATTCCTGTATTACATCAGGTCAGTAATATAGGTTTGTAGATATTTCATTTCGCCTTGTGAAAGTGGCGCATTTGCCCCTATCTACACGATTGATGTGGTATGTTAATAATAACATTTTTGTAAAACACGGCATATTTGGGAGGGT
>Ga0157372_10006512_pt1 | contig 12431 bp, 12 predicted proteins | sample C55metaG_FD_115307 | JGI IMG/M metagenome (GOLD analysis project Ga0157372, IMG submission 115307) | Corn rhizosphere microbial communities from Kellogg Biological Station, Michigan, USA - C5-5 metaG | ecosystem: Host-associated > Plants > Roots > Rhizosphere > Soil | place: USA: Michigan... | reverse complement strand
GATTTCGGCGCGCTCGATTTCTCGCCGCTGGTGGTGCTGCTGCTGATCCAGATCATCTCGGGCATCATCATCCCGCATCTTGAAGTCAGCCTGCTGACGGCCGGCGCATGAGCGCGCACGTGATCGACGGCAAGGCGTTCGCCGAGGGATTGCGCGAACGCGTCGGCGCACTGGCCGCCGACTTCACCGCCAAGGCGGGCCGCAAGCCTGGCCTGACGGTGGTGCTGGTCGGGGAGGATCCGGCGAGCGCGGTCTATGTCCGATCCAAGGGCAAGGCGACCGAGGCTGCGGGGATGAAGAGCGACACGATCCGCCTTCCTGCCGAGACAAGCCAGGACGAACTGCTGAGTCTGGTCCAGAAACTAAACGCGGACGACACGGTGGATGGGATCCTCGTCCAGTTGCCTCTTCCGAAGCAGATCGACGAACAGGCGATCATCGCCGCCATCGATCCGAACAAGGATGTCGATGGCTTCCACCCCGTAAATGCCGGCCGGCTGGCGACGGGCCTCGAGGGTTTCGTGCCCTGCACGCCGCTCGGCTGCCTTATGCTGCTCAAGGACCGGCTGGGCGACCTGGCGGGTAAGGAAGCGGTCGTGATCGGCCGTTCCAACATCGTCGGCAAACCGATGGCGCAATTGCTGCTCGGCGAAAGCTGCACGGTCACGATCGCGCATTCGAAGACGAAAGACCTGCCGGGCGTGGTGCGCCGTGCGGACATCGTCGTCGCGGCGGTGGGCCGTCCCGAAATGGTCAAGGCGGACTGGATCAAGCCGGGCGCGGCGGTGATCGATGTCGGCATCAACCGGATCGACGCGGGCGAAGGCAAGACCCGCCTCGTCGGTGACGTAGCGTTCGACGAGGTGGCGCAGGTCGCCGGCGCGATCACGCCTGTCCCCGGCGGGGTCGGGCCGATGACGATCGCAGTCCTGCTGCGCAACGCGCTGGTAGCGGCGCATCGCAGTGCCGGCATCCCCTTGGAAAAGGGCGCGATTTGATCGCGGGGGCCCGCCTCCTGCTCACTAGGCTCGTCTCGGTGACCGAGTGCGCCAGGGGCCGGAACTCTCTCATCGAACGGGCGATTGCCGGCCGATGCTGAGTCTGTTCCTCTCCGCCTTCGTCACCTTCTTCGTGGTGATCGATCCGCCCGGTTGCGCTCCGATTTTCGCAAGCCTTACCCGGGGCGGCAGCGCGGCCCATCGCCGCGCGATGGCGTTGCGCTCGACCGGGATCGCGACCGCGATCCTGGGACTGTTCGCTTTGGTCGGCGAGCCGCTCCTCACCTCGCTCGGCATCAGCCTCGACGCCTTTCGCATCGCGGGCGGCATCATGGTGTTCCTGATCGCGCTGGAGATGGTGTTCGAGAAGCGCACTGAGCGGCGCGAGGAGCGCGCCGAGGAGATCAACCGCCGCCACGCCGAGGAACATCGCGAGGAGCCGGAGGACATCTCCGTCTTCCCGATGGGCATCCCGATGATCGCCGGCCCGGGTTCGATCGCGACCGCGATGCTGGTCACCTCGCGCAACCACGGAACGCATCTGCTGATCGTGCTCGCGGCTCTGGCCGCGGTGCTGCTGACCACCCTCGTCGCACTGCTCGCGGCGAGCGCGATCATGCGCGTGTTGGGCGACCGGCTGGAAGCGATGATCACGCGCATCCTGGGCGTGCTGCTGGCCGCGCTCGCGGCGCAATATGTGATCGACGGCGTGAAGGCGAGCTTCAGCTAGGATGGCGCTCGAGGTTCGCCCCAATTGCGAATATTGCGACAAGGACCTGCCGCCGGACGCGACCGACGCGCGCATCTGCACCTATGAGTGCACCTTCTGCGCGGACTGCGTGGACAGGAGGTTGTTCAACGTCTGCCCCAATTGCGGCGGCGGCTTCGCGCCGCGCCCGATCCGTCCGGCAACCGAATGGCGCCCCGGCTTGTCGGTTGGGAAGCGCCCGCCATCCACGCAGCGCCGCTCGCTGAGCTACGATGTGCGGGATATCGAGGCCTTATCGCTAAGGCTGCGCGATGTGCCTCCGGAGCGGCGTTAGACTTCTACCGGATAAGTGCCGTGGCCCTCGCTGACCCGATCGCCGCGGAAGCGCACTATCTCCAGCCTTTCCGGCCCGCCATTCATGCGGAAGCCGATCGCGAGGCTGTCCACGCCCGCGAAGAGGCTGGTCAGCTCGAAACGAAGATCCGGAGCCTGCGCCAGCGCCGCGCTCCAGTACGCGCGGAGCGCTTCCTTTCCCCGCACCACGCCGCTGCTCTCAGGAAATACCTTCGACGCCAGCGGCGAGGTGAACAGGACATCGTCGTGGAACAGCCGCAGCACCGCATCCAGATCATGGGCGTTCCACGCGGCGCACCAGGCTTCGGCGAAGGCCCGCCCGTCCACCATCAATCGACCCTCCGCCACAGCCGGTAAGGGGAGTTATCGGGCAGCTTCACCGGCTGCAGCCAGGCCGGCACCTTGCCGTGCAGCACCTGCGCATAGAAACCCTTGGGCGCCTCGCTCAGATAGACGGTCGATTCCGGAAAGCCGGGGCAGATCAGCAGCAGGCTCGCATTGTGCCGCCGCATCACGGCATGCGCATATTCTGGGTCCGGGTTGCGGAAGGTATGCTGCACGTCGAGGATCGCGTCGCTCGCCCGGTGATAGGGTCCCGCTATCGCGCTATGGTGCGTCACCGCGATCAGCCTCGGTCCAAGGTCGATGAAGGTCAGGATCGTCGCCGGCGGCAGTTTGGCGATCGGATTGAGCGCGGGCAGGGTCGGGCAGCGCCGGCTCGCCTGATCCACCTTCACCCGGTAGGCAGACTTATGTTCGGGCACGTTCTGCACAATCAGCGCGGAAAAGGCGCCCGACACGAGCAGGAACACGCCGACCGTCCCGAAGACGCGGATCAGCACGTTGCGGTGCTCGATCGTCCAGCCGATCATCGGCCAGCCAAGCGCGGTCGCGCCGATCACGCCCATCAGCTGCGATCCCGGCCCGGCGCGCGTCTGCCAGAAAAGTAGCAAGGCCGAGAAGAGCGAGAGGAGGAAGACCAGCGCCCAGGGGATCGCCTTGTCGGTGCCGCGCGCGCGCCAGAAGGACCAGGCCGCGCCGACCACGCCGATCACCGACAGGGACAACGTCGGGAAGGCGATACGCCAGCCATGCTGATAGAGCGGTTTGGCTTCCTTGATATGACTGAACCAGAGCTTGTCGGCCTCGGGCGACAGATGCTCCGGCCGGCCGAGACATTGCGGGAAGGCGCCTGCGTAGAACGCGCAGATCGCAAGGCCCGCGCCGATCGCGGCCGCGATGCGCTGCCAGCGTTGGGCGATCGGCAAGGAGCCCAGCGCGAACAGGATCGCGCCCGCGCCGACCAGGGTCGAGAGATAGACCGGCGTCAGCGCGTCGCACAGCATCTGTTCGTTGTCGAACGAGCCGAACACGAGGTAGCCGAAGGCGGTGCCAGCGGCGAGGCTGAGGCCATAGCCCTGCAGGCGCCGGGCCTGCTCACCTTCCAATACCCACCATAGCAGGATGAGCCCGCCGACGACCGCGAGATAGGGCAGAAGCTCGAGCCCGATCGTGAGCGAGAAGGCGGTGGCGAAGCCCGCGGTCAGCCCGCCGCGAAGACGCTTGCCGTCGGCCATGCCCGAGACCGCGACGACGAGGCTCGCCAGCTGCCAACCATGATGATCGACGCGCAGCGGCATCCACATCAGCAAAGTGGTGTTCGCGCAGGCGAGGATCGCCGCCGCAAGGAAAAAGGACCAGCGGTCGACCAGCCGACGGGTGGTCAGCATCAGCCCGTAGAGTGCTGGGCCGATCGCAAGCATCGGCGCGATCGCGCAGGCCCAACGTGCGGCCTCCTGCCCGCCGACGAACGGACGCAGGATCAGCATCAGGGCGGCGATCGGCAGGTCGACCAGCCGCGACCAGTGGATCGAGATGCCGCCCGGCGGATCGATGCGGTGCTGGCGCAGATCGTACCAGCCCTGCCCGTTCAGCAGCGCCTGTACCTGCGCGAAGCGCATATTGTCGTCGGTGTCGCCGAGCGCGAACCAGTGGATCGCGTTCCATTTGTAGTAGAGCATATAGACGACAAATGCCGCCCACGCTGCGAGGAACCAGCGGCGCCAATAGGTCGGTTGCTCGGTCCGTTCGCTCACCGCTCTTCCCTCTCCGGTGGCGGCGCTCTAGAGCCTGATCGGTGTCCAGGGAAGCGCTTGACGTTTTACCTGCGACGAGAAGAGACAGGGAGTTGAGTTTGACCGCAATGGCGGCCCGGCGCGAAATGTTCTGGCAGATCGTCCGCTATGGCGTGAACGGCACCATCGTCACTGGCCTCTATTCGGTGGTGCTCCTGATGCTCGACAGCTGGACCCACCTACCGCTGCAACTCTGCAATTTCGCCGGCTATGTCGCCGCCCTCTCCCTTGGCTACGTCCTCCACAGCAAGGTCACGTTCCGCAACCACGGCTCGCGCGACCGATCGAGCCAGATACGGTTCGTGCTCGCCTCGATCCCGAGCCTCGCGCTAAACGCCTTCTGGGCATGGCTGCTCACCCAAGCACTGATGATGCCGCACTGGACGATTTATCTGCCAATCTGGTTCGTCACCCCTGCTATGATCTTCGCGCTCAATCGCTGGTGGGTGTTCAAGTGAAGGTCGTCTCGTCCAACAGCAACCCGCGCAACAAGCCGGTACCGGCGCCCGCGCGGCGGCCGCTCATCTCCGTGATCGTGCCGGTCAAGGACGAGGAGGAGGCCATCCAGCCGTTCGTGACGCGCGTCAGCGCGGTGCTCGACGGGCTGCGCGATCCCGCGGGTGACGCGGTGCTGTGGGAGATATTGTTCGTCGACGACGGCAGCTCGGATGCGACGCTCGCCGCGATCATGAGCGCCAACATGCGCGATCCGCGAATCGTCGGCATCTCGCTCTCGCGCAACTTCGGGAAGGAAGCCGCGCTTTCGGCCGGGCTCGACTATGTCCGCGGTGAGACCGTGATCCCGATCGACGTCGACCTCCAGGATCCACCCGAAGTCATCGGCGCGATGCTTGAGGAATGGCGGCGCGGCAACGAGGTCGTGTTCGGCGTCCGCAAGAATCGCATGACCGACAGCCTGCCCAAGAGGCTGACCGCCGACCTCTATTACCGGGCGCACAACTGGCTGTCGGAAGACAAGATCCCGGAACATGCCGGCGATTTCCGTTTACTCGACCGCAAGGTGGTCGAGGTGATCCGGGCGATGCCGGAGCGCAACCGCTTCATGAAGGGGCTCTTTTCCTGGGGCGGGTTCCGGCAATCAGCGGTCTATTATGACCGGGCCGAGCGATCGGTCGGCCGCACCAAGTTCAATTATCTCAAGCTTTGGAAGCTGGCGGTCGACGGCATCACCTCGGCCTCAACCGCGCCGTTGCGGGTCTGGTCCTATATCGGGTTCGTGATCGCCGCGATCGCCTTGCTCTATGCGCTGTTCCTGATCGCGCGCGTGGTGCTCTACGGCATCGACGTCGCGGGCTATGCCTCGATGATGGTCGCGGTCCTGTTCCTGGGCGGGGTGCAGTTGCTCTCGCTCGGCATCCTCGGCGAATATGTCGGCCGCATTCTGGTGGAGACCAAGCGCCGCCCCATATACATCGTGCGCGAGAGGATCGGCGGCGCAGGCGACGACGACGCCTGATGGAACGCCATGTCTACGACCGGATGGCGGAAATCGACCGCGACCATTGGTGGTTCGTCGGCCGCCGCAGGATCCTGACCGCATTGCTCGAACGCTGGCGGCCGAAGGCGGGACCATTGCGAATTCTCGAGGTCGGCTGCGGCACCGGCTCCAACATCGCGATGCTGCAGCAGTTCGGCACGGTCGACGCGATCGAACCGGACGACCATGCACGCGCTTTCGCGTCCAATCGCACGGGCGTCGAGGTGAAGGGCGGCTATCTGCCCGAGGTGCCGCTGGAAGACGGGCTTTATGACCTGATCGTACTGCTCGACGTGCTGGAGCATATCCCGGACGACAAGGGCGCGCTCACTGCGCTTCGTCCCAAGCTCGCGCCGGGCGGGCGGCTGGTGCTGTCGGTACCCGCCATGCCCAGCCTATGGAGCGGACACGACGTCGCGCACCATCACCAGCGCCGCTATACCCGGGCGACGCTGGAGGCGGTGGTGGAGGCAGCCGGATTCTGTACGCTGCGGCGTACCGCGTTCAACAGCCTGCTCCTTCCGGCGATCGTCGGCGTACGCTGGCTCAACCGGCTTACGGGTCGCGTAGGCGGCGACGAGGATCGTATCCCGCCGTGGCCGATCAACGGTTTTCTGACCTGGCTATTCGGCGCGGAACGTCACGTCGCGGTGCGCGGCTTGTTCCCGGCGGGCGTATCGCTCGCACTGGTGGCCGAGCCGAGCGGCTCGGGCAGCGGCACTGACCAGGACGGGCGCGGCCCCACCCGATAGAGGATGCCACTTTCCCCGCCGTCCCAGATCGGGGTCAGGCCGGGGAAGCTGTTCCACTTCGCCTTGGGCATGTCGATCAGCCAGACATAGTCGAAAGCGTCGTGCGGCAGGTTGTTCAGCCCTTCCGGATAGCGCTTGGCGCGGCGATCGGTGCAACCACGCGGGCGCAATATCTCGGTCGGGTCCTCGGCATAGCCTTTCGCGGGCGCATATTTGATCCGCACCAGTTGCGCGCCGGGATCGGTCCACTGGCCGTTGGCGAAGGCGCCGCGCCGCACGATTGCCATCGCGCCCAGATGGTCCATGCGCGACGTCTCCCACCAGGACAGGCACGGCAGGTTGACCTCGACGAAGACGCGGCTGCCCGGCTTTATATGATTCAAGGCCTCCAGCTGGTGCTCGTTGGCCCGGTGATGCGCCGCGAAGTCCGAGGTCAGGATGCCGATGCGCAACACGAACAGCGCGGCCGCCGCCGCCGCTACAATCGCCGCCTGGCGGCGCGACGGCTTGACCAGCACCAGCGCACCCACCGAGATCATCATGACGTAGGGCGCGAGCCGCATATCCGCATAAGCGGAGCCGAACAGGATGCGCGGCAGCATGATATACGCCAGGATGAGCATCAGCGCGGCGATGCCGAGCGTGCGATTCATCCGCACCCAGACGCCCGCCAGCCCGAACGCGACCAGGCCCCACAGCAGGTAGAGACAGGCGAGATCGAACTCCATCTCGGTATTGCGGAGGATGGAGACCATGTAGACGTACTTGGCGCGCCAGGCGAACCAGTCCGTATTGACGCCGCTCGCGTCGCCGCTCCGCCAGATTATCAGCAGCAGCAAGGGAGGTGCCAGCGACAGGCAGGACAGCCCGCCCTGCCAGATGCTGGGCAGGAACTTCTTGCCCGCATCGCGCGCGCGCACCGTCTCGGCCCCGAAAGCCAACAGGCAGAGCACCGCCCAGCCGAAGATGTGGGCGGTGGTCAGGATCAGCCCGATCGCGACGAACAGTGCATGACGCAGCTTCCAGCGCCCCTGCCGTCCCAGCCTGAGCCACAACGCATAGGCGTTGAGCGCGAGCGCCATAGAGAGCAGATAGTTGAGGAAGCCCCAGATCAGCGGAAAGCTGTAAACGAGCGGCAGCGCGAACAGGACGGGCGGCGGCACGCGCCCGTGCGCCTCGTGCGCGGTCCACAATATCCCGCTGGCGGTCAGCATCACGATGCCGATCACGATCAGCTTCACGCCCAGCTCGATCCCAAACAGCGCCGAGAAGGGCACGATCAGGAGATCGACGCCGAGATTGGCGATGAATGCCCAGTGGAAGCTGAAATATTCCGTGAGCAGTGGATCGTGCGGGCTGGAGAGCTGGATCCGGTACCGCCCCATATGCTCGGGCAGGTCGGTGAGCGGCGGGATGGTCGGGTAGAGCAGCGGGACTGCACTCAGCAGTACCATCAGGATCAGGAACCATCGGCTATTCCACCAGCCAGCAGGCGTCTCGACCGGGGGTCCTGAGCGGAACATCGCCTTCCCTTATGGCGTGGCGAGCGTCGGCGACAAGTGCCTACAAAGGCTATAAGCGAAACAATCATGCGGGAACCACGCACAATTTGGATGGCCGCCGCCCTGCTCGTCGCGATCGGGGTCGGCTTGCGCAGCTGGAACCTTACCGGCGACCCGATGTGGCTCGACGAGGCCTACAGCGCCTATGCCGCCAGCCACGGCTTCGACTTCCTGTGGCGGGTCGTTCCGCTCTACGAAAGCCATCCGCCCTTTTATTACAGCCTGCTTCGTCTCTGGGTGCTGGCGTTCGGCAACGGGCTGGCGGCGCTGCGGCTGTTCGGATGGATTTTCGGTGTCGCCACCCTGCCGGCATTGTGGATCTTGGCCGATCACGCGGGACGATGGATCGGTTGGGAGGTCATGGCGCGCCGCCGGCTCCAGCTCGCGGCGATCGGTTTCGGCAGCCTTTCGATCGCGCTGGTCGAAATGACGCGCGAGATCCGCCCCTATCCGCTGATGATCCTGCTTTACACGCTGGAGATCGGGCTGATCCTGAGGCTCGCGATGCGGGCAGGGAAGGGCGAAATGCTGGCGGGGCGTGCACTGGCGACGTACCTAGTCCTGCTCGAAATCCTTATCTGGCTGCACAATCTCGGAGCGCTCTATGGCCTCGCGCTTACGATCGCCCTGGCGATAGCCCTGCCTCTGCACCGGCTCAGGCGCAGCGACTGGCTGGCACTCGTCGGGGGCCATTTGGCGGTCGGCCTGCTCTACCTGCCGTGCCTGATGATTATCCGGCAGCAGGCTGCGACGTGGACTGTCCATACCTGGCTCCGGTTCACGCTCGACTGGGGCCTGCTCGACCATCTCATGACGCTGTACGGCGTGCCGGGCTGGGTCGGGCTGGCCAGCGCGGCGCTTGCGGTCCTGAGCATCCTCACCCTGCGTCGTGCCCCGCACGGCAAGCGCCTCGCCGCAATGCTCCTTGTGCTGGCTTTCCTGCCGCCGCTGATCGCGGTGATCCTGTCGATGACGGTCGCGCCTGTCTTCGTGACGCGGATCATGACCGCGACCGCCGTGCCGGCCATCCTGCTGTTGGGGATCGGCGCCAGCGCCGGTCGCGGCTACCGTATCGCCGGTCTTGGCGCGGGAGTTCTTCTGGGTGCCTCGATGTTCGGCGCGGGACTGCAGGCACGGATGGGGCCGCCGATGCAGGATTGGTACCCGACGGTCGAGTGGCTGGCGAAGCGCTTCCGTCCCGGGGACCAGGTCTTCGCTTATCCCAACGAAGGCAAATTGCCGCTCCAATATGCGCTGCGCGACAAGGGACTAGCCTACCCGATCCGCGCGGTCCCCCGCGATGTCCCCGCGCTGGAAGATCGCGAAGGCACGCATCCGACCGGCACGCGCGGCGTCTCTTCGCTACCCCGGTCGGAGCTACGTTCCATCGCGGAGGAGCCCGCAACCAGGGCCGTGCCCACCATCTGGCTGCTGCGCCTGGGCGCGAAGACCTACGATCCCGGAGACCTGTTCCTGAAGGAACTGCACCGGGATCGCTATATCATCCGCTCCTGGCAGGACGGGCCGATCGACATCGTGGGCTTGCGGCTACGGACGCTCGCGCCCGCGCCCGTCAAACAGCCGCAAGGGCCTGTTCGAAGTCCGCGATAAGGTCGTCCGCATTCTCGACGCCGATCGAGATGCGCACCAGATTGTCGCTGATCCCAAGCGCCTTCTTGCGCTCTTCGGGCACGGACAGGTGCGTCATTCCGGCCGGATGGCTGGCAAGCGTCTCGGTGCCGCCCAGGCTGACCGCAAGCTTGGCGATCTGAAGCGCATCGAGAAAGCGGAAAGCCTCCGCCTCCCCACCCTTTAGGTATAGCGAGAAGGTCGATCCCGCGCCGGTGCAGTGGCGCTTGTAGATATCCGCCTGGCGCGATCCCTCCTCCAGGAAGCCGAGATAGCCGACATGTTCGACCTTGGGGTGCTGGCGCAGCCAGGCGCAGACCTTGGCGGCATTCTCGCCCGCGCGGGTCATGCGCAGCTCCAGCGTCTCCAGCGAGCGCAGCAGCATCCATGCCGGGTGCGGATCGAGGATCGTGCCGATCGTGTTGCGCATCAGCCGGATCGGATTGAGCGCCGCTTTCGATCCCACCGCGCCGCCCGCGACCAGGTCGCTATGCCCGCCGGCATATTTGGTGAGGCTGTAGATCACGATGTCGGCGCCATGCTTGAGCGGCTGTTGCCAAAGAGGGCCGAGGAAGGTGTTGTCGATCACCACCAGCGGCTTTTCCGCCCCTTCCCCGGAAGGGAACATCGCGTCGCGCGAGGCGGTCACCGCCTCGATATCGACCAGCGCATTGGTCGGGTTGGCCGGACTTTCGAGATAGATCAGCGGGACGCGACCGCTCTTCTTCGCCTCAGCCATCACCTTGTCGATTTCCTCGCGCGTCGCGCCGGCGGGGAAATCGAGCCACTTCACACCGAACTTGCCGAGGATCTTGCCTATCAGGGTCTCGGTCGCCGCGTAGAGGGGGGCCGAATGGACGATCGTGTCGCCGGGCTGGACCAGCGCCAGCAGGACGGTGGCGATGGCCGACATGCCCGACGAGAAGGTCAGTGCATCCTCCGCGCCTTCCCATATGCCCAGCCGGTCCTCGAGGATTTCCTGATTGGGGCCGTTGAAACGCGAATAGACGAGGCCCTCCGCCCCGCCCGGCCGGCGCCCGGTGACGCCTTCGAAGAAGCGCTTACCGTGCGCCGCGCTTTCGAAAACATAGGTGGAGGTAAGGAAGACCGGAGGCTTCAGCGAGCCTTCGGACAAAGCCGGATCGAAGCCGTGCCCCATCATCAGGGTCGAGGGGCTTAAGGTGCGGCCGCCTATTTCGCGCGCATGCTCGCGCGGACGGCGGCGGGGCTCGCCGGCCGTAAGGTCGGCTTCGGTAGGTGTCGGGGTCTTGGCCAAGATGTTGGACCTTTGCGAACGTGTTTGCTGGCGTCCGCCGCATCGGGCGGGGCCTTGTCATGACGCCCTTCTCCCAAATTCCATCACCCGGGAGAAGGGCTGTTCGTCACGTTCGCGATCCGACTTAGCGGAAGAAGAAGAGATAGAGCAGTATGACGACGCCAAGCGGAACGCCGAGCAGCCACAAGATGAACGCCTTACCCATGCGCACTCTCCCTTAAACCGGCCCTTGATGGACCGCGTTTACGGAGCCGCAACGAGTATTGGTCAGGCCTGTTCCGATTCGGGCGAACTGTCGCGGAAGAAGGGCTCGACCGTGCCGTTCATCTTCATCGTCAGCGGATTGCCCTTGCGGTCGCGGGTCTTGGCCATGGCGAGCCGCACCCAACCCTCGCTCACGCAATATTCCTCGACGTTGAAGCGTTCCTGGCCGTTGAAGACCACGCCGACCCCGCGGGCCAGTGCATCCTCGTCGTAGAAGGGGCTGCGCGGATCGACCGACAGGCGGTCGGGCGGAGGGGGAGTCGTATCGGTCATGCGCGCCCTTTAGCGGGCGAGATCGTAGCCGTCATCCCACAGCTCCTACTCCCAGCGGGCCGCGTCGAAGCGGATCGGGCGGCCGATTGCCCGCGCCGCCAATCCGCCGTCCCGCATCACCACGTTGCCGCGGATAATTGTCCCGACCGGCCGGCCGGTGATCTCCATCCCCGTGAAAGGCGACCAGCCGCAGCGCGATGCCAGCCAATCGTCCTGGATCGTCCATTTCGCCTTGAGATCGACGAGGGTGAAATCCGCGTCATAGCCCGCCGCGATGCGGCCCTTGCCGGTCATGCCGAACACACGCTGCGGCCCGGCGGAGGTCAGCTCGACCAGCCGCTGCAGACTCAGCCGCCCACGCGCGACATGGTTGAGCATCAGGGGCAGCAAGGTCTGCACGCCGGGCATTCCGCTCGGGCTGTCGGGATAGGCCTTGGCCTTTTCCTCTCTGGTATGCGGCGCGTGGTCGGAGCCGAGCACGTCGGGAACGCCCTGGTTGAGCCAATGCCACAGCCCGTCGCGATGCGCCCCCGAGCGGATAGGGGGGTTCATCTGCGCATAGGTGCCGAGCCGGGGATACGCTTCCTCGCCGGCGAGCGTGAGATGCTGCGGCGTCACCTCGCACGTCGCGATATCCTTGTTGCGGCTGATATATTCGAGTTCGGCGGGCGTAGTCACATGCAGGATATGGATCGGCCGCCGCGCCGCGCGCGCCAGGCGCAGGATCCGCTGCGTGGCCAGCATCGCGCTTTCGTCGTCCCGCCATACCGGGTGGGACGAAGGGTCGCCCGCCACACGCTCGCCAAGCCGCGCCTGCATCCGCGGCTCGTCCTCGGCATGGATCGCCACGCGGCGCCGGCCATGCGCCAGCACGCGCGCCAGCTCCGAATCCTCGGACACGAGCAGGTCGCCGGTCGACGCGCCCATGAAGATCTTGACCCCGGCCGTGCCCGGCAGGCGTTCAAGCTCGCCCAACAATTC
>Ga0157372_10006510_pt1 | contig 12436 bp, 9 predicted proteins | sample C55metaG_FD_115307 | JGI IMG/M metagenome (GOLD analysis project Ga0157372, IMG submission 115307) | Corn rhizosphere microbial communities from Kellogg Biological Station, Michigan, USA - C5-5 metaG | ecosystem: Host-associated > Plants > Roots > Rhizosphere > Soil | place: USA: Michigan... | reverse complement strand
TCGATCATGTAGCCCTGGATAGAGTTCGAGTTGAAGTTCACCACGTAGATCAGTTTGCCCGTCGGGTCAATCGTCAGGTTCGTTGGAAACTGGCCCGTCGGGAACGGCCCATTGACCATTGGCGTCAGGGCGCCATTCGGCGAGACGGTATAGCCGATCAGCTGGTTTGCTGCCTGATCCGTTACGTACACGAACCGTGCGGTCTGCTCCTCGGCAATCGCGCTCGGTACCACGCCGGCCGGATATCCAGTGGCAACTGTCTTGCCTGAGACCGTTGTAATCGTCGTTCCTGGAACTGCAGTCAGCGCACCGCTTGTCGTATTTTGCGCGAAGCCTAGAATGTTGGCCTTTGCGGCAGTCTCTTGGTCCAGCACGTAGACGAAGTGGTTGAAGTAGCTGACCGTGACTCCCACCGGGTTGTTGCCTACATTCACCGTGGAGGGCGTGCCGAGACTGTTATCTGCATTCACCGGGAAGATAGTGACGCCGCCCGGCCCGGGGTTTGCCGCCGAGTAGCCGGTCTGGTATGTGAACGTCACATACAGGAATGCGCCCTGCGGGTCGATCGCCGCGGCGGTCGGTGCGGTGCCCGTCACCTTGTAACTGTTTTTTGAGGTCAGTGTCCCGTCGGCATTGACCGCCAACTCCTGTACCGTCGAGTCGCCCTTGTTCACCACGTACACGAACTTGCCATTCGGCGCCGCGACAATCCTCACTGGATTGGCGCCCGCCTGCACCGGGCTGCCGATCTCCGTCAGCGCACCCGACTGGTAGTCGATGGAGTATTGGTGGATGATCCCTGGCGTGCTCTTGGCCGCCGTCACGTACACATACCCAACCACGTAATCGAGGCTGCAGGACGTCAGGCCGAGCATCATCGCTAATGACACGATGCCCGCCTTCGCCACTCCACTGATCCGTTCGAATCTCATCTGCTTCCTTCAATCCCGGCGGAAGTTTCCCGCCTGCTCAAAAATCTAATCCATCCCGCCGCCGAGCGTCCTACCGGTTTCGGATCGGGAACGCCTGCACGGTCACCAGGCAGGCGGGCAGGGTACTGCCGCCAAACGGGCTGCCGATCATCTGCACCAGCGAGCCGTCGGCCTCGTTCAGCTGCTCGCCGGTAATGTTGTTGCTGAGCTGGTTGGAAACGTATAGATACGCCGCGTGGTGCGGGTCTGCATTGCTGGGGGCACCCGTCACTGAAATGCAGGTGGGGCCATCGCCGGCCTGTACGGTTCCACCCGAGCTCAGCCGCGACAGCTGCCCGCTCGAACTCACGTTGAAGATATTCACCACGTTGCCAGTGTTCGCTGCCACATAGAGATACTTCCCAAGCAGGTCGAACGACATTCCCATTGGACCGCCATCGGTCGCTACCGTGCTCGCCAACGCAGGAACCCCGTTCGCGCCCACGTTGTAGACCGCAATCTGATTGGCCGTCTTATCTGAAACGTAAAGGTGCGTTCCGCTCGCGTCGCCCAGTATCCCTGCCGGGCTCAGCCCACTCACGAAGCCAGTCGAGGGAACATTGCCGGCATTGATCGTCACTCCCGGCATCGGCGTCAGCGCCCCGGTCGAGGCGTTCTGCGTAAAGCCCAGCAGGTTAGCCTGTATTGCCGAGTCCTGTTCAATCACGTACACCGAATTGCCCGTCCGGCTGGTCGCGATCCCCACCGGATTGCGGCCCACGTTCACCGTCGAGGGCGTTCCCAAGGTGTTGTCGCCATTGATTGGGAACACCGTCACCCCACCTGGCCCGGGATTTGCCGGCGTGTAGAACGGCTGCCCACTCGCGGTGTTCTGGTACGTAAACGTGACGTAGAGGAACTTGCCCGCAGCGTCGATCGCCGCAGCCGTCGGAAGGCTGCCGGTGATGTTGTAGGTGTGCTGGGGGTATAGCTTGCCGTCCGTACCGATCGCGAACTCCACAATCGAGGAGTCGAAGTTATTCACGGTGTAGACGAACTTGTTGTTGGGTGCCGCCACGATCGCCACGGTGTTTCGGCCGCCCGCATCTACCGGCGAATCCGCCATCACGTAGAGGAAACCGTTCTGGTAATCGACCTGATAATTGTTGATCAGCCCATGCGGCAGGGTGTTCGAAGTGGCCATGTAAACGTACGAGACTGTGTAGTCATTGCTGCACGCCGAAATGCCCAGCGTCATCGCCAGCGATAACACGGAGGCCTTCACGGCGCGGCCCATTGGGTTCCACTTCATCTGCTTCCACTGCTCCGGGGGCGCAAGCTGCGCCCAAAATGAGCTGCGGGCTGTGCCGTGTTCAGCCGCTCCGCGATGACGCGGAACGCTCGTGCTGAAGCGACACAGCCGCCGCTAATCGACATTTCCGCTGATCGCAAGGCAGGACGCCAGCCCAGGCCCCTGGAAGGACGAGCCTCGCGACAGGTTCGACAGCTGCCCTGTGTTTTGGTTGATAAACTTGCCCGTCACCGTGCCGTCGATGGTGTTCGACGTAAAGATGTACTGGTTCGACGGATCCTCTCCCATGCACGTCGGGCCTGAGCCCACCGAGTACGGGTTCTGCGGGTCCGAGATCGGCACCAGTGTTCCCGTCGACTGGATCACGAAGGCTGAGATTGTGCTGCCTGCGTTGTTCGGATTGCTCGAGCTTGTGTTGCCCTTATTCAGGACGTACAGGAACTTGCTCTTCGCGTCCACCATGCTGTAGACCGGGTTCAGCGTGCCCGCCAGGTTGTTCACTACGCCGTCGGTCTGTGCGCTCAAGCTGCAGTTCGAGCCGATGGTGTACACCCGGATGCTGCCGCCGGTTGAGCCCGGGTTGGTCGAGCTCGACGGTACCGGAGCCGCGTCGGTCAGGTAGACATTGCTGCCATTCACGTTGATCGACGTAAGGTTCGTGCCACCCGTCTGAATTCGCGAGTTCGACTGAACTGTCAGCTGGCCGTTGGCGCCGAGTCCGTACGGATAAATAGTCTGGTCGCCCGAGTCCAGCGTAAGAATGCATGCCCCGCTGGTGCGCAGCATCGTCGGCGCCGGGCCCACCTCAAAGTAGTTCAACTGCTGGCCCTGCGCATTCTTGATCAGCTGGTTAGGAACGATCTGCAGTCGGCCCGTCGCACCGTCGATCTGGTACACGGCAATGTCGCCATTTCCGGTGGTCGCAAACGCCGGAGACTGCGATTCCAGAACATACAGATAGCTGCCGGTACCGTCCGCCTGCACCCACACCGGAGAGCATCCCGGCGGTGTATAGGACTGCTGGAAGGTCAGAACGCCGTCGTTGCCGACCGCAAAAACCGAAATGTTGCCGTCACAGGCCTTGACGCTCGTGCCCTTGTTCACGACGAACACATAGTTGCCGCCGGTACGCACCGCAATGGAGACAGGATTCGTACCCGCAGACGAGTACGGCGATTTGATCATCCGGGTCAGATTGCCCGTGTAATCGTCGATCTTGAAGCCGGCGATCTGGTTGAACTGCGTACCCAGCACCCACATGAAACCAACCGTGTAGCCGCCGCACGCCGACATGCCCAGCACCAATGCCATGGATACAACGAGGGCCTGTGAAATCCGGCCAATCCTGCTCAACTTCATGCGTTTCCTTAACCTCGCGGGGAGCCGCTCAGGGCTTACCCTCTGCTGCGAGCAATTCTGTGGGGATTCCAAATGCTCAGCTTATTGTAGAAGCCTTGCCGACTTTGCGCCACTTGGCTCGTCTCCTATGGACGGCCCAACCCACGCGTGGAGAGCGGCTTGTCTTCATTTGCTACTCCCCTCCTTCGCTAATTCGTCTGTTATAGTTCCGCTCACCTGAGCCGAGGTCCTCACCGTTGCCGAGCCAACTTCACCGGGCGCTCAATCTTGCTGTCACCTTCATCGCGCTCACTTCTTCTACGCACGCGCAGATCATGGCTGCACCCGGCGCTGTTGCAGTGCCTCAGGGCCCCACCGTCACCGAACATCTCACCGCATCCGTCGTCAACTCCGTCACCGGTCAGCCCGTCGCCGGAGTCCTCGTCACCTCGCCCGGCCGTCCGCTCGCCGTCCTCACAGATTCCCAGGGGCACTTCCCCTTCGATCTCACGCGCGCCGCCCAGCCCGCTGCGGGCACAAGCCCGATGTCGCTGCAGCTTGTCTTTCAACTTCGTAAGCCCGGCTATCTCACGCGCTCAGCGCTGGCCTCTGTACAGTCCTATGCAGGCGCGGCCGTTCCCTCCATCGAGCTCAGCATCAAGCCCGCCGCCTCTATCAGCGGACGTATCCAATCTGAAGATGGCATTCTGCCTCCACAGGTTCAGGTTGCGCTGTTTCGCCACCAAGTCTTGCAGGGCAAAGCGTCCTGGCTTCAGAGCCAGGTCGTACAGACCAACAGCCACGGTGAGTACCGGTTCTTCGATCTTCTTCCCGGCAGCTATAAAGTAGCGGCGTTTACCTCAGCCCCTGAGAACCGCGGTCAGACCCAAGCACCTTCGATCGCCGCCCTGCTGCCCGCCTTTTACCCAAATGCCGACACCGTCGACGCCGCATCGCCCATCCACGCTGCTGCCGGCGAATCCGCAAGCGCCAACCTCACGCTCCGCTCCGCCCCGCTCTATCGCGTCGTGGTGCCGGTCGTAGTCTCCGCCCTTCACGGGCGAGCAAGTGCGGAAAAAGGCCCCTTGCAGTTCAACGGCGTGCAGCCACTGCTCATCTCGCACCCTTTGGGCTTCGATCTCCATTACGACAGCCGCATCAACGCCGTCACCGGTTATCTCCCTTCCGGCAGTTATGACCTTCGCTTGCTCTCAGGCGATCCCTCTGCCTTCATCTCCTCCGCCACCGTTCACCTCAATGTCGCGCAGATGCCCGTTGACACCGGCCCTATTGCGCTCCAGCCTGCGGCGCACGTCGCCATGTACGTGCGCTGGGATTCGTCCACCGCAACCAGCTCGGACGCCCGTCCGCAATACTCCTACTCCTTCACCTCCGTGGAGCCCGGCACCGAGTTTCAAAGCCGCAGCCGCCAGCGTTCCAATAACTCCGCCGACCCCAACACCTCCGCCATCGATCTCACCGAAGGCGTCTACCGTTTCCTGTTGCAGCCGAACCGCGGCTACGTCGCCTCCGCGTCCTCCGGCGCCACCGACCTTCTGCGCGAGCCACTCCGCGTCGGGCCTGCACAATCCCCGCAACCCATCCAGGTCTCCATTCGCGAGGATGTCGCCGCGCTCCGCATTGCTCTCACCGACCCTGCTGGTCTGGACTCCACGTCCGCCACCGGTCTACGTTCCGAGCAACTCGCTGCGATCCTCTGTATCCCTCTGGACCAGCCTGCCCGCGAACCCATTACACAATTCATCCTCATCTCCTCCGCGGTCAACTCCGGGACGAGCTTCGGCAACCTCGCGCCCGGACGCTACCTCGTCCTCGCCTCCCGGCAGGACGATCAGATCGGATTCAGTCCCGAATACCGCAATCCAGATGTTCTCCCCACCCTCCTCAGCAAAGGAGTCGTTGTCACCCTTTCCCCAAATGACAACGCTTCCATTACTGTCCCGTTACTCCCAGCGGAGGCGCAATGAAGGGAAGGCTCCTCATACTCGTGTCGCCTCTGCTTTTTCTGCCGCTCGCTGTGTCACTGCTCGCGAATGGCCAGGCCACTCTCTACCCGGTACGCGGTAAGGTCGTCTCCCAGCAGGATGGCCACCCGATCGCGCGTGCAAATCTCCAACTCCTCTCGCTGCCCGACCGTAGGCCACTTCAATCCACCATCTCCTCTGCGGAGGGTGCCTTTGCATTCGCAGACCTTCCGGCAGGCCATTACGAACTCAAAGGCGAGGCCGCCGGATTCCTCACCACCATCTACGATCAGCACGAAGGCTTCTCTACCGCCATCGTGACTGGCAGCACTGTCTCCGCTGCGTCGCTCGTATTTCAGCTGGTTCCCCGCGCTATTCTCTCCGGCGTTATTACCGACAGTTCCGGCGACGCGGTCTTCCCCGGCAGCGTGCTCCTGTTTCGTCATTCCCAGGGCGTCGGCCAGGACTCCATCGTGCCGGCAGGAACTGTAACCACCAACGACCTCGGTCAGTATGAGTTCGCGAACCTCGCTCCCGGCTCCTACCTGCTTGCCGTACAGGCCCAGCCCTGGTACGCGAATAATGAAACGCGGCAGGACGCCACTCCCGTCGGTATTTCCGGCCCCTCAGATCCCGGCCTCCGCGTCGCCTATCCCGTCACCTACTACCCCGGTGTCACCGATCCTGTACAGGCCTCGGCCCTTACCGTCTCTCCCGGTGACAACTCCGCCGACCTGCGCCTCGGCTCGGTTCCCGCGCTTCAGCTCAGCTTTCCTAGCTCGGGACCACGTCAGGTCACCCTCGAGGGCGGTCGCAAGATCGCCGTCCCCGGCCTTCGGCTGCCGCAGTTCTTTGTAAGTATCTTCGGCACGCGCTACCCGGCCTCTGTCATCCCTAATATCGTCAATGGCGACGGGGTCGTATCCGGCATCGCCCCCGGTGACTACGTCGTAAATTACGGTCAGGACTCGGCTGGCAAATCGGATATTCCCATCCCTGTCCGCTTCACTCAATCAGGTACGCCGGACCTTTCCGCGCAGACCGGCGTCCACCTCCTCCTCACCCTGCATCTCGGGAATGGCTCAACTTCCGAGGGCGAGTCCGAGATTGTCCTGGTGCCCGCACGCGGAGTTACAACATCGTCATCGCAGACCTTTACGGCAGGTGTTGACTCAAAAGGCCAGTTCGAGATCAACGTGCCGCCCGGCGACTACGACCTGCACGTGACCCAGGGCAATCACCCCGTTGCCATCCGACAAGTGGTTGCAGGAGCTACTGCGGTCTCAGCCAACCCGCTGCACATCGCCGCGCCGTCCTCCTCGACCGCGAGCGTGACCTACACCATCACTGGAGTCGCAGGCTCTACCACGGTCACCGGCGTAGCCCAGAAGGACGGCGCGCCCGGCCCTGGGGTCTTCATCCTGCTGGTTCCGGTCTCTGAGCTTCAGCGCCCCCGCCACGCGCACCTGGACCAGAGCGACCTGGACGGCTCATTTAACCTCTCCGACGTGGCGGGCGGCAGCTATTTCCTCTTCGCGATCGAGAACGGCTGGCAGATCAACTGGCGAGAAGACGGCGCCGTCGCCCGATACCTCCCGGGAGCCCTCCGCGTCGAGGTCCCCGACTCCAAATCCAGCACCCAGCGCTTACAGACACCCGTTCAGGTCCAGCCAAAGCTCTAGCGGCCGCCCTTCAGAGGTCGATATCCGCCCTCTGGATGTGCGAATTGGTACAGTTCAACAACCTTCGCGCTTTGTCGGCCATCTTACCTTCAGACAAACTCCTATACGGGCTAAGGGTACAACGTGATTCCCATATCCATAGAAGCTAAGGCGAGACAGAAGGGCAAGAAGGATGACACCACTCGCTTGGGACTTGCGGCGGTGGGCCGGTACACCGGCAGCGTCATCCAGGACACCATCGGACCTCTTGAAATACTCAGCAACCTGGTGTATCTCGCACGCCACTCCGAAAGCCAGGAGAAGTCGCGTGAGTATCTGGATGAGGCCGAAGCCCATCTCCAGACTATCGGCAGCATCAACCTCGATCTACTCCGCTTTTATGTGAAACACGCAGGCGATGCGGATGCCCTTGAGCCACTCAAGGCCGCCGGGTAATAGCCCGATCCATCGAGATAAAGCTTCGGTTCGCACCTTTGAGAAGAGCTGGAACTCATCCACTAGGCTGGGGGACAGCCTTTTGCTGCTCGAGCATGTTGCTCATTGGGCCGCAGGATCGCGCACACATCAGTGACGAGTTGCTTCGGCGGCAGCAGCTTCTCCACGTAATACGTCGGGACGCCCGTCCTCTGTGCCAGCCTGCGTACCTCTTGGGCTGGCTCTGGTTCCGCAGTGTGGCAGATCAACAGCAGCACCGGTCTGGGCTTGCGTTCCAACGCTACCCGGGCATCTTCAGCCGCATACAGCAGGTCCGTCTCGCACCCTACCGTCGCGAGAACCTTGACCCGCACCTCTAGCAGCCTCTGATCACTGCCGAACATTAGAACGCGGTATTTTGTAAGGGGCCCAGGCATGAAAGCCTTCCGTGGTTTGGATCAGCATCGGACGTCCAACCGCAGAGCCGCGATTGGCCAGATTCTACTCGTAGCGCACTGCTGGGGCGAGCCGAAACTCAACACAAATGATTAAAATTCTGTGTGGCAAGTATCTCTATGATTACCGTCGTAACCTGGTGCAAGTCACTATTGAGTCACGTAAGTCATGCATCTCATTACGGTTAGATTCCGTCACAATGTAACAGCGAGCGACCACAGAACGTGATGCCATCGTAAGTACGATTCGACGGCACAATGGCCACCGCTTTTACAATCCCCCTCCTGAGAGCGGCCCCCACACGGCCGCTCTTATTTCTGCTCCATGGATGTTCCTTCTTGGACCGGGAAGCTTCAGCGAGCTTGCCCGGCTCGGCACGCTCACTGCCAAAAAACTTGTCAAGCCCAAAAACGATCTAAATACCTCATTCCAAACGGAAGATAGATCGCGTGTAGAAGCTACTCAAACAGGTAGAATTAAATAAAGAGAACAAAAATAGGGAACTAAGTGCGGCGGCAGCCGACCTTTAGATCTAGTGGCTGGCGCAAGTCTTTTAGATCAGATACTTTGTACGCAAGTGCCTGTATTTCAATACTTTGCTCGGAGACTCCCCTCGCAAATGGCTGATTCCACTACATCTGATACCGGCCAAGGCGGAGGGGGGGAGGGGGGTGCCCCCGCCGGGAAGCTCGGCCTCATCGCCGGGAATGGCCGCTTCCCCTTTCTATTATTAGACGCGGCGCGCGCCCATGGGCTCGCCGTCGTAGTGGCCGCCATTCAAGAAGAGGCGGACCCCGAGATGAATGCCCGGGCGGCAGCCGACCCTGCGGTCCGAGTTCACTGGCTCTCACTCGGCGAACTCTCAAAGCTCATCGAAATCTTCCAGGCCGAAGGCGTCGCACGAGACGTGATGGCAGGACAGGTGAGGCACACGCAGATCTTCTCAGCCATCCGCCCCGACTGGCGACTCGCCAAGCTGCTGATGAGCCTCCGCACCCGTAACACTGACATGCTGCTCGGAGCCGTCGCCAAAGTCCTCGCCGATGAGGGCATTGAGCTCATCTCTTCCACGCAGTACCTCGAGCCGCTGCTCGCCAGGACCGGAGTCCTCAGCCGCCGCGCTCCCACGGACGCGGAACAGGAAAATATCGACTACGGCCGCACCGTCGCTCGCGCCATAGCCGGCTACGACCTGGGCCAGACCGTCGTCATCGCTGCCCAGGCGTGCGTCGCCGTCGAAGCCATGGAAGGGACCGACGCGACGATCGAGCGCGCCGGCGCACTGATGCATCACCTCGGCGACCCGGCCTCGACTTTGAGTCGCGCGCTCACCGTAGTCAAGCTCGCCAAGCCTAACCAGGACATGCGCTTCGACGTCCCCGTCATCGGTGTTCGCACCATTGAGACGATGCAGCGAGCTGGCGCAACCTGCCTCGCTCTGGAGGCTGGACGTACGCTGCTCTTCGATGGAGACGCCATCATTCGCGCCGCAGATGAGGCTGGCATCGCCATCGTCGCGGGCTGACCCGGTGACATCGCGGTGACAACTTTGTGGCCTGCTCAGACGTACTATAGGCATACACGCGGCGCGAGTGGGCCCATGCACGCGGTAACCGCTTCCTGAATTTCAGCACTCCCGAGGAGAACACCATGGTTCGTAAAGCATTGTGGATCGCAGTCACAGCAGTCGCGGCCGCCGCCGCAGGGACGTCAGCCTACGCGGCCGACATCCTTCAGCCCGGTGCCAGCGCGCCCGAGTTCAGCCTGCCCTCCCAGGAGGACGCCAATGTCTCGCTCTCGCAGTACAAAGGCAAGTGGGTTGTCCTCTACTTCTATCCCAAGGACATGACCACCGGCTGCACCATTGAGGCGCACAACTTCCAGCGCGACCTGCCCAAGTACGACGCGCTCAATGCGGTCGTCCTCGGTGTATCGCTCGACACAGTTGAGAGCCACAAGACTTTCTGCTCGAAGGACTCGCTCACTTTCAAACTGCTGGCTGATCCTGACCACAAGGTAATCGATGCCTACGGTGTACCCGTCAGCGCGCGTGGCGAAATGAAGTTTGCGGCCCGCGACACCTTCCTCATTTCCCCCCAAGGCAAGGTCGTCAAGGTGTGGACGGGCGTGAACCCGAACACGCACTCGGACGACGTGCTCGCCGAGATCCAGGCGCAGAAGAAGATGTAATTTCAGGTTCAAGCAGACGCAAAAAGGCCCGGACCTCTCGAGAGGAGTCCGGGCCCTTTTGCTTGCCTTAGTAAGTTAGCTGATTACTTCTTGGAGCTCTTCTTTGCGGCCTTCTTTGCGGCTTTCTTCGGAGCAGCCTTCTTTGCGGCCTTCTTCGGAGCAGCCTTCTTCGTTGCCTTCTTTGCAGCTTTCTTAGTTGCCAAGGTATTACCTCTCGTTGGTGATTTTTTACTTCTTGATGTGCCCTTGTTGCCGGCAGCCTTTTTAGAGGCAGCCTTACCGCCGCGCAGAGCACCTTTCGCGGCAGATCTTGAATTTGTCTTCTTCGCGCTCTTCTTTGCGGGCGCGGCCTTCCGAGCAGCCTTTTTCGGCGCGGCTTTTCTGGAAGCCTTCTTCGGTGCGGCTTTCTTTGCAGCGGTCTTCTTTGCGGCCTTTTTGGGAGCCGCTTTCTTCGCCGCGCTCTTCTTGGCGGACGACTTCTTTGCAGCTTTCTTCGCTGGAGCCTTCTTGGAAGCAGCCTTGAGAGAAGCGCCCTGGCTCGCGGCGGTCCTGCTGCGCTGCGGCTGTCTGGAGAGCGATGTGGCGGGTGTGTAGGTCGAGTTGGTCGACGGCAGCTCGTCTGCGAGCACGGCCTCTTCGGCGTGGGACTCGTGCGGAATTAGATCGTCAGCGTCATCATCATCGTTCCCGGAGTCCTCGTCGTCGTCCGAGTTGGTCATGACCTCGACCTCTTCTTCATCCTCTTCGTCTTCGTCGTCGTTAATCGAGATCTCGAAGTCATCCGCAGCGTCATCGTCGGCGCCAGCCGCATAGATCCTGATGCTGTCTTCAAGTTCGTTGAAACCATCGCTGAACTTCATCGTCGCATCCTCTTCACTGCGATCGCACCGTTGCGCCGTGTGCGTCTCGTCCGAAATTGCAATACATCAAAAAGCAGATCTTGTATCGCGCTCGGATTCTAGCAACAGAATGCGACTGAGCGCCAGCAATTGCAAGCACTCTTTTTGGTCAGGTAGCTCTTCGGACAGCGGCCTATTTCTTTTTGCGAGCGCGCTTCGATGTAGCGGATGCCTTCGAGGAAGACTTTGAAGAAGACTTCGACGCCGCATGCGAGCGCGAAGCAGCCGAATGCGCGGTGTGCGAGCTGGAGCGTGTTGCCGTAACGGTCCGCGAACGCGTGCTGCTTGACGAGCGTGCTCGACGCGAGCGCACATGTGTTGCGGGCGCGAGCTGCACGGGCGGCGAAACGGTGAGCGTGCGTCCAGGCTTCATGCGAGTCGAGGAAAGCCGGTTCCATCGGCGCAGCTGTTCCACCGTCACATCGAATCGATCTGCAATGGTCACCAGTGTGTCGCCGGCGCGCGTTGTATAGCGCTGCGGACGCGCAACGGCGGTTACGGTTGCGATCGGAACGACGAGCTCATCGCCCGCGTCCACTGAAGCATCAGTATCGAGATCGTTCGCCGATGCAATTTCGCTGGTGCGGCTGTGATACATGTTCGCAACCGAATCCAGCGACTCGCCCGCTTTGACCACGTGGAAGCGCCACGTCGTGCGCTTCTCCTGCGGGATTGATTCAATGCGTTTCTGATACAGGTCGCGGGTTCCGGCAGGCAGGTGCAGGTCGAACTCGGCATCCTGCGGTGTGCTCATGCGCAGCAGGCTGGGATTGAGCGCAACGATATCCTGCAGCGAAGCGTTGGTGACATCGGCCACCAGACGAAGATCCACGGGATAGCTGACCGTGACCGTGTCGGCAACGAGCGGCGGTTCGGGGACGAGGCCTTCGAGTCCGTACTGCTTCGGATTCTTGGCCATGATCGCCGCCGCGATGATACCCGGCACGTAGTTCTTGGTTTCGCCGGGAAGAACTCCTCTGCGGTAGAGCTCCCAGAAGTCGGCATAGCCAGTCTTCATCACGGCGCGCTGCACGTAGCCGGGACCCCAGTCGTACGCAGCCAGCGCGAGATACCAGTCACCGAACTGGTTATAGAGTGACTTGATGTACTTTGCGTAGGCGCGGGACGACTTCTCCGGATCGAACCGTTCATCGACCCAGCCGTTGCGCTCTAGCCCATACGCGCCGCGGAATGGCATGAACTGCCACATGCCGCCCGCGCCGGAGCTGCGGTTGATAGCCTGCGGCTG
>Ga0157372_10006506_pt1 | contig 12439 bp, 11 predicted proteins | sample C55metaG_FD_115307 | JGI IMG/M metagenome (GOLD analysis project Ga0157372, IMG submission 115307) | Corn rhizosphere microbial communities from Kellogg Biological Station, Michigan, USA - C5-5 metaG | ecosystem: Host-associated > Plants > Roots > Rhizosphere > Soil | place: USA: Michigan... | reverse complement strand
GTGTGAGAGCAATCCTTCCGCGACAGCTCGTGGTTGATACTGTGTCGCTCCATTTATCTCCGACTGTAATGGCATTAAGGGGAAGCGCGATCAATACTTCTCCTATCCGGGACGGACTCGAAGCGTTAGCAACTGTGCAGTCAAGCGGGCCTGCTTCTGTGAGATCCAGAAATCGGCCTTCCTTGGATGCAACCATATGCATGTTCGATCTTATGGATGTGTCAGGTTTAGTCTTGGTGGAACGACTACTGTTGATGTAAAATGAATCGATCTGACTGTTCACGCTGAGTAGATTGTTACTATCTGAAGTCGAGACCGAGAAAATCATTGTTGATTCGATTGGCACAACAGCAACAGTCGTGTCGCCGTTAATCGAAATCGTTGAACTGTCGTGGATGAAGTATCGAAGCTTTGCAGCGATAAGATGTGGTGCCCAGCTCTTCTTATGCGACTCGATGATTGTCGTATCCCGCTGAGTACGTGTAGTGGAAGTAACTGGGGTGGTCGGATGACCGGTCGCACATCCCACGAGCAAGGAATAGACAGAGGCGTAAATACAAGCTTGTAATCGTCTCGATCTTTTCATGATGTCAGCCCGGACTGGGTCAATCGTAAAAATCTCCGATGATCAAAAGGATCACCGGAGATTGAATGCATGGGAAGGGCGATCTGTAAGCCGGGTTCTGTCGGATGGTTTCCCATCCGGATAGTCATTTCTCTCGCCGAATGATCGCTCATTCGATCTAGCAGCCTACCCACGACGTCTTGATCGAGACGGGCCGTCTCTCGCCGCTTATTTGGCCTTGCTCCAACCGGGGTTTGCCGTGCCGTAATCATCGCTGATTACGCGGTGAGCTCTTACCTCACCATTTCACCCTTACCGGTACGAAACCGGCGGTTTGTTTTCTGTGGCACTGTCCGTCACCATATCCACGGTGCCCAGGCGTTACCTGGCGGTCTGCCCTCTGGAGCCCGGACTTTCCTCGATGGAGTCGATACCATCGCGACTATCCGATCGCCTGTATCCACACACACATACGAAACATAAGCAGATACATCCTGATATTGCGCTGACGCTACGCTGACGGTCTGTGCCAGAATGGAGGTGTCCTGATTGATTCGAGCGATCACCTCTTCCTTCTGGCTTCCATGCGTTTTGCTGCTACCCCGTCGCGATTGCTAACGCCGGTCGCTACCATGCTGACCCCCGGTGAACGCTCCCGTGTTGATGCCGCTGGTGAAGGCTTCTATCGCACGGTACACCGTGATTCGATTGATGACGTGATTGGCGACCTCCGTGCTCAACGAGTGAGTGCAGTACTCCTCTCGGTTGCATGCTGTGGAGATGAGGATGATGCAACGAGGTTCGGGCGAATCGTGCGCGAGTTTCCGAGAATTCCAGCTGTCGCTCTTCTCACACAATTCGAGATAGGCACGCCTCGCGCCGTCCTTTCACTAGGTCAATCCGGTGTACGTTCCCTCATTGATGTGAGGCAGCCGAATGGCTGGAGAGAGCTCCGTGAAGTGTTGATGCATGATAGAACGAGAGATATCGAGAAAATCGCACTTGCTCAGCTCTCACTCGATCTTGCAGGCGCTCCCGACGATTGCTGGAGGTTTTTTGAAACAATCTTCCAGCCTGGGCTACGGACCTGTACAATCCGTACGCTATCGATGGATCTTCGAGTCGTCCCGAGTACCTTGATGAGTCGTTTCTTTCGTGCTCGCCTTCCAGCTCCAAAACGATATCTAGCAATGGCTCGACTGACACATGCGGCTCGAGTCTTTGAGAACCCTGGGCTATCTGTAGCTAATGTTGCGAATCATCTCGAATACTCATCGCCTCAAAGCTTCGGAAGACACGTGCGAACGCTTCTCTCCATCACTGCGCTGGAATTTCGGCAACGGTATGATGGCGAGGGAATGCTCCATCGCTTTAGAGAAGAGCTGATCCTGCCCTTTGTGACTACCCTTCGATCGTTCAGTCCCCTTACTGAGGGACTACGATGGCTTGCAGGTACATCGAACCCTCGAAGCTGAGGATTACTCACTAGGGATCAGTGGCAGAAGGTCGTGAGCTCTAACGAGTGTTGCAACGGGAAATCCCGCCGCCTCGATGGTTTCACGGCCACCTTCTTCCCGGTCAACGAGTGCCAATACACCCAGCACTCGCCCACCGGCACTTTGCACTGCGGCAATAGCTTTCAACGCCGAGCTTCCCGTGGTGATCACGTCTTCGATGATTACTGTACGATCGCCGGTTCTGAACGGTCCTTCGATCAGCTTCCCAGTTCCGTATGATTTTGCTTCTTTCCGGACGGTGAATGCGCGCAACGGGGAGCTACTTGTTGCGCTTGCATAGCTGATGGCGTATGCAATTGGATCCGCGCCGAGAGTGAGCCCGCCTATCGAGTCGACCTCCCACCGATCCTGGACTTGACCTAGTCCCAACGGTCCGATGAGAGTCATGCCATCTGGACTCATTGTCGTCAATCGTGCGTCAATGTAGAGTGTGGAACGTCTACCCGATGCAAGCGTGAAGTTACCGCGTCGAGCTGATCGTATCGCGAGTAGTCGAGTCAGTTGTTCGCGTTCCGTCATTCTGGCGTAGGTTAGAGAGAATGGACTTGGCCTCCCCACAGATCGTTCGTTCGATTCGAGTCATGTCCACCTGATGCCGATCTCTAGGCTTCGGCCGTCTTCAATTGCGTTGGCAGTATCACTGCTTTTTGCGCTGGGTGGCATTTTTGCCATCGATCGCGCATTGGCAAACGCGAACAAGGCGCGGGTACTGATACGTGCCGTCGAACTTGCCGCTCGTGTGGAGGGCTTTCTAGTCGTTCATGCGCAGGCGCTCCAATCGGTTCGTGGTCTCTATCTCGATCCCAACCGGGTTGTGACGCAGGAGCAATTCGCGTCACTGCTGCAATCACTCGTACAATACGCACCGGCATTTCGGCGAGTGTGGATCACTGATTCTACGGGAAAAATACAGTTGCAGACACTGCTGGGCTCCGAAGGATTGGCATTACCAGTGGGTACACGCGTGGATACGGTTCGCGCTGAGCCATTCAGTAATGCCATTCATCGTGCTCGCATGACGAGGCTGACGCAGATTTCTTCAATCGGCTTTCTCAGTAGCGGAGAACGGGGGCTGCTTCTCATTCAGCCGTTATTCGTCGGCGATCGCTTCATCGGTTTTGCCGGTGGTACGCTCACGAGTAATAGTATTCTCCAGTTCGTACAGAAGCAGGAACCGGCGTTTCGGGGAAGAGTAACGATTCTCGCCGCTTCCGATACCATGAGTGTTGCTTCTGGTGCAGCGATTCCTCATGGACTACCCGTTGATTCTGCATCGGCGGCGGTTCGCATTCCAGGCGCAGGATCGTGGCGCTTGATCGTGGTGCAACAGGCGACGGATGAGAGTGTTCGATTCCTGCTCTGGAGCGTTGGAATCGCAACGCTTGGGACTCTACTCATTGGGTTGTTGCACGAGCGGCGGCAGGGCCTTCGACTCGCGGATCGAAGTGCGGAGCTCGAGCGTCTCTCGAGTGAGCTGTTGCGCGCCAATCGCGTCAAGAGTGAATTCCTCGCGAACGTTTCGCACGAGTTGCGTACCCCACTCAACGCGATCGTAGGCTTCGTCGAACTGTTGCGTGATGGAGTGTACGGTGAGCTGAATTCGCGACAAGCGGGACCGGTCGAACGCATTGCATCGTCCGCGAGTCATCTGCGTCAACTCGTCGACCAGATTCTGGACCTCGCCAAGATGGCGGCAGGCCGACTGGACGTTCAGTGGGAAGTAATCGATCTCAAGTCATTCATCCTCGACCTTACGAGTGAGATCGAGGCGTTGCGTGCCGAGAGAGGCTTGGCGCTGTCGATTTCTGTCGGTGCATCACTACCGCGGGTTCGCACCGATCCCATGCATCTCCGGCAAATCGTCCTGAATCTCTTGGGCAACGCGCTCAAATTCACCCCGAGAGGCGGCATCGCGGTTCGAGCTCGCCAGATCGATATCTCGGAGAGCGCCATGTCATTGGAAACAGCCGGCGCGAGTAAGGGAATTCCTCAATCCGGGAGCTGGATCGCCCTGGATGTAGCGGACACAGGTGTTGGCATCGGGAAGAATGACCAAGAGCGGATTTTTGAGGAGTTCGAGCAGGTCAATGCAGGACCTAGAACCGATTCCATGCAACGAGGGACCGGACTCGGCCTTCCGATCTCCCGAAGACTCGCACGTTTGCTCGGAGGTGAGCTCACGGTGATGAGTGAGGTGGGAAAGGGGTCGACCTTTACGGTGTGGATTCCCGTCATGGGACAACACAAGAGCTCCGGGGTATTGAGCGCCGGGAAGCTGGGCAAGGGCTCACTTTCGGGTCCTGCTGGTGAACGACCAACAAGCCCGTGATCGGCTGCGATCAGCTCTAATCGTTGCGCTTGATCAACGACTTCATTCGCGAGAATAATGAGCCACGCGCGGCCTCTGAAGCTGGTGCATGGATGCACGTGCGCAGAGCGGTCGCAAACGAGACGACGTCGGGGTAGCGATCTGAAGGATTGCGCGAAAGCGCCTTCATGATCACCGCTTCCACCGACGCCGGCACGGAGCATCCTTTCCGCGCACTGTTGAGCGGTATCGGTGGCTGGGAGAGGAGTTGGGAGAACATCTCCCGCTGTGACTTGCCGACGTAGGGGAGACAACCAGAGAGCAGGTAGTATGCAATCGTGGCGAGACTGTATTGGTCGGCGGCCGAGGTTACAAGCTGTCCTGAGAGTGCCTCAGGTGCGACGTACATGAGTGTGCCCACGAAGAATCCGGCACGTGTGAGTCGTTCTTCAGGAGCCTGATCGGACTGTGCAGCGATTCCGAAGTCCAGAAGCTTTGCCTTTCGCGAACCGGGGTCGTACATGATGTTGTCCGGCTTCAGATCGCGATGGATGATTCCCGCCGCATGCACGGCATAGACGGCATCGGCGATCTGCCCGATGATGTCGCCGACTTCTTCGGGTGGTAGAGGAGCGTGTTGCTTTGCGTATTTTTCGAGAAGCTCTCCGAGTGCCCACTCGATTGCGAGAAAGTGCACGCCCGGTCCGGCCTCGCCGACCTCGATTGTCCGGACGACGTTGGGATGTGTGACTCGGGTGCCGTATGTTGCTTCCCGGAGAAATCGTGCAACCGCGGTCTTGTCCGCGCGCAGTTTCTCCTTCAGCACTTTGACGGCGACAATGCCATGGATCCGGTGCTCGGCGCGATAGACTACTGCCGTTCCACCTTCTCCAACCATGTCCTGCAGCGTGTATCCGGCTAGTGTCGTACCGGTAAGATTTTCGCGGCTCACGGGCCGAAGCTAATCGCACTACTCGAAGGGAGCAAGCGAACGTTCGTGTACACGGCGGTATTCAGACTCGATTCACACCATTGATCAGCGCAAGGGGAAATATGCCGGTATCACTTCATGGTCCATCACGTGCCTGGGTACTCGGGCTTGCCGGGTTAGTGCTTCTTGGCTGCTCCCCGCGTACGCACGACGGTGGGAGCGCCGGCACACGTGGCGACAAGGGCGGTACGCCGACCCCGGCAAATGATGGGGCGGCGCCAGACCCGTCGGGCTTTTACCGCCAGCTGGGGATGTTGGCTCAAAGCGGCTCGTTCCCATTCGTCGGGCAAGTTCGCTTTCTCGCCGGGCGCTCTCCCGATAGTACCTTGGCGCTCGTCACACTCTCCTTTGCGAACCGGGCACTGACGTTCTCCGGTGAAAGTGGTGGACAGCGAGCCAGCTACGCTGTGACGATCGATGTGACCCAAGGTGCGACGACCATTCGTCACTTCGATGCACGAAAGATCATTCGTGTTGCCTCGTTTCACGAAACCCAGCGCGAGGACGAGAGTGTGATTTTTCAGCAGTTTCTCTCGATTCCGCCAGGAGCGTACTCGATTTCCGTCTCCGTACGCGATGAGAACAGCGGCAATGGAAATGCGCAGCAAATGGCTATCAATGTTCCGCGTTTGGGCGCGCGTACGTTGTCGACTCCGATCAGCATCTACGAGGTGAAGCCGAGGGTGAGGCTGGATACGGTGCCGACACTGATCGCGAATCCGCGATCGCTCATCGTGCTTGGGCGCGATACGCTCGCTGGACTCTATATCGAAGGATACGGGTTGCCAGCGAGTGCAAAGGTGAATGTCGCCGTGCTCAACGATGCACATGTCGTCATTCTGCGGGACACCGTCAATCTAGTGCGGCAGGGAGAGCTGTCGTCAGCGTTGCTCGATTTCCCCGTGCAGAGTATCGGGGTCGGTCCCGTCACCGTCGTTACGTCACTCGCCGGGACAGCGGACAGCGTGCAAGCACCGCTCTTCCTGAGCTTCGGTGACGAGTTTGGCATCACGAGCTTCGATGACCTGTTGAGCTACCTTCGATACTTCGTTTCACCGCAGCAGATCCAAACCTTGCGTGACACTCCACCCGAGCAACGTGCTGCGGCGTGGGCAGCATTCTGGAAGCGCACAGACCCGAACCCGTCCACCCCGGATAACGAGGCACTTCGCGATTACTTCAAACGGATTGCGACTGCGAACTCGCGGTACCGGGAGGAAGGAATGGCTGGCTGGCTCACGGACCGCGGCAGGGTCTACGTCACTCTGGGCGAGCCGGATCAGGCAGGGCAGCCGCTGGGAACGAGTGGATCCACGGCGCGCAGTCGGGCAGAGATCTGGGTGTACACGCAATACAATCTGCGGCTGATTTTTCAGAATCAGGGCGTCGGCCATCTGCGACTTTCGCCATCGAGCCGCGCTGATTTTGACAAGATCGTCCATCGGCTGCAATCGCAATGATGGCTCGAGCAGAGTGAAAGAGAGATCCTCGATTTCGTATCCGAGAATCGTCGATCAGCCACGCGACTCTGCGTACGCGGAGTGTGATCTGCGTTGCATTGTCTTGACAAAAAAACAGTTCGCTCCTATATAAGCCGCGCAAGCCCTTTCTCGGCTTGTCCCTCCTTCTGGAACTGGAGGGAGACGATCAATGTGCGGGAGACGGGCGATGGCCAAGGGAAAGGTGAAATGGTTCAATGACGCCAAGGGATTTGGCTTCATCGAACAAGAGGGCGGCGAAGATGTCTTCGTGCATTTCTCATCGATTGCGATGGACGGCTTCAAGACACTCGCAGAGGGACAGGAAGTCGAGTTCGAAATCCAGACTGGCGCGAAGGGACTTCACGCGACGAACGTTCAGCGCGTGTAAGCGGTAGTCGGCGGGCTGGCATTCACCGGAATGCGGGGTGAGCTTTCGTTCATGGAGCCCCGCCTTCCGACCTCGCCCCGACTCTTTCTCGTCGACGGTTACGCGCTGATCTATCGCGCGTTTTTCGCGCTGATCTCGCGCCCGCTCACCACGAGCCGTGGCGAAAACACGTCAGCGGCGTGGGGCGTGGTGAATTTTCTCCAGCGCCTCATCGACACACATCGGCCCGAATACGTTGCCTGGGTGCACGACTCCGGGCTCTCATTTCGTCATGAGCAATATCCCGCGTACAAGGCGACACGGGAAAAGCTGGGCGAGGAGCTGCAGGCAGATTTCGATCGCGGCATGGAGCGCATCGAAGAGCTCCTGCGTGCCTTCAATGTTCGTGTGTTGGCCCTCGAGGGCTACGAGGCCGATGACGTGATCGGCACCCTGGCTCGGCAAGGTGTCGACGCCGGCGTCAGTGTCGTAATCGTGTCCGGCGACAAGGATTTCTATCAGCTCGTGCGCCCCGGCGTTTGGCTTCTCAACCCCGGCCGCGGAGGTCCGGCAAGTGTAGACGAGCAGTGGGTGGGGATGGAAAACGCGAACGAACGACTCGGCGTCCCGCCTCATCACGTAACGGACTATCTCGCCATGGTCGGCGACTCCTCCGACAATGTTCCGGGAGTGAAAGGGATCGGCGACAAAACTGCTTGCGAGCTCGTATCGACGTACGGATCGCTGGAGAACATTCTCGAGCACGTCAACGAGATCACGAAGAAACGCCCCCGCGAAGCGCTGCTCACGCACGAGGCCGAGGCGCGCCTGTCGAAGAGTCTCGTCACGATACGAGAGGACCTCGAGATGCCGCTCGAGCTCGAAACGCTCGCGCTAGCGGAGCCGGATCATGCGCGACTGCGCGACCTGTTCGTGGAGCTCGAATTTCACGCACTCGCAAAGGATCACGCGGTCAGTGCGCCGGCTGTTGCGCGCGAGACGAACTACGTCACGGTCGATTCACTGGAGGCGCTCGACACGCTGCTGCAGCGTGTGAAGGCCGTCCCCTACATCGCAGTCGACACCGAAACGGTCATCGAGCTTGGCAGTCCACAGGTAGTGGACCCACTTCGGTCGATCCTCGTCTCGATCTCGATCGCCGTCGCACCCGGAGAGGCGTACTACCTTCCGCTCAGGCATCGCGAGCGGCAACGCGATCAAGGCGAGTTGCTCACCGATCTGTCGGGTGACAGGTCTCCAACCGACGCTCCTGAAGATCGCGGCCTGACGCGCGGAGGGGACGAACCACCCGAGCCGAAGAAGAAGGGCGTTCGAAAGAAGGTCGCGGCGGCGAGTGAGCCTTCGGGAATCGCTGCGCGCATGCTCGCTGAGCGATCGCACACCGTGAAGAACCTTCCGTCGCTCATGTCGGAGGAGATGGCGCCGTTGCGAGCGATGCTCGAGGATCCGGGCGTGCGAAAAACGGGACAGAACGCGAAATACGACCTGCTCGCACTGCGACGTGCGGGAGTCACGCTTCGTGGCCTCGAGTTCGATACCATGATCGCGAGCTACGTGCTCGATCCGGGCCGGCGCTCGCACGGACTCGACGTGCTCGCCCTGGAATTCCTCGAGCACACGATGACCTCGTACGAGGACCTCTGCGGAAAAGGAAAGGGATCGGTGCCGTTCGATGAATGTCCGATCGAAGCCGCGCGCGATTATTCGTGCGAGGATGCCGACATGACCTTCCAGCTACGAGCGGTATTCGAGCCGCAGCTCGAGACGTATGCCCTGCTCCCGCTGTTTGACGACATCGAAATTCCACTAATCGATGTGCTGGCAGACATGGAATGGGCCGGGATTGCCATCAACCGTGAATGGTTTGCCTCGCTCAAGGAACGCTTCGCGCGCGAGCGGCAGCGTGTGGAGCAGGAGATCTACCTGTCGGCAGGAACCGAGTTCAACATCAATTCCAATCTCCAGCTTCGGCAGATTCTGTTCGAGCGACTGCAACTGCCGATGCTCAAGCGCACCGCCACGGGCCCGTCGACCGATGCGAGCGTGCTGCAGGAGCTCGCAGAGATGGGGCACGAGCTACCCGAGCAACTCATGGAATACCGGGAGCTCTCGAAGCTGGAGAATACATATATCGATGCGCTTCCTGCGCTCGTGCATCCGCACACGCAGCGCATCCATACGTCGTTCAATCAGACGGTCGCAACGACGGGACGCCTCTCTTCGAGCGATCCGAATCTTCAGAACATTCCCATCCGCCGCGAATTGGGCCGTGACATTCGCAAGGGCTTCGTTCCGCGCGAGGGCTGGTCGTTGATCGCGGCCGACTACTCGCAGATCGAGTTGCGTCTGCTCGCGCATCTGTCCGCGGATCCGGCGTTCGTGACTGCATTTCGTGCCGGTGGCGACATTCACCGGCAGACCGCATCCCTCATTTTCGAAGTCCCGCTGGAAGAAGTCACTTCCGAAATGCGAGCGCGCGCCAAGACCATCAATTTCGCGACCATCTATGGCCAGGGTGCGAACGCGCTGTCGAGGCAACTGCGCATCGACCATGCGGATGCCAGGCGCTTCATCGATGAATACTTCGAGCGGTTTCAGGGAATTCGCGCCTATCTCGATTCGATGGTTGCATTCGCGCGCGAACATGGATACGTGCAGACCATCTTCGGACGGCGGCGGTATATCCCGGAGCTTCGCGACCGCAACTTCAACGTGCGTGCGTTCGGGGAGCGCACCGCGACCAACTCGCCGATCCAGGGATCTGCAGCGGATCTCATCAAAATCGCGATGATCCGCATCCACGCACTGTTCACGCAGGAAGGGGTGACGTCCCGAATGCTTCTGCAGGTGCACGACGAGCTGGTGTTCGAGGCGCCGCCAGGTGAGATCGACTATGTCTCGTCGCTGGTCAAACAGGAGATGCAGCAGGCCGCGCAGCTGTCGGTGCCGCTGGTCGTCGATTTGGGAATCGGGAAAAACTGGCTCGAAACGAAACAATGAGCGATGTACAGAAGAACAGGAACGGGCACGTTTTGAAGCGAGGATGAGACGTTAGAAACGTTTGATCGTCACTATGAGGGAGTTCACCATTGTGCGGCGTCCCCGCCGCTCGTAGCATGAATCCACTGCTGCTTCCACTCGCACCCTCACTCGGGAACGCTCCGAACGAATGTCACCGCGCCGTCGTTTCGGGTTTTCGCTGATTGAGCTCTTCGTGGTGCTGGTCGTCATCGGCATTCTCGTCGGACTCGCCGTGCCGCGCATGCACGGTTTCAAGCATCAGTTCTATCTCACCACGATGATCTCCGATCTTCGGAATCTCTCCGCAACAGAGGAGGGATACTGGAGCTCGGTCGACACGTATTCATCGGATCTCAACGCCCTTCGTTTCAACCTCACCCCCGGCGTGTGGGTGACGTTCGTACAAGCCGACAGCATGGGATGGGCCGCGAGCGCGACGCACGACGGCGACACGTCGCATTGCGCGATCTACTACGGGAATGCGCTACCGCTGCCCCCGGCAACCGTCAAGAATTTCATCGGTTGCAGCAAGTAAGCGCCTCCAAAACCCATTGCAGATTGCCGGAACCACTGGCAAATCAACCGGTCAGAAATTCCGATCTTTGCTGGTCATGATTGTACAACTCCATAAGTGACTTGCAGTTACCGTTGCGGGCTCAACGGGCATTTGCTTTGCCTTTGATATCCCTCGGACAACTGGATCTCACGGTGGAGCATATGATCAACTCGCGTCGTTCGGCCTTTACACTCATCGAGCTTCTGATCGTCGTCGTCATCATCGGCATCCTGGCGGCGATCGCAATTCCGAAGTTCTCGAACACCAAGGGACAGGCGTTCCTCGCAGCCATGCGCAGCGACCTGCGCAACTTGGCTACGGCCGAGGAAGGCTATTACTACTCGAACAGCGCCTACAGCAACGACCTGTCGCAGCTCAATTTCCTGACCTCATCCGGCGTCACGATCTCGGTTCCGGAAGCCACCGCGGGTGGCTGGTCCGCCTCGGCAACGCACGCCGCGCTCGGCGCCGAAAAGTGCACCGTATATTTCGGAACCGCGACGGCAGTTGCGCCCGCGACACTGGAAGGGCGCATCACGTGTAACTGATCCGCAATGGCCGCAGCACGAGGGTGAGCAACGATTCGATCAATCGTGACAGCTCGCCCGATGATCGTCCTTATCGCGAGTTCGCGCTCCGGCGCGAGGGGATGATTCACGCGATGGCTGGCGGTTTGTGGCTCCATCGCCACGTCTGGAGGGGCCAAGCCATGGCCCACCTCGTGTCCACCGACCGCGAGCGTCTGGTCGAATATGGTCGCTCCGTGGGTCTTCCGGTCGCCCGCCTCCAATACAAGCCGCTCAAGGACCCGCGCAATGGTGTTCGATGCGATGCGTGGCATTGGGATCTGGTCGGTGATCTGCTGCCACCGCGCTGAGCCGCTCCGCACGTTGACGGGTGCCTCGCGCCGGGAAAGATTGAGCGCATGTCCGCCCGGCTAGCCGTCGCCTGCAGTTGCATTCTCGCTTCGCTGAGCGCCTGTGAGCGCAAGACACCCGCGAAGCCGCAGGAGACCACGTCGACTGCGCCCGAGACAGTCGCCTCAGCTCCAACGCCGAAACCGGTCGTGCCGCCGTCGACGTGGGACACCAGCGCAGGACCCGTCATGTTCGTGCGCGGCAGTTCGACGGCCGAAGCGTACGTGATCTTCCCTGCGATTACCGACAGCACCCCGGCGGCCGATGTGCATTTCGATTCCGCGTTGTCGCGTAATGCCAGCGTCGATCTGTTTCAGCACTCGGGTGACGGCGAGGTCGCGCGCCTCGGTACGATGGGAGGGGGCGAGTGGGATGCGAACCAGTGCATCGAATGGCCCGCTGCGAAGGTGCAAGGGAAATCGAGCGGGGACTCGACATCGGGAGGCTGGACGGTCGCATTTCTGAAGGGGCGTGCGAAAGCGCTTCGGCTCGATACGATCGAGACGATGCCGCACGCGGATTCCGCGACGCTCGCGGCGGACATCACCCGTCTCGTTTCCACGGTGCCGAACGACACGGCGCGCACGTTCCGCGGCATTCCGTTCTCGGTGCGCACTGCGTATCGCTTCACGCCGGTGCCCGGAGTTGAAGCCGTGGTTGCGGATGTGGTCCGCAAACTGAATCAGGAAGCGAAT
>Ga0157372_10006504_pt1 | contig 12440 bp, 10 predicted proteins | sample C55metaG_FD_115307 | JGI IMG/M metagenome (GOLD analysis project Ga0157372, IMG submission 115307) | Corn rhizosphere microbial communities from Kellogg Biological Station, Michigan, USA - C5-5 metaG | ecosystem: Host-associated > Plants > Roots > Rhizosphere > Soil | place: USA: Michigan... | reverse complement strand
GGCTTTGTCATAAAACTTGTCTTCGCTCACCATACCATACTTTACAAACAGGCCAATGTCGGTCCATTTTTCTTCGTAAGCTTTACGGTCTGCTTTGAACAGGTCTGACAATTTATCAGCTACCTTTTTGGTAATATAACTGTTGATCTTTTTAACATTGCTGTCCGCTTGCAAAAAGCTGCGTGATACGTTAAGCGGAATATCCGGTGAATCGATAACACCATGCAACAGCATTAAAAATTCAGGGACAATATCTTTTACTTCATCAGTAATAAATACCTGGCGGCTAAATAATTTGATCTTGTTTTTTTGGAACTCAAAATCATTTTTCAGCTTAGGGAAATATAGTACACCTGTTAAGTTGAAAGGATAATCAACATTCAGGTGGATCCAGAACAATGGATCTTCGCTGAATGGATAAAGCTGCTTGTAAAAGTCAAGATAATCTTCGTCCTTTAATTCAGATGGTGCTTTTGTCCAGATAGGGTTGGTGGTGTTGATGATATTATCAACTTCAACTGAAGTATATTTTGGTTTGCCTTCTTCGTCAACGCCATCTTCAACGGATTCTGTCTTAGTGCCGAATTTAATAGGCACAGGTAAAAATTTGCAATATTTATCCAGGATCTCCTGCAATTTGTACTGGCTTAAGAACTCAGCCGATTCATCATTGATATACAAAGTGATCTCAGTACCGCGCTCTTCTAAAATACCTTCGCCAATTTCAAATTCGGTGCTACCGTCGCATACCCAGAAAGCAGGCTCTGCGCCTTCCTGGTATGATAAGGTTTGGATCTCCACCTTATCAGCCACCATGAATGCTGAATAAAAACCTAAACCAAAGCGACCGATGATCTCGTTGGCATCTTTTGCTTCCTTGAATTTCTCCATGAATTCGGTGGCGCCTGAGAAAGCGATCTGGTTGATGTACTTTTTAATCTCTTCGGCGGTCATACCGATACCATTATCGCTAATGGTGATGGTCTTTTTGTCTGCATCAAAAGCAACCTCAACACGGAGGTCGCCAAGTTCGCCGGTGTACTGGCCTAATGAAGCTAAACGTTTAATTTTTTGGGTAGCATCTACCGCGTTTGATACCAGCTCGCGCAGAAATATCTCATTATCAGAGTATAAGAACTTCTTAATGATCGGGAAAATGTTCTCGGTGTGGATCGAAATGCTGCCTTTTTCTTGCATAACTATATTTTAATAGGATTGATTTAATGATTGTCGCCAATGCAACATCAATGTGTGTTCCAATTGTTATTATATTGTCAAAATGGCAGGATGAGGGGTTTTGGTCAGATAAGTCGTGGAGGTAAGGCTTATTCACCCGTCATTGCAAGATACGAAGCAATCCCCAACTTTACAGACGCTATGTAAGTGCCCCTGCAGAGTTCGCGATTGCTTCGTCGTTCCTCCTCGCAATGACGATTTTCCAAAAACTATAGCAAAAAAATAAGGGATAAACATTTAAGCTTATCCCTTACCATATAATAAAGATTGCTTATATCGTTAATCGGCCATCATTTTGATAAACGAGGCTAATTTTTCTTTCATTTCTCTTCTGTCAACAATGAAATCAAGGAAGCCATGTTCCTGCACAAATTCGGCAGTCTGGAAACCCTTCGGTAGATCTTTTTTAATAGTTTCTTTAATTACCCTTGGCCCTGCAAAACCTATCAGCGCGCCAGGTTCGGCAATATTGATATCGCCTAACATAGCGTATGATGCTGTTACACCGCCTGTAGTAGGATCGGTAAGTAATGAGATATAAGGGATTTTTGCCTGTGCAAGTAAGGCAAGTTTGGCTGATGTTTTAGCCATCTGCATCAACGAAAACGCGGCTTCCATCATGCGCGCACCACCTGATTTTGAGATCATCAGGAACGGGACTTTATGTTGGATACAGTAATCAATAGAGCGGGCTATCTTTTCACCAACTACCGATCCCATTGATCCCCCAATAAAGTTAAAGTCCATACAGGCAATAACCAGGTCCTGACCGTCAATTTTACCGGCGCCTGCCCTTATTGCATCTTTTAAACCTGTTTTGTGCTGAGTTTCCTTAAGCCGGTCAGTGTATTTTTTGGTGTCTTCAAAATGAAGCGGATCACCCGAGGTAAGGTCAGAAAAAAGTTCTGTAAACTCGTTATTATCAAATAGTACCGAAAAATATTCTTTTGAACCTATGCGCAGGTGGAAGCCACAGTAATGGCACACATATTGATTTTCTACCTGCTCAGAATAGTGTAAAGGTTTTTTACAATTAGGGCATTTATTCCAGATGCCATCGGGGGCTTCCTTTTTTTCCTCAGTAGTCGTAATTATCCCTTTCAACTCTCGTTTAAACCATGCCATATCTGTGTCTAACTCTTTCAATTGGGTACAAAGAAACAAAAAATATTAAACATGTGGTGCCGGTATATAAAAAGTTATAGGGGGCAAATTGTTTGCTTGAAAGTTTAATTACTTATTTAATGCTATTTTTGTAATAAAAGGATCGGATTGTTAATTAATTATATCATATTTTTAAATTAACCCTATTTTTACTACCGTTTTAATATACTTTTAAGATTGCTTATCCGAATTCAATAAATTTTATAACTTCGAGCCCCAAATAAACGCTAATGGATTTAAAAAATTATAGAGGTGTTCTGCACGGCGATCAGGTGCAGGAACTATTTGAAGCAGCAAAAAAGCATCAGTTTGCTTTGCCGGCAGTAAACGTTATTGGTACTAACACTATCAATGCAGTTATGGAAACAGCTAAAGCTGTTAACTCTCCGGTTATTATTCAGCTGTCAAATGGCGGTGCACAGTTTTACGCCGGCAAATCATTGGATAATTCAAAACTTCAGGCTTGTATTTTAGGTGGTGTATCTGCTGCAAAGCACGTTCACCTGTTGGCTGAGCATTATGGCGTAGCAGTTATTCTGCATACAGACCATGCTGCCAAGAAATTATTACCCTGGATTGACGGCTTGTTAGATCATGGCGAGAAGTTTTTTGCTGAAACCGGCAAGCCTTTATTTTCATCGCACATGCTCGACCTTTCAGAAGAGCCTATTGAAGAGAATATTGAAATTTCGGCTAAATACCTTGAGCGTATGGCTAAAATGGGTATGACCCTTGAAATTGAATTGGGTGTAACCGGCGGTGAAGAAGATGGTGTTGACAATTCTGACGTTGACAGTTCACGTTTATATACCCAGCCAGAGGAGGTTTCTTATTCATATGAGCACCTTTTAAAAGTAAGCCCCCGTTTTACTGTAGCTGCTGCTTTTGGTAACGTTCATGGTGTGTACAAACCGGGTAATGTTAAGTTACAGCCGGTTATCCTGCATAACTCACAGGAATATGTTAAACAAAAATTTGGTTTAACTGCCGAAAAACCGATCAACTTTGTATTCCACGGTGGTTCTGGTTCAAGCCAGGAAGAGATCCGCGAAGCTATTTCATACGGTGCTATCAAAATGAATATTGATACCGATATGCAATGGGCTTACTGGGAAGGCATTAAAGATTACTATAAATCAAAAGAAGGATACCTGCAAAGCCAGATCGGCAGCCCGGATGGTGAGGATTCTCCCAACAAGAAATATTATGACCCGCGTGTTTGGTTACGTAAAGGTGAGGAAAACTTTGTAAAAAGGCTTTCTGTTGCCTTTGAAGACCTTAACTGTATCGACGTTTACAGCAAATTATAATATTCATCAGAAATTAACAAAGCGCTTGTACATTTGTTGTACAGGCGCTTTGTTGTTTACAGGCAGCAGGCGGCTCCATTAAAAAAAGATAAAGTCTGCTATATGGTTGAAATTAATAAAAAGAAAAAGAATTTATTTGAACGCTTTGCCAATTGGGCCACTATAGCCACGGGCAGTTCGGGCGCATTTATCACGGCTTTTGGTATTATCATTGTTTGGGGAATAACCGGACCGTTATTCCATTATTCAGATACCTGGCAACTGGTTATCAATACCGGTACCACTGTGGTTACTTTTCTGATGGTTTTTTTGATCCAGAAATCACAAAATAAAGATTCGAAGGCTATACATTTGAAACTGAATGAGCTGCTTGCCTCGCACCAGGGGGCAAGTAACCGGATGGTTGATATTGAAGATATTACCGAAAAGGAGCTCGATCAATTGCATAAATTTTATGTGGAACTGGCCGGCCTTGCCGAAGAGGAAGATGATATCACCTGTACGCACTCTATTGATGCCGCGAGGGAAAACCACACCACAAAACTCAATCATTTCAAAACAAAACCGCATTACATCAATGCCCGCAAAAACCATAGTAAAAAAAGTAACGGAGCAAGCTGATCTTGATATCGTGCATGCCATAAGGCGGGAAGTATTTGTAGTTGAACAAAATTGCCCTCCCGAGCTGGAATATGAACATGAAGATGTATCCCATCATTTTTTAGCTACCGCTGATGGGAAACCGGCCGGTGCCTGCCGCTGGCGTAAAACCGAAAATGGTTATAAGCTTGAACGGTTTGCCGTATTGAAAACGTTCAGAGGACTTGGTATAGGAGGGGAGTTGGTGAAAGCGGCGTTAACTGATTTGCCGGCCGATGCGGTTTATGTTTATCTTAATTCGCAAACCCATGCTGTGCCTTTTTATGAAAAACTGGGCTTTGAAGTATCAGGGCCGGAGTTTGAAGAAGCCGGGATCAAACATTATAAAATGGTGAAGAAGTAGAAAAACTTTGTCGTTTCGACGAGGTTAAGGTATGTGCGTTGGGGGAGAGGAGAAATCTTCTACATCAAGTAAGCCGCTTTGTAAAATTCGTTGAGCATGGCTTATAAGATTTCCCACTCGTTCCTCGTTTCTAAATGACACCTTGTTGTATTTGAATCGAAAGAAACAAATATTATAGGCAGGGCTACTGTTATTTACTTCTTTTCCTCTTTTTAGATGCCTCTGCTAATGGGTTAAATTCAAGGCACAAATTAATCCAGTAATTCAGCTGGTCGTTGGTTCGCAGGTTGAAGTCTTCAACATAAACATAGCCTTTCATCACCCTTTCGCCGCTTACCATTTGGTTGCAGTTTCCCTTCTCAAGCTCAACAGATGCCTGTTGCTCTCCAATGCGGCACAAGATGCTATTATCGCGTACGCAAACACATAACTTATCATCTACCATAAAACAAACTCCCTGGAACATTTTCTTTTCTTCCACTACCGGAAGGTCCATTAATGCTTCGCGGATACGATCAGCCATTTGTTCGTTATATGCCATAAGGGTTATATTTTTTCATTCAGAGGCGCTAAGACAAGCAACGGAAATCCGGCTTCTTAGCGCCTTCGTGAAATAAAATTACAATTAATTCTTATCAACAAATTTGTAATTAGCCTCGTTATACCTGTCGCCGGTATCCGGGTATTTAGCTAAAACGGTTTCAATATCCTGTAAATCATTGGCTGTTAATTCCACATCAACCGAACCTGCATTGTCCAAAAGGTATTTTCTCCTCTTTGTTCCGGGAATAGGGATAATGTTATCGCCTTGTGCCAGTACCCAGGCAAGTGCCAGTTGGGCAGGTGTGCAATTTTTTTGAGCCGCAAGTTGTGCAAACTCATGGGCCAGGCCCATATTATTTTCGGCGTTGGCACTTTGGTAACGGGGCAGGCTTTTCCTGAAATCGTTGTCAGCCAGTTTGGTCACATCCAACGCGTTTGTTACCAAACCGCGCACCAGCGGACTGAATGGTACAAATAAAATCCCAAGCTCTTTGCAAACTGGTAATACCTCAGCCTCTACATCGCGCGTTAGCAAGGAATATTCACTTTGTAAGGCGCTAATTGGATGCACCGCATGTGCACGACGGACAGAATTTGCCGAAGCTTCAGACAGGCCCAGGTATTTTACCTTACCTTCTTTTACCAGATCGGCCATGGCGCCAACCATGTCCTCAACAGGCACATTTGGGTCGATTCGGTGGGCGTAGTACAAGTCAATCACATCCGTTTTTAAGCGTTTTAAGCTCTGCTCAACCGCGGTTTTAAGATAAGCCGGCGAGCCGTCAAATTCAGTCAGCTTGCCATCGGCACCGGCCCTGAAACCAAATTTGGTGGCAATGAAGATCTTATCACGATTGGGTACCAATACCTTGGATACCAGTTCTTCATTGCGGCCATTGGCATAAACATCGGCCGTATCCCAAAAGTTAATACCTATTTCTATTGATTTTTCAAGCGTGGCTATTGATTCATCGTCATCCGGCTGGCCGTAAGCATGGTTCATGCCCATACATCCAAGTCCAATGGCCGAAAGTTCAACTCCGGTATTTCCTAATTTTCTGTATTTCATAACGTGGTAGTATTGTTGTATTATCAAAGTACGTGAAATAACAAAAGCACATCAACCTCAATTTATAAGTATTATGTAAGGTTATACATTGCAGATTAACTTTTTCTGGTTAATTTGAAAAAAAAAATGAGTGGTTGTCCAATTCAGCCAACCCTGATCGTCTTTTGGTTTTTAACCATTAAATTCAAAAAACATGAACGAGTTCTTATTGATCTTCAGAAGAGACGCAGAAGCCACTGCAGCAACGCGGTCGCCCGAACAGATGCAAACCATGATGAATTACTGGCGCGAATGGATTGGCGGGATTGCCGCGCAAAACAAACTGGTTGCTGTAGGCAATAGGTTGGATACCGCTGGCAGCGTAGTAAAACCTGACAATGTGGTAACAGACGGCCCTTATGTTGAGGTTAAGGAAGCCATAGGGGGTTACAGTATTATCAAAGCGTCATCGCTGGAAGAAGCCACGGAGTTATCAAAGGGCTGCCCGATCCTGTCGGTAGGGGGCAGTGTTGAGGTGCGTCCTATCATCCCAATGGAAATTTAATTGATTTGCGGCCTCCTATATACAGGAGGCTGCTTGTTTTATGCAGCAAGATCAGCTTCTACCACATTTGTTCCGCTCCGAGTATCAAAAGATAATCGCGGTATTATGCCATTATTTCGGCTTTGAACATATAGAAGCCGCCGAAGATATTGCCAGTGATACTTTCCTCACTGCTGCTGAAACATGGGGAATCAAGGGGTTGCCGGATAATCCTAAAGCATGGTTATATACCGTGGCCCGCAATAAAGCAACCGATTATGTAAGACGTGGCTCCCGGTTTAAGCAAAAAATAGCCGAAGGGATTTTTGCAGAGGATAATTACGAGGCAGAGATCGATCTTTCTGACCAAAATATTAGCGACAGCCAGCTGCAAATGATGTTTGCTATTTGTCACCCGGTATTGCCGGCCGAGGCGCAGATTGGCCTGGCGTTACGCATCCTTTGCGGTTTCGGAATTGATGAAATTGCCGAGGCTTTCTTATCAAATAAAGAAACCATTAATAAACGCCTGTTCAGGGCTAAGGAAAAGCTTCGGGAACAAAAAGTAAAGATCGTTTTTCCTGAACCGGCTGATATTGTTAACCGGCTGGGCATCGTACTGAAAACTTTATACCTGCTGTTTAATGAGGGCTATTACTCCAGCTGCCAGAGCACTACATTGCGAAAAGATTTGTGTTTAGAAGCCATGCGGCTTAACTATCTCCTTATAGAAAACAAGCAAACCAACCTGCCCGAGGTGAATGCCTTGTTATCATTGATGTGTTTTCATGCTTCAAGGTTTGATGCCCGGGTAGATGAATATGGCGAAATGATCCGCTATGATGACCAGGACAGAATGCTTTGGAATGATGAACTGATAGTAAAGGGGCGATACTACCTAAACCTTGCCTCTAAAGGAAACGGCGCCGGTAAATATCATATTGAAGCTGCTATAGCTTATTGGCATGCCGTTAAAACTGATGCTACCGAAAAATGGGAAAATATATTAATGCTCTACAACAGGTTACTTATCGCGGCTTATTCGCCTGCGGCTGCGTTGAACCGGGCTTATGCCTTGGCAAAGGTAAAAGGGAAGGAGAAAGCAATTAGTGAGGCCGAAAAGTTAAAATTGGATACCAATCATTTGTACCATGTACTACTTGGTTACTTGTATACAGGAGTAGATCGTAAAAAGGCAGTATCGCATTTGCAAACTGCCCTGAAACTGGCTAAGACCGCTACAGATAAAAGTAGAATTATGAAGGATTTAGAGGCTTTACTGTGAGTTAGTTATAAAAAAAAACGTCATTGCGAGGAACGAAGCAATCCCCGATAAGCAGGTTCGCCCTGTATAGCTTGGGATTGCTTCGTTCCACGCAATGACACCTTTAAGTATTACCAGACTTACGAAGTTTTTAAAACTTCGTAAGTCTTTATTAGTTTTTAATTAGATATCTTGAAATCAGCTACCAACTTTTCATCGGCCGAGCTGCTGCCCAGTACTATTTTGTAGCTGCCGGGATAAAGCTTCCATTTGTGTGTGGCAAGGTCCCATTTCTGTAAATCCTGAACAGGGATTTTCAAAGTAACGGTACCTTCTTTATCCTGCTCCAGGCTTATGCGTTTAAAGCTTTTTAATTCTTTAACAGGCATCCTGTCGATGTTGGGATATTTAATATACGCCTGCACTACTTCATCGCCATTAAATTTACCGATGTTTTTAACGTTTACTGTTACTGCAAGGGTATCGGCTTTTTTGTAGGTGTTTTTTAATTTACTGCCCAGGGTGTAGCTGAACGACGTATAACTTAAACCGAAACCAAAAGGATATTGTACCGGGCCGGTATAGTAACGGTAGGTGCGGTTTTTCATATTGTAATCGCTGTAATCAGGCAGGTCGCTCATATCTTTATAAAAAGTAAGCGGCAGGTGACCAGATGGCGAAACTTCGCCAAAAATAATATCAGCTAAAGCGTTACCGCCCTGTTCGCCGGGGTACCAGGCAAATATAATGGCATCGGCATAAGGCTCAATAGCGGATATATCAACATCGCTACCTGCGGTAATTACAGCGATAAGAGGTTTGTTTTTTACACTTTTACGCAGCTCTTTCATAAAAGCAATTTCGCTGGCAGGCAGGCTTAGTGTCTTTTTATCGCCGCCGCTTTCAGACAGGAAAGCATCGCCTGCTTCGCCTTCCAAAACGGGGGAGAGGCCTATCACAGCAATGGTAGCATCAGCATTACCCGCAGCCCAGGTGCCGCCAAAATGGGTGGTATCTTTATAATCACATCCCAGGTCATATTCAACGCGGGTAGCTTTATCAACCGCACCGGTTATACCTTCAACAAAGTTAATTACCTTACTGCTGGTGCCGTGGTAATTAGCTATCATGGCGTCGAGCGAGGCCGCGTTTGGCCCAACCACCATAATGCTGGAGTAACTGTTTTTTTTGAATGGCAAAACATTGTTGTTGTTCTTTAACAATACCATACTTTGCTGGGCCACTTTACGGGCCAAAGCCAAATGTTGTTCATTGTGAACACTGTCGGCGCCGTAACCATGATAAGGATTAGCGGCCGGGTTGTCATAAAAGCCCAGTTTAAATTCGGTGCGTAAGATAGCGCTCAGGGCCTGGTCAACATCTTTTTCGGTAAGCAGGCCTTGTTTAATAGCTTTAATACCATCGTTTTGCAAAATGGACGAGCAATCCAGGTCAACGCCAGCCTTGATCGCGGCAGCGGCTACTTCAACCGCAGTTGGTAGTGTTTTGTGAGTAAGGTACACATCATCCAGGGCACCACAATCAGTTACTACATGCCCGTTAAAGCCCCATTCTTTCCGCAATATATCGGTAAGCAGCATTTTATTGATAGAGTTTGGTACACCGTTAACGCGGTTGTAGGCGCTCATTACCGATTCAACGTGGTTTTTAACCAGTTCGTGAAAAGCATACAGGTAGGTTTCGCGAAGATCTTTCTCATCAACTTTGGCATCAAATTTATCGCGGGTAGCTTCCGGGCCGCTATGTACGGCAAAGTGTTTGGCCGTGGCAGATGTTTTCAGGTATTTAGGATCATCGCCCTGCAAACCTTTAACAAAGGCTGAACCCATACGACCGGTCAGAAAAGGGTCTTCGCCATAGGTTTCCTGGCCACGTCCCCAGCGCGGGTCGCGGAAAATATTGATGTTGGGCGTCCAAAAGGTCAGTCCCATATATTGCAGGTGCCTGTCTTGTGCAATGGCCAGGTTATATTTTGCGCGGGCTTCAGTTGATATGGCCGTTGAGACCTGTTTCAACAGATCTTCATTAAATGTAGCCGACATCCCGATAGCCTGCGGAAATATGGTTGCTTCTCCGGCGCGGGCTACGCCATGCAAAGCCTCATTCCACCAGTTATAGGCAGGGATGCCTAAACGGGGCACGGCCTGGCTGCGGTAACCTAATAAGGAGATTTTTTCGTCGATGGTTAATTTCGATAAAAGATCTTTTACGCGTGAATCAATCGATTGCGAGGCATCTTTATAAAAAGGAACCTGCGCATTTGCGGTAGAAAATTTTAGTAATGCCGCAAGCATTACCGAACAACATAGGAGTTTGTGTTTTATGGTGGAAGCCATTTTTAGATGATTTATTTTTTGAGTTTAAAGTTAATATTTATTCCGTAAGTATGGGTTGGCGGAAGGCTTGCTCCCTCAATTCCGGCATATTTTATATCCGGCGAAAATCCAGATTCCGGATCGATATTGGCCGAGCGCTTCATAATTGTCCACAAGTTTCTGCCTACCAGTGAAAAGGTTATGCCTTCAAATGGTGTTTTATTAAGAAAGCCCTTTGAAAAAGTATAGCCAAAAGTAACCTGCCGTAATTTAATAAACCTGCCGTCAAGCACATTTAATGCAGATACATTTTGGGCTAGCGCCTGGTAATAGTTTTGGGCAGGTACAGCAATCGTGTTCTTTTCACCATTGCTGTTTACGCCATTGCCAATAACGCCGTTTTCCCTGCCTGAAAGGGTAAGCTGGTTAAAGCCCCTGTAAATGCTATTATAATTTGTAGCCGATAATATCTTATTACCAAAACGGTAATCGATCAAAAATGAGAGGCTTAGTTTGCCAAATGCAAAATTGTTGTTTAATCCACCGTATATATTAGGCACCGCGCTGCCCATAGGTACACGCGGGCCGGCCATGGGTAAACCATTTCCGTCAAAAATGATCTGTCCTTTATCATTTCTAAGGTAATCGTTGGCCATAATCTGGGGCCCTGGCAAGCCTTTAACCAGTGCCGTAGCAGCATTTAGCGGGCGGTAAGTACCGAAGCTTATGTTAGCCGACTCGGGAGTGCCGTCTGTTTGAAGGATCTTGTTTTGTACATAGGTAAAATTAAACGATGGCGACCAGTTAAAACTTGTTGTTTTAACTGGAGTGCCGCTTAGCTCAATTTCAATGCCGTTGTTTTGGGTTGAGCCCGTAGGAATAAACCGCCGTGCAAAACCGGTTGCCAGATCAAGGTCGCCTTTAATGATCTCATTTTTTGTTTTACGGTGAAAATAGGCTACATCAATTCCAAGCCTGCCGTTTAGAAATTTAAGCTCGGTACCGGCTTCCATTTCGGTAAGCGTGTAAGGCTTAAGAAATAAATTGGGCAGGCTGTCGCTGAAACTGCCGATGGCAATACCGTTTATCGAATAATTTGTTGTGTAATATTGGGTTGTTACATATGCATCAGTTGGCTCGCCGCTCGTTTGCGCATACGATAACCTCAATTTTCCGAAATCAAGGCTGGGAATATGAACAAGATCGGAAAATAAAAGACTTGCCGATACCGAAGGCGTAAAGATACTCCGGTTATCGCTCGGCAACGTGGAGTAGGCATCGTAGCGGCCGGTAGTAGTTATGGTTAAATAGTCTCTGAATGAAAAATCAACAGCGTAATAGCTCGAATGCGTTTCGGTACTTTTATAGTTGTAGTTGCTGCTCTTGATGCTCAAATTATTATAGCTATAAAAATATGGTACAATGAATGGGCCTCCAAAAAGCTTCGTGTACTCGTATGTGTTTTTGCGTAGGTTAGTCCCGGCAGATATGTCAAAACTCAACACCTTAGGAATGATGTCATGTCTGGCACCTATTAACAGGTCACTGTTTAGTTCAGATCGTTGGGTGTTTGACTGTTCATCAAGTCCCCCCGTTCCGCCGGCGTAATAAGCGGTTCCGGTTGGGGTAACCGTTTTTCGTTTATCGTAAAGGATGTCGTTGCCCAACCTCAACTGAGCATACATCCAATTATTGAAATTATATTTGCCTGATAATGCAGCTATTAAGCGGTTACGGTTTACATCATTAATAAACCGGTTAACGGTAAAATAAGGGTTTGTAGTAAAGGTGTCGCTATTCCATCTTATTTCACTGCCATCTGAAGCATAACCAGGCGCAAGGATAGCCTGATCTTCGTTGGCTGCCAGATATTGAATGTTATTTACATTAAAAGGCCCATCGCTCAAGTTGGGTTTTAAATTAGAAGTTTCGTTGATAAAATTAGCTGCAACATTAATATTCAGTTTTTTGGTAACATTTTGACTTGCCGAT
>Ga0157372_10006503_pt1 | contig 12440 bp, 8 predicted proteins | sample C55metaG_FD_115307 | JGI IMG/M metagenome (GOLD analysis project Ga0157372, IMG submission 115307) | Corn rhizosphere microbial communities from Kellogg Biological Station, Michigan, USA - C5-5 metaG | ecosystem: Host-associated > Plants > Roots > Rhizosphere > Soil | place: USA: Michigan... | reverse complement strand
TGCTATCCCGGTGCTGTTATCAACAAAAGGCTATGGCTTAATGTGGGATAACTATTCGGCCAGTAATTTTTATGGTGCCGAAGCGGACAACACTAAATTTAAATATGTATCCGAAAGCGGTAAACAGGTTGATTATTTCTTTTTTTATGGGCCGGGCTTTGACCATATCATCGATCTTTATCGAACCGCTACCGGTAAAGCGCCAATGTTTGGTAAATGGGCTTATGGCTTGTTTCAATCGCAAGACAGGTACCTGAGCGAAGACGAAATCCTTACCGTAAAGGATAATTACCGCAATAACCATATCCCGGTTGATGTGATTGTGCAGGATTGGTACTACTGGGACCCATTGCCAATAGGCTCACATGTAATGAAACCGGAACGTTACCCGCATCCGCAAAAATTGGTTGATGCTTTACACGCAGCCAATATCCATGCCATGATCTCTATCTGGCCGGTGTTTGGCAAAGGCACTCCTAACTATGACGCGCTGAACAAAATGGGTGGTTTAACTGATATCACCTGGGATAACGTGGTTACCCATACTTTTGATACTTATTACGATGCCCACAACCCTAAAGCCCGTGAGCTTTACTGGGACCAGGCCCGCGACAGCCTCATTAAACGTTATGGCTGGGATGCCTGGTGGATTGATCAATGCGAGCCGGATAATGGGGCGTTGCTTGACGCCCGCCGTCAAAGTAATTTTGCCATTGGCAAAGGCATCGACTATTTTAACACTTATTCATTACAGCATACTAAAGGCGTATACGAAGGCTGGCGCAGGGATATTCCGGGTAAGCGTGCTTTCTTTTTGGTAAGGCAGTCCTTTGCCGGCGAGCAGCGCAACGCGTCTACATTATGGTCGAGCGATATTGAATGTACTTTTCATGATTTTAAAGATCAGGTACCACAAGGTATTAATGCCTGTACCTCTGGCATCCCTTACTGGACGTCAGATATCGGCGGTTATCACTATCACTGGAAACCTGCCGATTGGTCGCAGCCGGATAAGCGCGAGTTATTTACCCGCTGGTTCCAGTTCGGTACGTTTTGCCCTATTTTCCGCATCCACGGTAAAGGTGAGCGCGCTATCTTCAGCAAAAACTGGGATGAAAATACAAGATCGATCCTGCTTAACTTTGATAAACTCCGTTACCGTTTGATGCCATACATTTACTCACTGGCAGGCCGTGTAACTAACGATAACTATACCATTATGCGTTCGCTGGCATTTGATTATCGCGGCGACAGCAAGGTTTACGGCATTCCTGACCAGTATATGTTTGGGCCGGCCTTTATGGTTAACCCGGTAACCGAACAACTATATACTTCAAGTGATGCGGATAAAAAAGCCAAGGCCCGCCAGGTTTACCTGCCTGCCGCCAGCAAATGGTATAACTTCTGGACCGGCGAATTGCTTGACGGCGGCCAAACCATAAGCGCTGCGGCACCTATCGAGATTTTGCCATTATATGTAAAAGCAGGCTCAATTATACCAATGGGCCCGGATGTTGAATATGCTACCGAAAAACCAAACAGCAATATCGAGCTTCGGATTTACCCCGGCGCTAATGCCTCATTTAAGTTTTATGAGGATGAAAACGATAACTACAATTACGAAAAAGGACAATCAGCTACATTTACGTTAAGCTGGAACGATAAAACACGTAAACTTAGCATATCCGATACTAAAGGTCATTTTCCGGGCCAGCTGAAAAGCCGCACGTTTAATATTGTGATGGTTAAAGGCGCTCATGGCTCGGATGTAGCTTTAACTGCCAAGGCTGATAAGGTTGTTAAATATGCAGGTAAAGCGATGGTAGTGGCGCTATAGATTTGTCATTGGGTCATTAAGTCATTCATCGAGTTAGCCGCACCCAAACCCTCTCCAAAGGAAAGGACTTTAAGAAATGCCGCTTTTTAAGTCTCCCTTTTTTGGGGAGACTTAAAGGAGCTAACGCGTTATCTATCAGTGACATAATAAAAAATAGCTGTCATGCTGAGGTTCTCGAAGCATGGTGGGCAGGCCTCTGCGCGCGAGTCTTCGACGGGCTCAGACTGACAGGCCCCTTGTGTCATTTCTCCTTCAGAGGTAACCGGATTTAAATACTCACATTGAGATGTTTTTTATTATCCTTTCTTCACCACCTTCTTTCCCTTATTCGCTTTCATTTTTAAATTCAGCATCTCTACCAAAACAGAGAACGCCATGGCGAAATAGATGTAGCCTTTAGGGATATGCTGTTCGAAAGCTTCGGCCAAAAGCGAAACGCCAATCAGCAGCAGGAATGACAGGGCCAGCATTTTTACAGTAGGGTGCTTGTTTACAAATGAGGCTACCCCGTTTGATGCCCACATCATAATGCCTACGGCTATAACAACGGCCAGGATCATGATCTCCACGTGGCTGGCCATTCCTACGGCGGTGATCACCGAATCGAGCGAGAAGACGATGTCCAGCAGCATGATCTGGATGATTGTGCCCCAGAACGAATGCTTTTTTACTGCGCCTTCGTTTTCTTCTTCACCTTCAATTTTATGGTGGATCTCGGCAGTACTTTTATAGATCAGGAACAGGCCGCCGGTGATCAGGATCAGGTCGCGGCCGGAAATAGCCAATTTTTCAACCCATTCCGGGCTGGTAATACTCAAAACCGAACTTAGGTTAAACAAGGGGGCGGTAAGCGTCATTACCCAGCTAATGGATAATAGCAGCAGGATACGGGTGATCATGGCCATGCCCAAACCAATCCGCCTGCCCTTGCTCTGCTGGGCGGCAGGCAATTTATCAGACAGGATGGAAATAAATATCACGTTATCGATCCCTAAAACGATCTCCAAAAGCGTAAGTGTGATCAGGGAAATCCAGGACTCGGCCTGGGTAAACATTTCAAAACTCATAGGTAGCAGGTATTTGTTTCTTCCCAAAAATAACAAAACCCCTGCCGTTACTGGCAGGGGCTGGTAAAAATCTGATTTTATTCCTTATTCAACGGTAACCGACTTGGCCAGGTTACGGGGCTGATCAACGTTACAGCTGCGCATTACAGCTATGTGATAAGCCAGTAACTGCAGCGGGATGGTTGCAACTAATGGTACAAACGCCTCATTGGTTTGCGGGATCTCTATCACATAATCGGCCATGCCTTTTACTTCGGTATCGCCTTCGGATACAATGGCAATGACGTGGCCTTTGCGGGCTTTTACTTCCTGTATATTACTGATCACCTTTTCGTACGATGAATGTTTAGTGGCGATGAACACTACAGGCATTTCGTCGTCAATTAAAGCGATAGGGCCATGTTTCATCTCGGCGGCGGGATAACCTTCGGCATGGATGTAGGAGATCTCCTTGAGCTTTAAAGCGCCTTCCAGGGCTACAGGGAATGAACTGCCCCTGCCCAGGAACAGGCAATTGGTCGAATCTTTAAACCGGGCTGCAATTTGCCGGATATGTTCGTTTGATTTCAGCGCCTCCTGTACCAGGTTCGGAATCTCGTTTAAGCCGGTTAAATATTCAACCATTTTGCTTTGGGTAATTTTACCCCGCTGCTGGGCTATGTAAAAAGCTATCAGCGTTAGCACGCTTACCTGGGCGGTGAAGGCTTTGGTGGATGCTACACCAATTTCGGGCCCGGCATGGGTATAAACGCCCGCATGCGTTAAACGCGGGATAGATGCGCCGACCACATTACAAATGCCGAAAATGGTAGCGCCTTTTTCCTTAGCCAGTTCAATGGCGGCCATGGTATCTGCTGTTTCGCCCGATTGGGAAATGGCTATCACCAGGTCTTTTTCGGTAATGATTGGGTTGCGGTACCTGAACTCGGAGGCATATTCAACTTCTACCGGCACGCGCGCGTATTCTTCAATCAAATATTCGCCTACCAAACCTGCGTGCCAGGAGGTGCCGCAGGCTACGATAATGATCCTGTCGACGTTTTTGAGCTTCTCGGTGTATTCTTTTATACCACCCAACTGAACTTTGCCCTGCTGAGGGTAAATACGGCCTCTCAGGCAATCGCGGATGGAACGGGGCTGCTCATAGATCTCCTTCATCATGAAATGATCGTAGCCGCCTTTCTCCAGCATTTCCAGCTTTAAGTCCAGTTCCTGGATATAGGGAGTTTGTACCGAATTGTCTATGTTTTTTACCAGCAGGTTTTCACGGTGTACATAGGCAATTTCGTTATCATTCAGATAGATCACATTTTTAGTGTACTCCACAATAGGTGTAGCGTCTGAAGCTATGAAGTATTCGCCTTTGCCTACGCCAATTACCATCGGGCTGCCTTTACGGGCTGCAATAAGCAGATCGGGCTCATCGGCACTCATGATCACAATGGCATATGCGCCTATTACTTTGTTTAATGCCACGCGCACGGCGTCTTTCAAATCAAGGCCGGTTGCTTTTTGGATATCCTCAATCAGGTGTATTAAAACTTCGGTATCTGTATCGCTTTTAAAAACATGGCCTTTTGCCGCAAGGGTTTCCTTGATCACGCCATAGTTTTCAATAATACCGTTGTGGATAATGGTAAGCCTCCTGTCGCCCGATGAATGGGGGTGCGAGTTACGGTCGCTCGGTTCGCCGTGGGTGGCCCAGCGGGTATGGCCCATTCCAATTGTCCCCTTCAGGTCAATCCCCTTCACAAAATTTTCAAGGTCCTCAACCTTGCCGGCCTTTTTATAAACTTTAAGGTCATGATCAAGCAGGGCAACACCGGCACTGTCATAGCCCCGGTATTCGAGCCTGTGAAGCCCTTTTATAACGATGGGATAAGCATCCCTGAATCCTATATAACCAACAATTCCGCACATAAAATAATCAAGTATAAATGTTAAACGCCGCAAAATAAACAGCTATATAACACATATCTGCAATAATTATTTTGATTTTTTTCGAAAATGAGGAAGTTTTAAAATACTTAAAAAAGTATTTTAAAAAGTGTATTTGCCTTAAACAAAAAAATCCCCTAAGCGGGGATTCTTTTGTTTATTGAGAGATATCTTACTTGCGAACCTTGGTATAAATGATGTTCATGCGGATGCTGTAACCCGGGGTTGACTTATCACTCCCTACTATCACCGTACGGGCTGCCGTTTGTGTTGACGGTGCCACGTCAATACCAGTTGTGGTGTTAATAAGTGTAGTATCAACCGGGGCAATGTAGGTACCGTAATCAACTGTTTTTTTACGGATCAGGTCCTGAACAAAAGCCGTAACCAGGAAGTGGTATTCTTTTTTGGTACGGTCATACCTGCCGCCAAATAAACTTGTTTGCGAACGCGGGTCACTTGCCGAGGCATCCTGTATCAGTGCCCGTTGTTTGGCTATATCCAGCTTGTACATGGTAAGCTTAGGTAAAGGCGCATAAGGTACACCTGAACCGGCACGTGGTGTTATTACAATTTCGGCACGGTTTAATACTATCGATGAGTCAACAAGCTTGTCGAGGCCCGGGAAACTAAGCTTAGCCCTTAAGCCTGCAAGCCCCTGGAGGTAAACCGTATTTTGCGATGTTGTTGTATTATTTAGTGCTGCCTGGATAGTAGTACTGTAGGTATGCGTAATTTCGGCAGCACGGTTAAAGAACGGCAGGGCTACCGATGCCGTATCAATGGTGCTTGATGTTGTACTGGTGGAGGCTGTAACAACCTTATAAAACACATCAATGTGTGATGATGCGAGATTAAGCTGGATAATACCGCCCGCATCGCTGGCCTGTGTCTTGTCTAATGAAAGGTAAAGGCCTTTTATGGTACTTTGAAAAGTTGTTGGTGATGCAAGTACAGCACCGCTTGCATTAAACAGGTTGTTATAGATAAAGGCTTTACTAAGCGGCACACGTAACTGAGGTGCTACGCGCTGAACGGTATCTAATGTATCGGTACGGATGCGGGCTATGGTGATGCTATCGTGCGTACGGGCTGTGAAGGTCTTAGAGCCAAGCAAAGTGCCCAGATCGGCATCCCAGTGGTTATTACTGTAGTAGGTTTTGCTTTCTACCTTTTGTTGAAGCTGATACACGTTTATTTTATAGCGTGAAGCCAGCGAATCGCCATAAAAACCGTCAGAATATCTAAGCACAAGTACAGCCGAGTCAATTGTCAGAGTGCCTGCAGGAACAGTGTAAGCGGCGCCGTTAGGCAGGTTAACACCTAAAGCAACAATACTTTTTGTTGTGCCGAATACAGGATCGGTAAAGTTGGCAAGTGGTGTCCGGGTTTGACCCGAGGTAGCCACAGTATCATCAACAACAGTGTTAATAACGATGTTAGTATCAACTATCAGGTTGCCATTGATCTCGTTTTGATCATTGACGCCCAAACCAATACCATCCTGGCGTTTACAACTGTTCAAAATAAAAAGACTTATTAACAGGGTCAATAAGTCTAATCGGAAAAATTTCATATATAATATTAAGTCTTATGCAACATCCACCAATTCGTCGTTGGTAATTTCGTCGTAAAAATTGTAATAATTTTCGAAATCTGCGGTAGAATCAAATTCTAAAACCGATTTATTGCTGTTTTTAACATTATTTAACACATCTGCATCAATATCAGGGCTGCCCAAAACGATACCGTCTGAGTAGTGGATTGCACCGGCATACAAGGCCGAATTGGTGCCGCCTTTGTACGGCTCCACATGCTGCTCGTTCATATTGCTCATGATGGCTTTTGTAGCAAAATCATTGTGCAATTGCTCTTTAAAATCATTTTCATAAATAGAGTAAATGATTTTTGAGTGCTTAAATGTAGGATCGTCTTTGTAGGTTGTTTTCAGATAAGCAGGCACAAGCGCGCTCATCCAGCCGTGACAATGGATCACATCCGGTGCCCAGCCTAATTTCTTAACAGTTTCCAATGCACCTTTGCAAAAGAAAATCATACGCTCGTCATTGTCGGCATAAAACTTACCATCTTTGTCTGCAAATACATGCTTACGCTGAAAATATTCTTCATTATCCAAAAAATACACCTGCATACGCGCCGCCGGGATAGATGCTACTTTGATGATCAGCGGGTTATCATTATCGTCGATAATAATATTCATACCCGACAACCTGATCACTTCATGAAGCCTGTTCCTGCGCTCATTGATATTGCCGAAACGCGGCATAAGGATACGGATCTCGTAACCTTTCTCCTGCATGGCCTGCGGAAGTTGGCGTGTTATTTCAGCAATTTTTGTGAGTTCAAGGAAAGGGGACATTTCATGAGTTATAAACAAAAGCTTAGATTTACCCATCACTAAATCAGTATTTAAAATGTAAAGAAGTCAAAAAATTTGAGTTTGCAAATATAACTATTATTATATAAACTGCCAACGAATTATGCAAGTAACTTTTGGTTATTTTTAATCAATTGTACACCTTTGCCAAATTTTGTAACACCTATTACGTTGAAAATATTCAGCACTAAAAATGAGATAACCGATTATTTTAACCGTAAGCCGGTAAAAGTAATTGGCTTTGTACCAACCATGGGCGCATTGCATAAAGGGCACCTGGGTTTAATTGAACTGGCAAAGCAGCAAAGCACGCAGGTTGTTTGCAGCATTTTTGTAAACCCCACCCAGTTTAACGACCCTAAGGACCTTGAAAAATACCCCCGCCCTATTACTGACGATATCCGCCGCCTTGAGGAAGTTAACTGCGATATTTTGTTTAATCCGCAGGTTACCGAGATGTATGCTGATAATGAAAAATGGCATTTTGACATGGGCGATCTGGAATACCTGCTGGAAGGAAAATTCAGGCCCGGGCATTATCAGGGAGTTACTCAGGTAGTAAATAAGCTGTTCAATATTGTGAAGCCCGATATCGCTTTTTTTGGGCAGAAGGATTATCAGCAGTTTATGGTGATCAGTAAAATGGTTGAGGTGCTGGAGATGCCCGTTAAGCTGGTGATGTGCCCGATTGAGCGTGAGCCCGATGGCCTGGCCATGAGCTCAAGGAACATTCACCTGACCCCGTATGACAGGGAACACTCGCTTATTCTCTCCAAAGCACTTAACTGGACTAAGGAAAACTTCGATATCAACAAAATTGACACCCTGCAGCAGCAGGCAGCCCAAATGATCAGCAACGAACCCGGCGTTGAGCTGGAGTATTTTGAAATAGCCGATGGCAAAACACTGCATCATGCCACCCCAGCATCCGAAACTATTGTTGCCCTTGTTGCAGCACGCGTAGGTAAAACAAGATTGATTGATAATGTGTTGATTTCTTAGTCAATAGCCCATAGTCGATAGTCCATGGACGCTTCAGTAGACTGGTTATCCGGCCGATGAAAAATCTTTTACAATCTATGGACTATCGACTATGGACTATCGACTAAATTTATTCCTAACTTTGCGCCATGATAATTGAAATATTAAAGTCCAAAATTCACAGGGTTAAGGTAACGCAGGCGGAGTTGAATTATGTGGGCAGTATCACTATTGATGAAGACCTGATTGAGGCTGCAAATATCATCCCCAACGAAAAGGTTCAGATAGTGAACAATAATAACGGCGCCCGCTTTGAAACCTACGTTATCAAAGGCGAACGCGGAACAGGCACTGTATGCCTTAACGGCGCTACCGCCCGCCTGGCACAGGTTGGCGATATCGTGATCATTATGTCATACGCCTACATGGAGGTTGAAGAAGCCCGCAATTATGAGCCAATTTTGATATTTCCCGATTCAGATAATAAATTGATTAAGTAAATTAGCGGCGCCTAAGCCGCAATTTATGAAACCGCTTTTTACAATCACCCTTTTTCTTCTTATTGCAACCGGGGCCTATGCCCAGCGCCAAAACGTTTACTTTATAAAAAATAACGGTAAGTATGTTGGTATACGTGATAGTGCCGACTATATCCGTGTGGTGCGTGAGCCAGACTCGGCTTCAACGCTATATAATGTTTTTGAATTTTATCCCAGCGGTTCTCAAAAACTCATCGGAAAATCTGTAAAGATCGATCCGCCGCAATTTGAAGGGCAATGTGTTACCTACTATGCTAATGGCAAAAGGCAATCCGTTATCAGTTATAAAAACGGAGTAAAGGCAGGTGAGGATATGGAATTTTATCCCAATGGCAGGTTATACGCGCAGTTGTCGTATCCCGAAGATAATAAAGACCGTACAGCCGATAGGTCTGGCAATTACCTCATCATAGCCAATAAAGATTCATTGGGAAACGACCAGGTTTCTGAAGGTAATGGCTACTTTAAAGGTTACGATAACAAATTTGGTTATGTTGAAGAAGAAGGCCCTGTAAAAGGCGGTAAACGCGATGGACAGTGGAAAGGTGATTTTCAAGACTTCAAAACTACTTTTACCGAAATTTATGATAACGGCGTGTTGATATCAGGCATAGCTACAACTAAAGAGGGAAAAGTTAATACTTACCTGAAATCTCGTGGGGTACCTCCGCAATTTAAAGGCGGACTTGAGCGGTTCGGCAGGTTTTTATCAAATAATATCAAATATCCCGATGATGCCCTGCGTAAGGGTATTGAAGGTACTGTGGTACTTTCTTTCGTTGTGGAAAAGGATGGAACATTAACAGATATTAAAGTGAGTAAATCTGTTGCTCCCATTATTGATGATGAAGCTGTGCGGGTGCTCAATAACTCGCCAAAATGGGTTCCGGGAACACAATTTGGCGTTCCGGTTAAAGTTAGATACAGCGTTCCGGTTTCTTTTGCGATAGGCAGGTAAGCTTAATTAGCCGGGTACGATCCAATTCCTAATGATACTTTCAGGCTGGCATCAGTTGCCGTAGCTTTACGCAGGCGGTAAACCATCCGGATGCGCACGCTTGGCTGGCGCACCAGTTCGTCTAAAAAGTGTGAGTTGTCAATGTCAAGTACTATGCTGTTGCCGGCGTTGGGTTGGATATCTTTACGTATGGCCACCATTACCTCTTCACTGCCATCGTTTTTGGCCATGTAAACCCTTAATGACGCTATATTGCCAATGTTATAATCTGACGGATCGCTCGACTGCAGTTTGGCTGATATGATGCGCACCTCGCTTATCCTGCTGGCATTGTTGCCATCTTTAGTAAAATCCTGGTCAAAGCTATTGCCCGTGCTTACTGCGGTTTGAGGTTCATCAACTTTGGCCGACGCCGGGATAACCATAGTAGCGGTATACGGGAATGTTGATTTAACAACTGATTGCAGCATAGCACAGCTGCCCCAAAATAAAATAGCCGCAAGCAACGGAAAAACAGACTTCTTTATCATAGTCCTTAAATATAACGTATTTGCGCCCTGGCGCAATTACAGGTTCAATTGGAAATTACAGGCCGGGCTGTAAGTAAATATAGTGAGATTTTACGGAAATAGTAAGCCTATTGTTTTAAGAAAATGTGCTCCGAAACTTAAAAAAGGCCCGGTGTTATGGCGACAATATTAAATCTGAAAAAAAACATGAATGGTGTTTGTTAAAACTCTATCTTTGCACCCCGACGCTGAAGTCGGGATTTCTTGGCTTTCAGCGCATAGGAAAAACCGTTTAAAGGCTTAACAGCCTTTGACTTTTGACTTAGAACTTTTGACTTAAAAAAAGCCCTATGCCCAAAGACACCTCCATCAAATCCGTTCTGATCATTGGCTCCGGCCCAATCATTATCGGCCAGGCTTGCGAATTTGATTATTCCGGCTCACAAGCCGCTCTCTCGTTAAAAGAAGAAGGCATCTCCGTTTCTATTATTAACAGCAATCCGGCAACTATCATGACGGATAAAGTTATCAGCGATCATGTTTACCTTCTGCCGCTCACCTGCGAAAGCATTGAGAAAATTTTAACCGAACAGCAGATAGACGCTGTGCTGCCTACCATGGGCGGTCAAACCGCGTTGAACCTTTGTATCGAAGCGTCTGAACGCGGCATTTGGGAAAAATATGGCGTTAAAGTTATCGGTGTAGATATTGCCGCCATTGAAAAAACCGAAAACCGTGAGGCTTTCCGCCAGCTGATGGTTGACATCGGCGTAGGGGTTGCCAAATCAAAAATCGCCAACTCTTTCCTTGAAGGTAAAGAAGGCGCGCAGGAAATTGGCTTCCCGCTGGTTATTCGCCCAAGCTACACACTGGGTGGTAAAGGTGCAGGTTTTGTTCACAGAAAGGAAGATTTTGATGCCGCCCTTAACCGTGGCTTACAGGCTTCACCAACCCACGAGGTATTGGTTGAACAGGCAGTATTAGGCTGGAAAGAGTACGAATTGGAGTTGCTGCGCGATAGCAACGATAACGTAATCATTATCTGCTCTATCGAGAACTTTGATCCGATGGGTATCCACACCGGCGACTCGATCACCGTGGCACCTGCCATGACCCTGAGCGACCGCTGCTACCAGGAAATGCGTAACCAGGCTATCAAAATGATGCGCGCCATCGGTAACTTTGCCGGCGGTTGTAACGTGCAGTTTTCGGTAAACCCTGCAGATGAAGCGATCATCGCTATCGAGATCAACCCACGTGTGTCACGCTCTTCAGCCCTTGCATCAAAAGCTACCGGTTATCCAATTGCTAAAATTGCTGCCAAGCTGGCCATAGGTTATAATCTTGATGAAATTGAAAACCAGATCACCAAAACAACCTCGGCTTATTTTGAGCCTACTTTGGATTATGTGATCGTTAAAATACCTCGCTGGAACTTTGATAAATTCAAAGGCGCTAATAAAGAGCTTGGCCTGCAGATGAAATCGGTAGGTGAGGTGATGGGCATTGGCCGCAGCTTTACAGAAGCCTTGCAGAAAGCCTGCCAAAGCCTCGAGATCGGTCGTGCCGGTTTAGGTGCCGATGGCCGCCAGAGCCGTAACCTCGAAGAGATCATGGCCAGCCTTGAGCACCCGAGCTGGGACAGGTTGTTCCACATCTATGATGCCTTGAGCCTTGGTGTGCCAATCGAATCGGTACGTAAAGTAACCAAGATCGACCGCTGGTTCCTGAACCAGATCCAGGAGCTGGTTAACCTGGAAACAGAGCTTCGCCGTTATTCATTGAACAACGTTCCTGAGGAGTTTCTGTATACGCTAAAACAAAAAGGTTTCTCTGATGTGCAGATAGCACACATTTTAGGTAACGTAACCGAGGAAGATGTTTACCAGCGCCGCAAAGCCCTGGGCATGCACCGCGTTTACAAAATGGTTGATACCTGCGCTGCCGAGTTCCCTGCTAAAACTCCGTACTACTATTCGAGCTACGAAGGCGAAAATGAGTCGGTAGCATCTGACAGGAAAAAGATCATTGTATTAGGCTCAGGCCCTAACCGTATAGGCCAGGGTATCGAGTTCGACTACAGTTGTGTTCACGGTTTACTTGCTGCTAAAGAAGCAGGCTTTGAAGCCATCATGGTTAACTGTAACCCTGAAACAGTATCAACCGACTTTAACATGGCCGATAAGCTGTACTTTGAGCCGGTTTACTGGGAG
>Ga0157372_10006501_pt1 | contig 12441 bp, 7 predicted proteins | sample C55metaG_FD_115307 | JGI IMG/M metagenome (GOLD analysis project Ga0157372, IMG submission 115307) | Corn rhizosphere microbial communities from Kellogg Biological Station, Michigan, USA - C5-5 metaG | ecosystem: Host-associated > Plants > Roots > Rhizosphere > Soil | place: USA: Michigan... | reverse complement strand
TTGCCGGTGGTTTGCGAATTACAAGAAGACGCACAGGCAGTGGTGGTTGAGTTATTTATGAATGTCAGTCACCGTGATTCCACTTTTGTTAAACAAGATAAAAAGTGTATTAGCAATCAGATCAAGTGCTTAATTGTGAAATCAGCCTCAAATCCACCAAGAATTGGTTCGAGAAACGTCCAGGTTGGGCAACAAGTGACCCCTCGCTTCGCGAGGGGTATTTTTTTGGTGGTAGCGGGGAGACCGGTGTATGATCGCCGCCTTTTAAACAAAATGAATTACGGCTTTTAAATAAACCCATGCACCAGACCCTTTCCGACATTTGTGTCATCAAATGCAACAGATGACACTAAATTCAAAAAGCGACCAGTTGGTCCTCGTTACCGGGGGCTCCGGTTTTATCGCCGTTCATTGTATCCTTCAGCTATTGAATGCCGGGTACCGAGTCAGAACAACCGTCCGCTCGCTAAGCAGGGAAGCAGAGGTGCGGGCCATGCTCCGAGAAGGCGGCGTCGAAGCCGGCGATCGCCTGTCATTTATCACGGCCGACCTGGAGGCCGACACGCATTGGACTGAAGCCGCCGAAGGATGTACATATGTCCTGCATGGCGCTTCCCCGACACCGTTAAAAGCCTACAAACACGAAGACGAGATGATCCTTCCCGCCCGTGAGGGAGTACTCCGGGTCCTCCGGGCGTCGCGGAAAGCCGGGGTTCGAAGGGTGGTGCTAACTTCCGCATTCGGCGCAATCGTATACGGTCATCCACCCCGGACAACGCCCTTTACCGAAAAGGATTGGACGGTGACGAATGGTAAAGTGCCGCCTTATCAGAAATCAAAGACCCTCGCGGAGCGTGCCGCCTGGGAGTTTATCAAAAACGAGGGCGGCCGTATGGAACTCTCCGCAATTAACCCCGTGACCGTCATGGGCCCGGTGCTCGGCCCAGACTTTTCCCATTCCATTTATCTTATCCGGAACCTCCTCCGGGGAACGATGCCGGGTTGTCCGAAGATCAACTCCGCTTTTGTCGATGTACGTGATGTAGCCGACCTCCATCTTAGGGCAATGACGAATCCCGCGGCAAACGGCGAGCGTTTTATCGCCACCGCCGGGGAAAGCATCTGGCTGATAGAGGTAGCGAGGATTCTGAAGCGAACGATGGGCGAGGCGGCGGCGATGGTGCCTGCAAAGGAGCTGCCGAATATCCTGCTGCGGCTCGCCGCGCTGAAAGACCCCACCGTCAAATCCATGGTGCCGCTGCTGGGTCTGGTCATGAATACGACAAACGAAAAGGCCGTTCGCCTGCTCGGCTGGTCGCCGCGATCGACGGAAGAGGCGATACACTCGGCCGCGGAAAGCCTTGTGCGCCTCGGACTGGTCAAATAACTTTTTACTAAATTTACGACCATGGAGACGCACGGGTCGGCCGAAGTCGCCGAGATATTCATATCATGTAAAAAAGAAGTCCATTACAGCCGGGAACTGATTCTCCCGAGGCCCGCCCTCGTCCGCGTCCTATCGGGGGAAATGCATATCGCCGCCGCCGACCGGCAATATGGCTTTTTTAAGGGAGATACAGTCCTCCTGCCTCGTAATCAATTGGGCCGGATGAGCAAGCTCCCGCTCAACGGACAACCCTGCCTTGCCATCTCCATTGTTTTCCGGCAGGATATCCTTGAGGACTTCTACGCTAAACACTCGGTCGCCCGACTATCGTACCATTCGCCGGAGCCAATAACCTTTGGCCATCATCCATTGCTGGACAGCCTATTCGATTCCCTTTTGCCCTATTTCAAGCTGGCCGAGGCCCTGCCTGCCGACATTGCTGCTTTCAAAATCGAGGAAGCAATCCGGGTGCTACGCGCGATCGACAAAGGCGCCGACCAGGTTCTCGGCCGCTTTAAAGAGCCGGGGAAGCTCGACCTGGTCGAATTCATGGAAAAGAATTATATGTTCAACCTGCCGCTGGAAAAGTTCGGCTACCTCACCGGTCGTAGCCTTACCACGTTCAAAAAAGACTTCGAAAAGGCATTTAATAGTTCGCCCGGCAAATGGCTCACGCAAAAACGTTTGCAGCTCGCCCACTACCAGATCCATGAAAAAAAGAGAAAGCCGTCCGAGGTGTATTTAGACGCCGGCTTTGAAAACCTCTCCCATTTTTCGTTTGCCTTTAAAAAAAAGTTTGGCTATAACCCTTCAGGTATGCCATAGAACCAAGGGTTAAGCCCTGTACATTTTCCGTCATCGCAGTACTGATCGTCGTGATCGCCTGCGTCAATTTTATGAACCTCACCACCGCCCGCCCGGCGAACCGTGACAGGGAGGTGGGTATCCGCAAGGTCGCCGTATCGTCGGCCTCCGCAGCAAATGATGGTGTCGTCCTGCAATAAATCGCATGTTTTGACGTTGGGCAGGTCATGAGAAAGCTAATTGCCGGCCTCATGGCCTTATCCCTCGCCTCCTTCTGTTTGTCTGCTGCCGCCCAGGATTCCATTCCTTATCTTACGGGAACGGTCCACCTATCGATCGAAAAGGGCACCATGGATTGCGACCTCACTTTAATGGGTTATCCCATTATCAGCGATTATCTGATCCGCATCAATTCCGGGATGAACATCCTTTATTTCAGGAGTGTGCAGCCGGATTTCAAGATCTATTACGATCGTTCTTCGAACGATTCCACCAGCACCGATGAAACGAATGGGTACTATTTCGGTGCCGATCCGAAGCAGGGCGGCAAATTCCTGCCAAAGGCCATCCGCTTCCGCTATACGGGTAAGTTCCCTGTGGTAACGGACACGGCTATGGCGGGCGAAGTGTCTGTTCAGGATTGGCGGGGGAATATCGCCTTTAACGGCTATTCCATGCGGGCTGACGGCCTGCAGAGTTGCTGGTACCCGGTACTCTACGATATTAAGATGAAAAAACGGTATGAGCGGGTCAGATATGATCTGGATGTGGACTGTCCGGATTGCCGGGTGATCTATATTAACGGGACGGCGCCGGTTTCCGCTTCGCATGCCCACCTGCACAGCGATGTTCCCAGGGAGATGTTTATTTATGCCGGGGATTTCCCGGTTGTGAGTTCGCAGGGCACCTTCTTCCTCAATGCGGGGCTGGACGAGGCGCATTTACGGAGCTTCACGAGGGCCACGAGCGACATCAAACATTTCTATGAATCCCGTTTGAAAATACCCTTTACGGATACGATCACGTATGTACAGGCAACCCCCACGGCCCCGGATCATGCGTGGGCATTCGTCGCTTTTCCCAGCATCGTCAACGTCGGTTTCGGGAAATATGCCCTCAACAGCTATGCCGATCCACAGGGGAACAGCTGGCTGATCTCGACCATGTCGCACGAGCTGGGCCATTTCTATTTTGGGACGTCCCGTTATTTCAACACCGATTTTTCGCCGGTACTTGGCGAGGGGTTGGCAGAATTCCTGTCGCTGAATGTGTCGCAGACCCTACTGCCGGACAGTATCTACAAAAAGAGGATCGCTCAGAAAGTGAAGGCGGTGAGGGATTTCAAACCTCTTCCATTCACCCGTATCCAAACAGGAAAGGACTTTCATAACCGGGAATTGTATGTCTACTATTTCGCTCCCTTTGTCTATATGGCCATCCAGAAGGAGATCGGCGAGAAGGCCACCTGGGAGTGGATGCAACAGTTGCTAAAGATGCCGGGCGACCTGACGAACTATGCTTTCCTGGAAACCACGCTTAGCAAGGTTCTTGGCAATCCAGGCAGGCTGACTGAGCTAAAGGCCAAATATTTCGATTCCGACCAGGCATTGGACAACGCGCTAAAGGAACTTGGCTATTAGTGCCCCTGTTAGGGAAATTTTCCGTAATTTATTGGTATGGTATTGAATTATCTTAAGACAGCGCTGCGGAACATGCGGCGAAACCGGCTTTCGACGGGATTGAACTGGATGGGGTTGGGGGTTGCGTTTGGGGCGATCATTTTGATCTTTCTATGGGTGGAGGATGAGTTGGGGTATGACAAATTCACGCCGGGGGCGGACAGGATCTTCCGGCTGGTAGGGAAAGTGGGGCCGGGAGCCGGGTCGGGACAGCAGGAGGCGGTGGGGACGGCGATGGTGCCGACGGCGTTTGCGGCGGCTATCGGGCGGGAGGTGCCGGAGGTGCGGCGGGTGACACATCTTTATGATGCTCAGAAGCTGATGACGGCGGGGACGCGGAAGTTCGAAGAGAAACGGATCTTTTGCGCGGATACAAATTTCCTGGAGATATTTAATTATCCGTTGCTGAGGGGTAATAAGACGACGGTGCTGAGGGAGCCCAATGGCGTGTTGCTGACGGAGACAACGGCAAAGAAATATTTCGGGAGCGTGGACGCGGCGATGGGGCAACGCATCTTTGATGAGAACGACAGCCTGACCCTGGAGGTGGAGGGCGTGTTGTGGGATGTACCGGCTCAATCGCACCTCCAGTTCGACCTGCTGCTGCCGGAGAGGATAGGGAACAGCGGCATCGATCCGACGCAGACGTGGCGGTATTTCGACTGCCGCACGTATCTGCAGCTTGGGGAGGAGGTGGAGCCGGATGCGGCGACCTTGCGGAAGATCGAACAGCGCCTGAAAGATATCCGGGATAAAAATATCGTCAATACTCCTGCCGTGCCGGCCTCTTGGACGCTACAGGCGCTGCCGGATATCCACCTGCGGTCGAATCTAAAGAACGATCTGGATGGTCAGGGCAATATTCAATCCGTCCGATTGTTTTCGCTGATCGCGATGTTCATTCTTGCCATTGCCTGTATCAACTTCATGAACCTGTCGACGGCCATGGCGAGCAAGAGGGCCAAGGAGGTGGGCTTGCGCAAAACGATCGGGGCCTTACGGGGACAGCTGATCGCGCAATTCCTGGGCGAATCGATCCTGCTTGCGCTGCTTTCCCTGGCGCTGGCGCTGACGCTTGTCGCCCTGGCATTGCCTTTTTTCAACGAGCTTTCGGGCAAATCGATCTCCTTGCCTTTGCTGAACGGCTGGTTCCTGGTGAAGGCGATCGGGATCGCGCTGGGGGCGGGTCTGCTGGCGGGGTGCTACCCGGCCTTTTATCTTTCGGCGTTCAATGCGGTGCAGGTGTTGAAGGGGGCCAGGATCGCGAAGGGGTCGCTGTTGCGCAACGGGCTGGTCGTGCTGCAGTTTGCCATCTCGGTGATCCTGATCATCAGCACGATCATCATCTATGACCAGCTGCAATTCCTGCATAACCGCGACATCGGGTTCGATAAGAATAACCTCTTGTATTTCCGCATCGCCGAGCTGGCGCAACCCGGCGACGGCGGGGCTGCCCTCAAGTCGGAGCTGCGGCAGAACCCGGCGATCGCCGATGTCAGTTGTAGCTGGCAGCTGCCGGACAATATGGGCGCGAGCACCCCTTTGCGGTGGCGCGGCATGGATAACAAGACCCTGGTACTTGCGGTCCGTACCGGTGGCGATGATCGTTATGCCAGCACGCTGGGCCTGAAGATGGTAGCGGGCCGGTATTATTCGCCTACGGATGGAAGGGATCGTTACGTGATCAATGAGACGGCGGCCCGGGCGATGGGCGTGGAGGCTTCCGCGGCGATCGGGAAGCTCATAACCATCAATGATCTCGAGGGATCGGTCATCGGCGTGGTAAAGGACTTCAATTTCCGACCTGCGGACCAGCTGATCGGGCCGTTGGTGATCAAACACGATGCAAACGACGATATTATTTTGGTGAGGACGAAACCGGGGGCTACGAGGCAGACACTGGCGGCCATTCAAAGCGGGTTTGCGAGATATTATGGCAATGCGCCGTTCTCCTATGGCTTTGTCGACCAGGACCTGGACCGGCTTTACCGTGCCGAGGCGCGGATGGGGTCCCTGTTCACTATTTTTTCGGTGTTGTCGATCCTCATCTGCTGCCTGGGGCTTTTTGGACTGGCGACGTTTGCGACTCACCGGAGGACGAAGGAGATCGGCGTGCGGAAGGTGCTGGGTGCGGGCGAGGCAGGGATCGTGGCGTTGCTGGCCAGGGAATTTTTGTTGCTTGTGGGGTTGTCGCTGCTGATTGCATTCCCGGTTGCGGGATGGGCGATGCACCGCTGGCTCGAGGGATTCGCTTATAAGGTGAGCCTCAGTGGCTGGGTCTTTGCTGCGGCGGGAGCCATGGCCCTGTTGATCGCCTTTGTAACGGTTAGCTATCAGACGATCAAGACGGCCATGGTGAATCCCGTGCAGTCGCTTCGAAGTGAATAGGAGCGGCCCGGCCCGAAAGGGGGCGGCGCTTACATTTTATGCACACGGCCGGAGCCGGCGGAGGTGATATTGACGGCGGTAGCGTTGCCGGTGTAGTTGACGCTGCCGGAGCCGGCGATATGAGCTGAGATGGACTTGTTGATCTCCATCCGGATGTCACCTGAACCGGCGATGCTGATGTCGGCGCCGTTGACCTTGAGATCGGGCGCTTTGAGATTGCCGGAGCCGGCGATGGAAATGTTGGAATTTTCGGCCTTGCCTTTGAGGTCGATGTTGCCGGAGCCGGCGATGCTAACCGTTAGATCGTCGGCCTCGACGGCGGTTGTGATGTTACCGGAGCCGCCTACGCTGACCTTTACCTTTTCTCCTTTTACTGTACCATCGACATCGATGGAGCCGGAGCCGCCGAGGCCTACGGATGAAAGAGACTTTGCGGAGACATAAACATCGACCCGGCCGATGTGTTCGTGTCTGCGTTCCCATTCTTTGTAGAAGCGGATCTTGAGTTGTCCGTTCTCGACAACGGTTTCGATCTTGCGGAGGTCTTCGGCGTCGCCTTTGAGCTTGAGGCTTTCGGTGCCGTCGATCTTTACGTGTACGTTAAAGGAGCCCCCGGTGCTGACTCCACTATAGCCTGAGACGGAGCGGGTCTCTTCCGACTGGGCGAAGGTCTTGCCGATTGCGCCGGCTATCAGGAACAGGGCCAGAGCGGCCATTTTAAGCGTTTTCATGCGTTGATTCTTTTTTGTTGAACGTTTAATTTCTTGAAAGGTTACTCTAAAGTCGGGGGACCGGCAGCTTTTGTTGCACGGGAGTGATTTTAAAAAATGGCCGTCTCAGGCTAAAAGTAGACGGCCATTTTTTTCATAATGTCCGGTAAGCTACGCTTACCGGCATAAAATGGCCCCCGAATTACCGGGGGCCGAGCGCGTGGAATCAGGGATAAGGAAATAATTATTGCTTTCGAAAGATCATTTTTGTGCTTTGGACGGGCAGGCCGTCGATGACCAGGGAGCAGATGTAGACGCCTGAGACGCCGAAACCGTGATTGAAAACCACCTGGTTAAGTCCTTTCTGAAGATGAACCGGGATGCGTTCGACCAGCCGGCCATCCAGGCTGCTGATGTTCAGGCAACAGCGGTCGGCATAGGCGTCGGTGCCGGAGGAGATGGCGATCATCGTGGCTTCGTCGAAGGGATTGGGCCGGTTGGGCATCAGGCGAATGCCCTGGTCGCCCGGGTCGCCGGCCACGGGATGGGTGCTATCCGGCTGCAGGTCGAGGACGAACAAACCGGTGGACAAAATATATTCGGTGGAAAACTGGCTCTCGGTGCCGTTGGCGTCCATGGCCGCGGCGCTGACATAGAATGTGGTATTACTCGAATAGGGCACCTTCAGCACGGCGGATGACGCCCCTGTAACGGTGTAGACCGTATCCCAGTCATTTGTCGCCGAACGGACGGCTACCCGGTAGGCGGGGCTGTTCGCGGGGCTGAACATCACCTTGATCGTATTGGCGGACCAGAGGGTACCCATCATCGATATGGTATCCGGCCCGAGGGCGACCATGGCCAGGGAGTTGCCATTGACGAGGGTATTGCGGGCCAGATAGTTCGTGTTGACATAGATGGAGTCGATCTCGTTCGTCGAGCTGTTGTAGTGACCGAGGCTGTCGCGGACGTTGTGTTGGCGATCGGAGTATCCGGAGCCGTTGCTGGCGTTGCCGTCCTCGTTCGCCTGGGTAAAGCGAACGGCCGTATAGCCGATGTTGCTAAAGGCCTGGTGATCGCCTCCCCTGCCGGTGCGGTCCTCCGGTTCCATGATCTGGATATTCGTGGGGACCGATACAAGGCTGCTGAGCTGTTCTTTGTATTGCAGCTTGATATACCGCGCCCATTGTTTATATGGGGAATTGATATCATTCCTCGAAAAAATCCGCAGGTCGGTGCTATCGATGTCCCCATAGAAGGGGCAACCTGGAGCCGATGAGGTGTGGCCGCAGAAGACACCGCCGGACACATCATTATTATTCACGGCTTTTATCAGCACATTATTGGCGGAAAGATAATTGGCAAGCGCCTTCGATCCTATGAGCCCCTGCTCTTCGCCGGTCACGACGGCAAACAGGATAGTATTCCGGAAGGTGTACTTGCTCATGACGCGCGCCAGTTCAAGGACGAGGGCTGTGCCGGTAGCGTTGTCGCCGATGCCGGGGGCGCTGCCGGTGACGTCGCAGTTGCTGCTATTACGGCTATCCATATGCGCTTCGACGATGATCAGTGATTTGTTGGTCGTCTGGCTGCCGGGCAGCGCGGCGATGACATCGGCGTGTTTGTTGATAGAACTGGTGCTTCCGCAGCTTGCGCTGGAAGGGCTGTATGTAAATGTAAGATAGGCGGACTTGAGGCGGTCGTCGTTGGCGGCGCTGTATTGCTGGAACTTGCTCAGGACCCAACGCCGGGCCGCGCCGATCCCAAAGGTGCTGGAATTGGTGTCGGAGAATGTGTTGCGGTTCTGGAAGCTATTGAGCATGATCAAGTAGGCTTTTAGTGAGTCCGGTGAGATGTCATTCAGCAATCCTGCCGAGATCGCGGCGGGATCGGTGATGACGGTCGCGGCCTGATAATTCGAGGGCGAATAATTCCCCAGAATGATCTTGTTGACCTCGTTCGAGGTAACGGCTTCCCCGGATTGTGCGTAGGCGCCGCCTGCCCACGCGAGCGTGAGGAGGAAGGCCAACAAATAGTTTTTCATGGTTACCGATTGTTAAAAGCCTTTCTTACAAAGACCTGATCGACGAGCGCGATCTGAACCAGGTAGACAGAAGCAGGCAGGGAGGACAATCCATCCAGCGTAAAGGTGTTGACACCTCTGATGCCTTCATATTGTCCCTGTTGGACGAGCATTCCCTTGCTGTCCAGCAGCCTGATGGAGACACGCTGTGTACTGGTGAGGCTGAGACGGACCGTCAGCTGATCCCGGAAGGGATTCGGCGCGACGTCCATGACCGCATTCACCAAAGAAGAGGCAATGGTCACCACATTGCTGTAGGCGAGGTTACCGCTTCCGTCTGTCCATTCCAAACGGTAGTTATTAGGGGTATTAGGGATCGGACTTTCGTCCGTGAATGAATGATTGACGCTTGTGCCATTGCCCGTGCCCGGGACGTTGCCGATGTTCTGGTACGTAAGGCCGTCGACCGAACGCTGGATCTTGAAGCGGGTAGCGGCGGTTTCGTCGAGCGAGGTCCAGGTGAGCACGTTGCCCTGGCTGGTGGCCTTACCTGTAAAGGTGCCGAGGGACTGGGCGAGGACAATGGACATGTTGATCGTATAGGTCGCCGGGGTCGGATCCTGTTTGCCTGCGGCGTCGACATACGCATATTGGAACGATGTGCTCAGGGTATTCACCGTGGTGAACTTCATCTGAAGGAGCGTGGGATTATAATTCGTGATCTTATATCCGTTGCTGAGCAGCGATCCATTATAATACAACTGTTCGTTGCTGGGTATGGTGGTGATGACGACGGTCTTACCGCTGCCCATCGATCCGTCTTCCGGGTCGGAACCCGTAAGCGGGCCGGGGCTGGATACGGTACCCGAGCCATTCAGGGGCAGGAATGAGTTGAGCACTGGGGTGCCGATGGTATAGTACTGATCATAAGAATCCGGTATCTGTTCGATGCCGAAGTCGATACCGGTCACCGAGGTGGTGCCTGAGTTGAAGGTTTCGATGAGCGGAGAGGTGTTTGTCCAGGTGGACGGGATCTGCGCCGTGGGCACGGGGCTTCCGACGGTGCCAGGCGAGGTGGTGATATAGACCTCCATGCCGACCGCATTGACGGGGCAGTTGACGAGCGTATAGGTGCCATCGGCAGCCACCGTCGTAGTGGAGAGGACGTTCCCCGTTACAGGGTCCACCAGGTTGGCATAAAGCGTATTGCCGGCATTTGTCGGCGCTTCGCCGTTGGTGCGGATGTTGGTGAAGCCGCCGTTGGCGCTGCCGTCGGCGTCATCCCATACGGTACCCGAAACCGTTATACATTGCAGGGTCAGCAGCTGGGTGGTATCGAGGGTGATCCCCCAGGCCCAGGTGTTTAGAAGACGGGCGTTACCGTAGTCGTTACACTGCAGGTTATCATGGTTGTTGTACGTGCCACTATAGCTGACGGAATCGGCAGGCGTCTGGTTGGTAATATTCCCGTTGCCGTTCCAGGCGCGGCCATAGAGCACGGGGCCGCCGCCCGGCCATACCGGCTTGACGCCGACGACCGAGTTATCATAACCGATGCCACTACTATTATTGTTGTTGCTGGAGCTGGAGGTACAGTTGCCCATGCTTGTCAGGCCGGCGTCGTTCCAATATAGGATCGCGTTGGATGAAACCGCTGCGGCGGGTGCATACCCATCGACGCGGAAGCCGTTGACGTTTAACTCCACATCGTAGAAGGGGATATTGATACGGCCTTTCCGATAGGAGAAAATGATCGGGAAGGTGGTATTGGCAGGAACGACATTGCCCAAGCCATCCTTACCATCCCATACGTAGGTGCGGATGGCTGCAGGTTGGTTGATGAGCTCGATGAAGCGGTCGGCGGTGTTGTTCTGGAAACCGGGGACTCCGTTGAGATCGAACAGCAGGTAGTAGTCACCGGGCTGCGGCGCCTTGAACCGGATGTTGTAGGGTCCGGGGGGACAGCCCGAGATGACGGGCGCCAGCAATACGGGCGCGCTGGGGATCACACAGGCCGGATATACGTTGGGATCGGGAGGGTTCAGAAATACGTCGAAACCGCCGGTGAGGTAGGGGGAAACAAGGTTTGGCAAATTGATCGAATTCCGGTCGACCAGCCAATTACCGTTGTTGATCACCCCAAAGCTGTTGAAGGCGATGATATAGGACAGGGGCATGAATCCGCTGGCGTTGCTAAGGGGCGGAGAAGGGAACCACACCTTGACCGTTACCGAGTCGGGGGTATAGCCATAGAAGGCGGCATTGGTCGAGGTAGCGGGGTCCTGGATATCGTTCTTGGCCGGGTTGTAAACGGAAAAGGCCCACTCGTTACAGTGGACGCGACCGGGAACCGGAATCGAATTTTGGGCGACCGTGATGTCGAAGTATTTGGCCAGCATGGATTCCCCTCCGCTGATGTGGGTGACGCCGCCGTCCGTACTTCGATAGAAGGAAACATAATAGTCCCCGTTCTTCGTGGGGGTGAAGGAAAGAGGGAGGTAACCATTGGTGGGGGCGCCGGCGATCTGCGGGCCCCGGATGGCGTTGACGTAACCGTTGACCCCGCCGATAAACCCGGGGGCGCCGACCGTCGAAGGAAGATTGACCGTCTGGACGAGTGTGCCCGTCGGGTCATAGATGTTCATATAGACGTCGGAATAGGTTCCGGTACTTGGCGTGCCTGAAGGAGAAAGCGGTTCCCAGTTGAACCCATAGTAGAAAACCTCCGTATTAAAATCGGCGATATGTATTTGGATGCGATCGTCGAGCGGAGCGCCCAGGTAGCTGCCGACGCTACCCAGGGGGAAGCTGGAGGTCGTGGAAACGATCAGACCCGTCCCGTTGGTGGTATTCGGCATGATCTGCTTTGTCCCCTCGGCGTGGGCGCCACCGGGAAAAAGCAGGCAGCATGGTAATGCCAGGATAAGGAATAGGGCGTACAAAGGTTTCATAAGGATGGATTAAAAGGATGCGTGCAAGCTAGAAAAGAAAAGGATCAACTCCAATCGTTAAAACCCATGGGAAATTTCAGAAAAATACGTTATTCTGATGAATAAGATGATCAACAAAGAATTATGAATTAAATAAATTCAAAATTTAACTGGAATCCGGGTAAAATAATTTTCCACATTAAGAGAAAACATGTGGGACCATAAGTAACTAATTGTTAATCAGATGATTCAAGCAGGTTTCGAGCCCGGTCTCCCAGGCGGGGATGGCCAGCTGATACGTATTACGAATAAGTGTTTTGTCCAGGAGGGAGTAATGGGGTCTTTTGGCGGGAGTGGGGAACTGGCTGCTGGGGATGGGATTTACGGTGCAGGCGCTGCCGATGCGCTCGCGGATGGCGAGGGCGAACTGGTACCAGGTGATGCGGCCTTCGTTGCTGTAGTGATAGATGCCGGGGGCAAAGTGGGGGTGAGCAACGATCTGGAGGATGGCGGCGGCCAG
>Ga0157372_10006499_pt1 | contig 12441 bp, 19 predicted proteins | sample C55metaG_FD_115307 | JGI IMG/M metagenome (GOLD analysis project Ga0157372, IMG submission 115307) | Corn rhizosphere microbial communities from Kellogg Biological Station, Michigan, USA - C5-5 metaG | ecosystem: Host-associated > Plants > Roots > Rhizosphere > Soil | place: USA: Michigan... | reverse complement strand
TTGGTGATCGTTTTGCTGAGCGGCCTGACCCAAAGCGGTTTTGTCAGGCTATGCGCGGCATATGGGATGTTCGGCGCACTCTTGTTGTGGCTCAGGGGCCGAAACGACAATCTGGGTTTGGACACGCTTGAACGGGACGATAAGTAATGGCACTGCGTTGCTGGTTTTATCCTGCGCTCCTTGCCGCGATCGGCGCCCAGCGGCGGCCAGATAGGACGGCTGATGAAGATCAACGGGATCAAGCCGGTCCGCACGCGCAAGCACAAGCTCACAACCGATAGCCACCATCGCCTGGGGGTCGCAGCGAACTGGCTGGACGGCGACTTCGCCGCCGATGCGCCCAACCGTAAGTGGGCGGGCGACATCACCTATATCTGGACCTCAGAAGGCTGGCTCTACCTTGCCGTCATTCTCGACCTGCATAGCCGACGTGTCGTTGGTTGGGCTGTCAGTGACAGGATGAAGAAAGACCTGGCGATCAGGGCGTTGGATATGGCGGTGCGCCTGCGCCAGCCTCCCGAGGGCTGCCTTTTCCATTCGGATCGCGGCAGCCAATATTGCTCTTACGACTATCAGAAAAAGCTGCAGGCCTATGGCCTGCGTCCATCGATGAGCGGCAAAGGAAATTGCTACGACAATGCGTCCGTCGAGACCTTCTTCAAATCCCTGAAGGCCGAACTCATCTGGCGGCAGAGCTCGCCGACGCGGCGTCAGGCAGAAGCCGCCATCTTCCAGTACATCAACGGATTCTACAACACCCGCCGCCGCCATTCATATCTGGGCGGCATCAGCCCGCTCGCCTTCGAAGCCAAGGTGACTTAATGATATAGGGGACCGGCACAAAACCGTTACAAGTCCATTCTGTTATGCTGGACCGGAAGAGAGAGGTGCGACCCAGAACTCGATCCCGGCCCAGCACGGATCAGCTTTTCAGCGCTCCGCTGCCTCGCCCTTAGCTGTGCAGTCCGATTAGCGTACCGCTTTTTTACTACCGCATAAAAAAGACCGCCACCTGATCTCCGCTCGAGCCATTCCGAGAAAGGCCGAGAGCAATCCTGCAGTGTAAAGAGGTACGCGGCACGTCGCCCGCAGGCCCGCTACCACGCGCAGATGTTCTATATTTGCAATATAAACGCAGATCGCAAGGAAGTCGTTCTAGTGAAACTTCGCAATCCATATGATAACTTAATTAACATAGGCCGGACCCAGATAATATCAGGTTCATAAAATTTCGGGATAATCTGAAATCATATTTTTGGGGACAACAAGCACAACCTGTGATATAGGCTGCATATTACGCGAAATTTGCCGCAGGCAATCGCTGTAACTGAGAGACCATCGTGCTCCCGCTTGCCAAGCTGAGGAGCATTTATGGAAGATTTAAATTATCTTTTAAAGCGCGAGCAGGAAGAACTTCTGCGTGCCCAGTCCGCGACCTGTGGAGCGGCGCAAATTGCACATCAGGGACTGGCCCGGGGTTACGCGCGCCGCATTCGCGATCATCGGCTCCTCTACCGCTCCGTGCGGGCGGACGGGTCAACGCCATTTAGTCCAGCTCCCTTTGGCGCGATTGGCCCGTTTGCATGAGCCGGGTTGTCAACGTCCTGGAGACGCCAAATGCCGTTGAGGAACTTTGCCGAACCCACGCATTCCGCTTGTCTACGGTAGAACCCCTAGTTTCCGGCGGCTCGCGCGCGGTGATGCTCGATCCCAGGGACGCAGAGGCCTTCCGCGTCTTGATGAAAAGCAAGCTGATTGCAGGCGATGTGATTCGGTCCTCCTCCTATCTTTCTCGCCAACTGCCCCCTTCCCGCCCGCGAAAGTAACGAATGAACAGCATCGATGACCTCGAGCTTAGAAGGGCAACGGAGATAAGCCGGGCCGTAAGCGCAGCCTGTCCCGAAAAGAGGAACGAGCACGAACAGCAAGCGCGGGCGTTTGGGAAGATCATCAATGTCCTCCACCGCGAGGGCCGCGAAGCAGCGACGCGCAGCCGCACCCGATCAATATTGCCGAGCGCCTAAGGTCTGCCCCGTGCTGCGCATCACCGGCGGCGCGGAAAGAGAAGTCGATCATCGTTCAACCCCGGCGCCATTCAGAGAAGCGAGAGGATCTGCAACATGGCAGAAGCGCAGGACACTCGATCCATCTCGCAAATGCTCGACGAAGAATTGATGCGAGCCTATTGCTCATTTGAAGATCATGAACATCTTACCTTGGCGCAAAAGGCGCTGGTCGCCGAAATCGAACGGCGCGATCTGGAACTTTGAGTATAATACGCAAGCGGAAGCGCAATTTGACGATACTCTGGCCGACTGCGAATCAGTCGAACCAGCTGCTAAGCAGCTCAGTTTTGAAGATGCAGCGGATCATCTCGCGACCGGAAAGCATCCTTGCGCATTGCTCTCGCCCCCGCCAGGGTTCGACACTGGGCGCCAGCGGAGGCGAGCATCGTTAATTTACACCAAACCCCTCATGTCCCCTTCCGTTTTCCGCGCACACCGCTTACATGGGGATTGCTGAACGTCGCCTGCGACGGATGATGGGCCGCCTCGGCTCCTCCCTTTATCCTTTACTAGCTTCAAGACGCCGGAATGTGCCGCTGTTGGCGCGTGGCCGTCACTCGTGGGATAAAGGATACCCATCATGATCACCGGAACCGTGAAATTCTTCAATAGCGACAAGGGCTATGACTTCATTGCGCCGGAAAATGGCAGCGGCGATGCTTTCGTCCACATCTCGGCCGTTGAGCGTGCCGGCATGGTGACGCTCAATACGGACCAGCGCGTGTCCTATGAGCTAGAAACCGACCGTCGCGGCAAGACCTCTGCTGTGAATCTGCAGGCGGCCTAACAGAGAGTGGCGGATGCGACAGCGTCCGCCATTTGCCTCTTCTAAGGTCGCACTCGAAGCGCATCCTGAGCCCTCTCGGTTGGGTTGACTTGAAGCAAATCCGGGGGACTTCGGCAATCATGAGAGACCACTATGTTGTGGCTATCTCACAGGTTCTTGAGTGTACAGGACGGGAGCCGCAGCTTGCGATCACCATCCGCAATGCAGTTCAGCTTACCAAATCATACGAACACCACCTCGCGTTTGCCTGTGCCATCAAAAGCGCCATGGGTAACCAGCGCGCTAATCAGCCCTGGGTAGAAGTAGCATGGCCGAACGAGAACATGATCTGACAGCGCAGCAGATGTTGGAGGCGCAGCAAGCCCTTGACGTTGCATCCTTTAATGGAATTTTGAGCCTTGCTATCGTACTACGAAAAGCGAACTTGCTGAGCGACGCGGAAACAGGAAGCTTGCACGACATCATGAGCAGGCCACTTTCCCTACCCGGCAACGCAGGCAACCCGATCGTGCAGGATGCCCAACAGAACCTGGATCAGCTTTTTGCACTTCTCGTCAGACGTCTCTAGATGAGACGGAGCTGGACCGAGATCAGCCTCGATTTGGATTCCTGGGCCACCGCACGACAGATGCTGCGGCATTAAGACCCCCATATAGGTTGGGCACGTTGACCATGATGTCAGTCACGATCCGCTGATTACCCGCAGCCTGTGATCCGCATTCCGCCTACATCTCGATTATTTCACGAATGCGGTTGGAGAGAACGTCCATCTGGAAGGGTTTGGTCAAGACATACATGCCCGTGTCCAAACGACCACCTCCGATGATTGCATTTTCCGCATATCCCGTGACAAACAAGACTTTCAGGTCAGGCCGCTCCACTCGTGCAGCGTCGGCCACTTGCCTGCCGTTCAAACCTCCCGGCAAACCGACGTCTGTTATCAGCAGATCTATTTTCGCGTTCGATTCCAGAACTCGCAATCCCGCTGGACCATCCGGCGCCTCGATCACTGCGTAGCCAGACTCCGCCAAGACTTCTGATATCAACATGCGGATCGTGGGCTCGTCGTCAATGACAAGGACGACCTCCCCTTCAGCCGTGGGCTCGGCGGGAGCCAAACGCACTTCCGCATCCTCCACCACCCCCTCGGCATCGTGGCGCGGGAGGTAGAGGCACATGGTTGTTCCCTGACCCACCTCGGAATAAATTCTGACCTGGCCGCCGGACTGTCGCGTGAAACCATAAACCATCGACAGGCCAAGGCCCGTCCCCTCCCCGAGCGGTTTAGTTGTGAAGAACGGATCAAAGGCTTTGGCCACGACGTCCGGTGTCATTCCTGTCCCGGTGTCGCTCACGCAGATCGAAACATATTGACCAACTGGGAGATCTTGCTGGCGAGCCGCGCGCTCATCCAACCATTTATTCGCAGTTTCGATGGTTAGCTTCCCCCCAGCTGGCATGGCGTCGCGAGCATTGATGCACAGGTTCAGGATCGCGTTCTCCAACTGGTTAGGATCTACCAGGATGGGCCACAAGTCGCTAGCCCCAACGACTTCGACCTGCACGCTGGGTCCTACTGTTCGGCGCACGAGCTCGTCGAGCCCACTTATCAGACGGTTAACGCCCGTCGGCTGGGGGTCGAGCGTTTGCCGCCTGGAGAAGGCGAGCAGGCGGTGGGTGAGCGCCGCAGCGCGCTTAACCGCACCTTGAGCCGCCATGAAATATCGCTCTAACTCTGCGCCTCGCCCCTGGGCCATCCTCACCTGCATCATCTCAAGACTGCCGCTGATGCCGGTCAGAAGGTTGTTGAAATCGTGAGCCAGGCCGCCGGTCAGCTGGCCGATCGCCTCCATCTTCTGTGACTGGCGAAGTTGCTCCTCGATAGCGCGCTTCTCCGTCAAGTCCCGGGTCACCTTGGCAAATCCGACCAATTTGCCTTGCTCGTCACGAATGGGATCAATGATGATGCTGGCCCAGAACCGCGAACCATCCTTGCGAACCCGCCAGCCTTCAGCTTCGAAGCGCCCTTCGCGCCTTGCCGTTTCGAGGGCCGTCCGCGAGATTCCGGCTTTCCGGTCCTCTTCGGTGTAGAACCTCGAGAAATGCTCTCCCATTATTTCTTCGGCGGCATAACCCTTGAACCGCTCAGCGCCGGGGTTCCAGCTGCTGACGTGACCTTCGGGGTCAAGCATATAGATCGCGTAATCGGTCACGCTCTGTACCAGGAGGCGGAACCGCTCCTCGCTCCTGCGAAGTTCTTCCTCCGCAGCCCGGCGATCGGTGAGATCGCGGGTGATTTTGGCGAAGCCCACAAGATCGCCATTGGGCTCGCGAATAGGATCAATGACAACGTTGGCCCAAAAGCGGCTGCCATCCTTGCGCACGCGCCAGCCTTCTGCTTCAAATCGCCCTTCACGCACCGCGGTTTCGAGCGCAACTTTCGGAATCTCGCGGGCGCGATCCTCGGGAGTATAAAAGCGGGAGAAGTGCTCGCCTATTATTTCGTGCGGATCATAGCCCTTGAACCGCTGAGCCCCAGCGTTCCAGCTTGTCACGATCCCTTGGGGATCGAGCATGTAAATTGCATAATCAGTGACGCTTTGAACCAGTAGCTCAAACCGGCTGCCGGTACTGGATGGATGTTCAGATTGCGTCATGCCTGCTCCGCGTAATTGGCAAAAACGTCAAACGGAGTTAGCCGGGGCCTGTTCCTGTGGGCTCGAAAGGTCGACCTCGGTTAGAACCCAGGTTAGTGTGAGCAACGATTGTTGCTGAGAAAAGTGTCCGCTTCTTCGTGTTTCCGACGATAGGAAGCTCAGCGACAGCAGGATGCAGAGCGGCCGAATTTCCTAGGGCATGTTCCCCCGCCTGCCGCTCCTGGCTTTCACGGATGGGGCCTGCGAGGAACCCATTAAACTGCTCACTGGGCGGAACCGCCTGCCGCGGACGAAAGAAGCGATCGCGATGAACTTTGGTTCACAGCTATGGCCGCAAATGTCAGTCCCTGCTAAAAACGTGGCTTTGTGGTCCGCTCCTTGTTTCGCTTGTCGGCCACATAACTCTGTCCCGTCTCTTCTGCCTTCACGATGTCAAACAGGCCGACAGCTTCAAAAAGTTTCGGGAAATTACGGGCACCATAATTGCGAGGGTCGATAGGGGCTTGCCGCCTGGCTGCGCCGCCAGCGGCATCAAGCGGCGCCCAGCCGTCGTCACCGGCGGTTGCTTCAACCGCACCGCGGAGGACCGCGACCAGCTTGGCATCCTGGCTTAGTGGCGGCTTTGAAGCCTTGGCTCCGGAAGTTGATTTCCGCGCCTTTTTGGCTTCGGCGGTGGCATCCACGGACTCGGCAACCACAGGCGATTCGGGCTTTGCGGTCGCGCTTCCCTCTTCACCGAGCCGATCCAGATAGAGAAAAGTTGTGCAGGCATTGACGAATGGATCGGGGGTCTTCCGCTCACCGAAGCCGTATACGTCATGTCCGTTCGCGCGCAATTGCATCACCAGCGGGGTGAAATCGGCGTCGCTCGACGCAATACAAAAAGCGTCAAGTTCTTGCGTATAGAGCAACTCCATCGCGTCAATCACCAGCGCGATATCGGTCGCATTCTTACCTTTAGAATAGCTGAACTGCTGGATAGGCCGGATAGCATGCTCGTGGAGCCTGGCAGTCCATCCTTTCATGCTCGGGCTTGCCCAGTCACCATAGGCGCGCCTAACGTTCGCCACGCCGTATTTTGATAATTCTGCCAGCATGGCAGCAATTTTGTTGTGTGAGACATTGTCTGCGTCGATCAGCAAGGCAATGCGCCGGTCCGATGTCGCACTGCGCGGTTGGATTGAGTTCATGTGGGTCTCCGACGTGTTACTTCCTAATGCTGCGACGCCGTTCGCGCTAGCCTGGAATGGCGCAACACGATTTGGAACAAAACTCTTCCGCGTTCCGAAATTTAGCGCGTTGGCGAACTCGTGCCACCCCCTTTCAGCAGCTTCTCGTGACCAGGAGCATAGAGAGATCTGAGCGCGACTGGCGGCACGAGCCGCAATGGTGGAAAGGCATAAAATCGGCTACCGCTTGCAGAGCGCGCAGAAGCGGAGCCCGCCACCTTTCTGACACTGCCGCTCACATGTCATGCGACCAGCAGTCATCTTTTGGGTCCCGCCAAGCGACGTTCAGATTTCCCGGTCAGCATGAAATGCTAAAGGCTGGGGCTTTGGTGACGCGGCCATCCGGCGGTGCTCGGCGGCGAGTTTACATGCAAGGGATTGACGGGCAACCGAATGTACTGCCGATGGCTGTCCTGCTCGATCGGGCATGTTCGTTCTTACCGCAGAAGTCCTGCAGCCCGAAATGCCTGGTCAATGATCGCGCTCAGGCTCGCCTTCGAAGGGATCTTCATTCGCCCGCCGCTCGAACCGGGTGCAATGGCGGACTGTCAGATCGTCCTGAGGCCATATGCTCAGCTTGCTCCAGACACCCGATTGCGACCGGCTGCGCCGGTGAAATTTCCTCTGCCACCAGACCCCAAGCGCGAGCGATATGACGGGTGGAAGATCTCCCCGCCTCCAGCATGTATGGAGCGGTCGCTCCACACCCCTCCGGTCCGCCCGTATGAATCGGGTCCCATGTCCCATATCAGTGATCTGGAACGCCTCTATAACAGAGCGACCCGAGCGATCTCGCCAAGTCCGACGCTCGCAGCCATCGACAATTTCCCGCTCATCCGGCGCGCCTCCCAGGTCGTACACACCGCGCCACTGCGCAATGAGGCGCTCCGCGTTGGATGGGCAGACGGTCTTGTCTGCGCTGCCGTGCCAGACTGAGACCGAAGGCCAAGGGCCGTTATGATCGGATGCTTCGCGAACCAATTTAGCCAGCCGATCATCCGGCGGAAAACCCTTCCCTCGCATACGCGCTAAAGCGTCAAGAACTGAGCTGGCGCAGCCAAAAGGCACTCCGCGATGATCGCACCGCCGGCGAGCAACTCGGGATAGCTCGCCAGCATGATCGACGCCATCGCTCCTCCCGCAGACAAGCCGGTCATAAAAATTCTGCTTTGATCAATGTCGTAGGTCTCGACCATCTCTCCGATCATCTGCCGGACCGACAACGCTTCCCCGCTGTCGCGTTTAGAATCGCTCGGCAAGAACCAGTTGAAGCAGAGGTTGGGATTGTTGGATCGCTGCTGCTCGGGAAACAGCAGTGCGAAACCATATTCGTCCGCAAGCTGCGACCATCCTGAGCCGCGGTCATAACCGCTGGCGGTCTGAGTGCAGCCATGGAGCACCACAACCAGGGGCGCAGCTGCAGACAGTCGTTCAGGAACATAATATTTGGCCCGCAGCGCGCCGGGATTAGAGCCGAACTCACGCAGGCAGGTCAAACGATCCTCCCCGATGTCCTCGCTGACGGGTGATGGTGGCCTGCTCAGCACAGCCAGCTGTGTGATAGTGGAACCAAGGCGCATCATAATCTCCGGCGCAGGCGAACCCTGCACATACCTAACGCCTCTGTTAAGCGATTCGTTGCTGCACTGCATAATGTTTCGGGATCGAGCTTCTCCAGCGGCCGATCGTGATTCTGACCTCGCTAGTATGAACCGAGAGGGAAGATTACTCAGGGCCTACCCAAGCGCACGGACCCCTTTCCGGCTCTCCTGCGTTGGGGGCTCCAGGAAATCAGGAGAGACCATGATGAAAATGACAGTGATATTTGCCGCGGCAGTCTTCACCGCAGCCGGAGGGTCCGCCGTCGCGCAAGAGAGTAACCCAGCGATCAAGGACAGCGCCGTTGCCCATGTCGGGCACGCGGCAGAGGGCGCGAATTCGTTCACCGAAGATCAGGCGAGGGGTCGGCTGACAAAAGCTGGCTATACAAAAATCAGCGATCTCAAAAAAGACGATAACGGCCGCTGGGTAGGTGTTGCGACAAAGAAGGGAAAAAAGGCCCATGTCGCACTTGATTACAAGGGCAACGTGAGCATCCTGCCGGCCACTAAGTAATAGGAGAGATCAACATGACCAAGACCGTAACTCGACTCTTCGATAATTACAGCGAGGCCCGAAGCGCTGTTCGCGCTTTGGAAAGCGCAGGATTTCAGCATGACGACATCAGCATCGTCGCTAACAAGGAAGCCTATGGCAGACATGATCGCGACAATGACAGCGTCAATGAGGACGGAGATGTAACCCGCGGCGCAACAACGGGAGCTGTTCTTGGCGGTGTGGGCGGATTGCTTGCGGGCTTAGGCCTACTCGCCATCCCGGGCTTGGGGCCGATCGTCGCGGCCGGGTGGTTGGCTTCGACGGCAGCAGGCGCGGCCATCGGCGGCGTCGGCGGTGCTGCTACTGGCGGCATCGTGGGTGCTCTGAAGCACGCTGGCCACGACGAGGACGAGGCGCAAGTCTACTCGGAAGGCGTCCGTCGCGGAGGGACTTTGGTGAGTGCCCGTGTGCCTGACGAACGGAGAGCCGAAGCTGAGGCTATTCTGGTCCAGCATAATTCGGTGGACGCCACCACTCGGGGCGCTGCCTATCGCGAAAGCGGCTGGACCGCATTTGATCCGGAGGCCGATCCTTACACAACTGCGCAAATCGATGCAGAGCGCGGCCGATATACTACATCTCGCCAGAACTTGTAGAGAGACGGACTTCATCTCCTCCAAGGGGTGACAACGATAAACAATGCTCCGCCATTCTCGGCTGGGCATTGTTTCGGCTGGGGCGACCAGATCAGTTGCTATCGAGAGCTCGGTTCGCAATATAGGGACGGTGATTCAGAGCCGGCGAAAGAAGGTGACGGGACGGCGGACATGGACTGCTATCGGCCGTCTCGACCGCCGTGGTCCCGGTCAGGACGTTCCATTTGTCGTAAACGGGCGGCTCAAGAAGGGAGAGCCTTGCAGTCCAAAGCGCCACATCGTTTCCACACCGACGCTGATGCCTATTCGTTTCCCGATCACCGCGGGGCATGCTTCACCCCTGAAAAGCTGGAAGGGGGGCTCGAGGAGCTGTGCCCCATTGAAAGAAGCATCAATTCCCAGCGCTTGGCAAAGCTTGCCCGGCCCCGAGCACAGGCGGCGTAAGTCGTTGGTGCGCCGGCGTGAGCTCATTTCCACGATCCCGTGCGTCGGCTCGAGTGCACGTATCAGAACAGCACTTCCACGCACGCCGCAGACCAGGTTGAGACACCAATGCAGCCCGTATATGCGGTAAATATACGCCCGCCCTGATGGTCCAAACATGACCGCGTTGCGCCGGGTCTCGCCCGCATAGCTGTGTGACGCGGGATCGGCCGCATCATAGGCTTCAGTTTCAACTATGCGCCCTCCGACGCCGTGCACCAATATCGTGGCTCCTATCAGTGCACGCGCCACGCTTTCAGGCTCACGACCAAAAAATTGAGGAGTGAGTGGCGAGGGCTCAACCGCTGCGATCAACCGTTTTTCTTCAGCTTCTCGGCCGCCTCGTTGAGCCTAGCCCGATCGTTTCCGATCCGCTTGATCAGGCCTTCGGCGTCAGCACGACTGATCTCGTGCTTGCGTGCAAAGTAATTCACTTCATATCCCTCGGATGACGACACCTGCCGCCGGTCGGCGCCACCACGTTTGCTTTTATTATCAGCCATCGATGCTCTCCTGGTCTGCTGGAAAAAGAATCCGCAGGCGCGCCCCTGGTTCCATGTTGCAGGGACGCACCGCGTCGCCAGCCGGCCCCCATTGCGCACTAGCATCGATTGGGAGCATCAACGGGTGTTCGAACGCTCTTGTGCTGGATCGCAGGCCAACGCGGACCCTTCACGCCCCACGACCGTTCTGGCAGTTCCACTTGCAGGAGCAGATTATGAGCACCGACAGCACCATATCTACCCTCAACAGCCTCATTAAAACGACGCTCGACAGCATGAAAGGCTTCAAGGACGCAGCGCAAGACGCGGAGAATTCCCAGTTCTCGACTATGTTTTCGGAGTTCGCGGGCGAACGCAGCGAGGTAGCCACCGCGCTTCAGTCCGAAGTACGCCGTCTGGGTGGCAACCCCGAGGATGACAGCAGCTTCCTCGCGGCCGCGCATCGGACGTTCATGGATCTGAAGCAAGCCTTCACCGGCAAGGACGACAAGGCGATCATCCAGGAGGTCGAGCGCGGCGAGGATTACATCAAGGCGAAGTTCCAGGCTGCTCTCAATGATACCGACCTCGATCCCTCATCCCGTGCCGTGGTCGAGCGGGCATATCAGTCGGTCAAAGCGGGTCATGATCGCGCGAGTGCCTTGAAGCATAGCATGGGCTAACCTGATAATCGTTCTGGATCGCTGACCGGGCGATCCAGAAACGCTTTCACGGGTTAGGGTCAGGAACCCATTGATGTGATCGACGAGATGTGATTCAGGCTCCCTGAGGAGACTGGATTTGAGTGACCTATGTTGGCTGACGGACGAGCAGATGGCTCGGCTTGAGCCCTACTTTCCCAAGAGCATGGCGAACCGCGTGTTGACGATCGCCGGGTGTTGAGCGGGATCATTTTCGTCAACCGGAATGGGTTGCGCTGGCGGGATGCACCAAAGGACTATGGGCCGCACAAGACGCTTTACAACCGCTGGAAGCGGTGGGGTGACAAGGGCGTATTCCTGCGGATGATGGAAGGTCTGGCAGCGCCTCAGGCTTCCGAACGCAGGACGGCATGATCAACGCGACCTATCTCAAGGCCCACCGCACGGCATCGAGCCTTGCGGTAAAAAAGGGGGCGCGGGACGCCTGATCGGACGCACGAAAGGCGGCATGAACACCAAGCTCCATGCCGTTACCGATGCGAACGGCCGCCCAATCAGTTTCTTCATGACCGCGGGGCAGGTCAGCGATTATATCGGTGCCGCCGCCCTGTTGGACGAACTTCCCAAAGCCCAATGGTTGCTCGCTGATCGTGGCTATGATGCCGACTGGTTCCGCGATGCTTTGCAGGAAAAGGGCATCACCCCCTGCATCCCCGGTCGCAAATCCCGGAACAAGGCCGTCAAACACGACAAGCGCCGCTACAAACGGCGCAACCGCATCGAGATCATGTTCGGCCGCCTGAAGGACTGGCGGCGGGTCGCCACACGCTACGACAGGTGCCCAACCGTCTTCTTTTCCGCCATCGCTCTCGCTGCAACCGTCATCTTCTGGCTCTGATCAACGAGTCCTGACCCTAGAGCGGTCTGCCCCGTCATCGTCATCGAAACCTTCGCCCGTTGGGGGCAACCACGGGCCCCGCCAAAGCCGACCCTGCCGATCCGGGAGCCCGTCGCATGACCCGGCATGATCAGCCTGTCGCTATGGCCCCTCATGTCGCGCGGTGGTCAACGAAACGACATGCGCCCGGCGATGGCTGGGCCGGAGTCAGCTCCTGGCATCATAACGGTAAGAGCCGCGAACACGCCTCTGGCGCATCCCAACACCTGCCGTTCCGCCGCTGCTGCGCGTCCATCAGCGTGCCTCTCTTATCCCGCCCAACCAGCCGAAAGCATAAATCCCCATAGGGCAACCTGCTGGAATCGCGGGTTCCTGCATGGGAGGCTTTCGTACGCAAGCGCCCGAAACCCTTCACCTTCCTCGC
>Ga0157372_10006495_pt1 | contig 12445 bp, 11 predicted proteins | sample C55metaG_FD_115307 | JGI IMG/M metagenome (GOLD analysis project Ga0157372, IMG submission 115307) | Corn rhizosphere microbial communities from Kellogg Biological Station, Michigan, USA - C5-5 metaG | ecosystem: Host-associated > Plants > Roots > Rhizosphere > Soil | place: USA: Michigan... | reverse complement strand
TGCTGTTCATCGGCTGCAATCCGCGCTGGGAAGCGCCCGTGCTGAACGCGCGCATCCACAAGACCTGGCTCAAGGGCGCGATCAAGATCGCCAATGTCGGGGTGCGGTATAATCTCACCTATCCGGTGGAGCAGCTGGGCGGCGGCGCGAGCGTTCTGAACGGGCTTGCGGACGGCAGCCATGCGTTCGCCAAAGTGCTGCGCGACGCCAAGCGGCCGATGCTGATCCTTGGAGCCGGCGCGATGGCGCGGCCCGACGGCGGGGCCATTCTGAATCTGGCGGCGCGCATTGCATCCGACACCGGCATGATCGGTCCGGCCGGCACACCGGCGGAAGGCGGCTGGAATGGATTCAATGTGCTGCACACCGCCGCTTCGCGCGTGGCGGCGCTCGATCTCGGCTTCCTACCGGGTGAGGGCGGCCGCGATATGGCCGGGATCCTCGACGGCGCGAGCAAAGGCGAGATCGATTTCATCTATCTGCTGGGCGCCGATGGGTTGGACATGGACAAGCTCGGCAATGCCTTGGTCGTCTATCAGGGCACCCATGGCGACGCCGGAGCGCACCATGCCGACGTTATTCTCCCCGGCGCCGCTTACACCGAACAGGACGGCATCTACGTGAATTTCGAGGGCCGCGCGCAGCGGGCAGAGCGCGCCACCTTTCCGCCGGGGCAAGCGAAGGAGGACTGGGCGATCCTGCGTGCGCTCTCCGACGTGATCGGTGAGCGCCTGCCGTACGACAATCGTGGGGAGCTGCGCCGGGCGATGTTTGCCGATGCGCCGCATCTCGCGCACGAGGGCGCATTGCCGGAACCCATCGGCGCCGATCTAGCCGTCTGGAACAAGATCGGCGCGGCCGGCGACATTGACCAGCGCACGCCGCTTGCCAGCGCAATCGCCGACTTCTATCTCACCAACCCCATCGCGCGGGCGAGCGAAACCATGGCCGAGTGCAGCAGAGTGTATGTCACCGGCGCGATGCAGATGGCGGCGGAATAGATGTTCTTCACATCCTACTTCCAGCACCACGGGTTGCCTTATGGCTGGGCCTGGACGCTCAGCCAGGGGATCGTCATCGTCTTTTTCGAGCTGATCCTCGCGTTGTCGGTCGCGATGTTCATTCTTGCCGACCGCAAGATCTGGGCGGCGGTGCAGCTACGCCGTGGCCCCAATGTGGTCGGCGCATTCGGCCTCTTACAAACCATCGCCGATGCGCTGAAATTTTTCTTTAAGGAAGTGATCGTACCGGCGGGCGCCAACAAGGTGCTGTTCCTGCTGGGTCCGCTGATTACCGCCACGCTTGCGTTCGCCGCATGGGCGGTGGTGCCGGTGAGCGCGGGATGGGTGGTCGCCAACATCAATGTCGGCATCCTTTATATCTTTGCGATTTCCTCGCTTGGCGTGTACGGCGTGATCGTTGCCGGCTGGGCATCGAATTCGAAATACGCGTTCTTGTCCGCGCTGCGCGCCGCGGCGCAGATGGTGTCCTACGAGGTTTCCATCGGCTTCGTGCTGATCACGGTCCTGCTGTTTGCCGGCTCGCTTAATCTTTCCGCCATTGTGATGGCGCAGGCGCATGGCTGGTTCCTGTTCACCATCCTGTTCCCGATGGCAATCGTGTTCTTCATCTCTACCCTTGCCGAAACCCAGCGGCCGCCATTCGACCTGCTGGAAGCGGAGTCGGAACTGGTGGCCGGCTTCATGGTGGAATATTCCTCGACGCCGTTCCTGCTGTTCTTCCTCGGCGAGTACATGAACGTGATCATGCTCTCCGGGCTGTTTGCGGTGCTGTTCCTCGGTGGGTGGCTGCCGCTGTGGTCGGTGTGGCCGTTGACACTCATTCCCGGCGTCATCTGGTTCATCCTGAAGCTGCTGTTCGTGTTCTTCTGCAATTCGATGGTGAAGGCGTTCGTGCCGCGCTACCGCTACGACCAATTGATGCGATTGGGCTGGAAAGTGTTCTTGCCGCTGTCGCTGGTGTGGGTGGCGCTCACCGCCGGCTGGGTTCTTATCTTCCCGCATGGCGTCTGGGCGGCGCTCGCCCATGGAGGCGCCTGATGGCCATCTCAGGTCTCGATCGCACCGCACGCACGATCTTTCTCTGGGAATTCCTGAAAAGCTTCTGGTTATCGCTGCGCTATTTCGTTTCGCCAAAGGCGACGCTGAATTACCCCTTCGAAAAAGGAAGACTGTCCCCGCGTTTCCGCGGCGAGCATGTGTTGCGGCGCTATCCCAATGGCGAGGAGCGCTGCATCGCATGCAAATTGTGTGAGGCAATTTGCCCGGCGCTGGCCATCACCATCGAAGCCGAGGCACGCGCCGACGGCTCGCGCCGCACCACGCGTTACGACATCGACATGGTGAAGTGCATCTATTGCGGCCTATGCCAGGAAGCGTGCCCGGTGGACGCCATCGTGGAAGGGCCGAATTTCGAGTTCTCGACTGAGACTCGCGAGGAATTGTACTACGACAAGGAGAAGCTGCTCGCGAACGGTGACCGGTGGGAGCGGGAAATCGCCCGCAACCTCGAACTCGATGCGCCTTACAGATAGCCATGCTGCTTCAGGCTATCGCGTTCTATCTCTTCTCCGCCGTGCTAATTGCTGCGGCGGTGATGGTGATCGCCGGCCGCAATCCCGTGCATTCGGTGTTGTTCCTCATCCTCGCCTTCTTCAACGCGGCGGGGCTGTTCGTTCTGCTCGGCGCCGAGTTCCTCGCGATGATCCTCGTCATCGTCTATGTGGGGGCGGTGGCGGTGCTGTTTCTCTTCGTGGTGATGATGCTGGACGTGGATTTTGCGGAACTGAAGCGCGGCACAGCGCAGTACGTGCCGATCGGGCTGCTGGTGGCCGGTATTCTGCTGGCCGAACTGGTATTCGCCGGGACCGCCTGGCGCTTCGCATCCGCTAGGCTGCACGTGCTCGCCAGCGCCAATCCCGCGCACCTCACGAATACGGAAGCATTGGGCCGCATCCTCTATACGGACTACATCTACTACTTCCAGATCGCCGGGCTGATCCTTCTGGTGGCGATGATCGGCGCCATTGTGCTGACCTTGCGCACGCGCGTGGGCGTCCGCAAGCAATCGGTGCGCGCTCAGGTGCGCCGCTATGCCAGCGATACGCTCGTGGTCCTCGACGTGAAGCCGGGGCAGGGAGCGTAAATGGCCGTCGGGCTCGGGCAATATCTCGCGGTGGCCGCCATCCTTTTCACGATCGGCGTGCTGGGCATTTTCGTCAATCGCAAGAACATCATCATCATCATGATGTCGATCGAGCTCATCCTGCTTGCGGTGAACATCAATTTCGTGGCGTTCTCGTCCTTCCTCGGTGACCTCGTAGGGCAGGTGTTCGCTCTGTTCGTGCTGACGGTCGCCGCTGCCGAAGCCGCCATCGGGCTTGCCATCCTCGTCGTCTACTTCCGCAATCGTGGATCCATCGCGGTGGAAGACGTGAACCTGATGAAGGGCTGAGGGATGTACGCGGCCATCGTCTTCCTTCCGCTGCTGGGCTCGGGCATTGCCGGATTGTTCGGCCGCTTCATCGGCGCGCGCGGCTCGGAGCTCGTCACGACGGTCCTGCTGTTCGTCTCAGCCGCGCTATCCTGCTACGCGTTCTATGATGTCTGTTTCCTTGGCCACGGGCAGATCGTCCGCATCGCGCACTGGATCATCTCCGGCGATTTCGAAGCCGACTGGGCGTTGCGAATCGACACGCTCACCGCCGTGATGCTGGTGGTGGTGACTGGCGTGTCCTCGCTTGTGCACCTCTACTCCATCGGCTACATGCACGAAGACCGAGGCCGGCCGCGCTTCTTCTCGTACCTGTCGCTGTTCACCTTCGCCATGCTGATGCTGGTGACGGCCAACAATTTCCTGCAGATGTTCTTCGGCTGGGAAGGCGTTGGCCTTGCGTCCTACCTGCTGATCGGCTTCTGGTACGAGCGGCCGAGCGCCAACGCAGCGGCCATCAAAGCCTTCGTGGTGAACCGGATCGGCGATTTCGGCTTCATGCTGGGTATCTTCGGGGTGTTCTTCATTTTCGGCACGCTCGATTTCGATAGCGTGTTTCGCGCCGCGCCGCATTTCGTCGGCCACAAGTTCCACTTCGGCAGCTGGGATGTGGATGTGCTGTCCACTCTCTGTATCCTTCTGTTCATCGGCGCGATGGGAAAGTCGGCGCAGCTGGGGCTGCACACCTGGTTGCCGGACGCCATGGAAGGCCCCACGCCCGTCTCCGCGCTCATCCATGCCGCGACTATGGTGACAGCTGGCGTGTTCCTGGTCTGCCGCTGCTCGCCGCTATTCCAGCAATCCCCGACGGCGCTTGCTTTCGTCACCTTCATCGGGGCGAGCACAGCGTTCTTCGCCGCCTCCGTCGGCCTCTTCCAGAACGACATCAAACGGGTGATCGCGTACTCCACCTGTTCACAGCTGGGTTACATGTTCGCCGCCGCCGGTGTGTCTGCCTATGGCGCGGCGATGTTTCACCTTTTCACCCATGCGTTCTTCAAGGCGCTCCTGTTCCTGGCAGCCGGGTCTGTCATCACCGCGATGCATCACGAGCAGGACATGCGAAAGATGGGCGGGTTGTGGCGCCAAATCCCCTTCACCTGGGCAATGATGCTGACCGGTAACCTCGCTCTCACCGGCTTCGGCATTCCCTTCCTGCATATCGGCGCTGCCGGATTCTTCTCGAAAGACGCCATTATCGATGCCGACTTCGCTGGCCGCAGCGGCATGGACCACTATGCGTTTATCCTGACGGCCATCGCTGCGGCCATGACCTCATTCTATTCCTGGCGGCAGTTTCTGATGACGTTTCACGGCCGCTATCGCGGTGCGGACGCAGACGAGCACGAATCATATTCATCGTCCCACGCAGACGAGGCGCTCCCCTCGCATCACAAACACGAACCGCTGCCGCTATCGGCCATCCATGAATCGCCGCTCTCGATGCTGGCGCCGCTTGCCGTGCTGGCGGTTGGCGCGCTGTTCGCCGGCGCGATCTTCGACAATTATTTCATCGGCGACAGTTCCGCGAGCTTCTGGCACGGCGCGATCGCCGCGATTGCGGGTAACGGCTTCAAGCCGATGCCAACGGAGTTTCCGACCTGGGTGGAGCTCACGCCGTTCGTGCTCACGGTCGCGGGTTTTCTGATTGCCTACTATTATTACATCCTGCATCCGGCGCTGCCGGCGAAAATGGCGGCGCGGCGCGGGCTGCTGTATCTCTTCCTCTACAACAAGTGGTATTTCGACGAGCTGTACGATTTCCTGTTCGTGCGCCCGGCGCTCTGGCTCGGCCGCGTGCTGTGGAAGGTGGGCGATGGGCGCATCATCGATGGGCTAGGCCCCGACGGCATTTCGGCGCGGGTTCTGGATGCAACGCGCGGCGCGGTGCGGCTGCAGTCCGGCTATGTCTATCAATATGCGTTCGTCATGATCATCGGCGTGGTGGCGCTCGCCACCTGGTTCATCTGGGCCGGAGGCATCCGCTGATGCACCTGCCGCTCCTTAGCATCGTCACCTTTCTTCCGCTCCTGGGCGTGCTGCTCATCCTCGCGCTGCCTGGTGAAGGCGAGCGGCTGGCGAAGAACGCCCGCTGGATCGCGCTGGTCACAACGGTGATCGATCTCGCCATCGCTGTCGTGATCTGGGCGGGTTTCGATGGCAACAGCGCCGCCTTCCAGTTCGAAGAGAAGGCGAACTGGCTTGGCTTCGGCATCAGCTACCACATGGGCGTGGACGGCATTTCGGTCCTGTTCGTGGTGCTGACCGCCGGCCTCATGCCGTTCTGCATTCTGGCGAGCTGGGAAGCGATCAAGACGCGCGTCGCGGAATACATGATCGCGTTCCTGGTGCTCGAAACGCTGATGATCGGCGTGTTCTGCGCGCTCGATCTTGTGCTGTTCTATGTGTTCTTCGAAGGCGGCCTGATCCCGATGTTCCTGATCATCGGCGTTTGGGGTGGAGTGCGCCGCGTCTACGCGAGCTTCAAGTTCTTCCTCTACACCCTGCTCGGCTCGGTGCTCATGCTGCTCGCCATCCTGTGGATGTACCTCTTCGCGGGCACCACCGACATTGCGGTGCTACTGAAGACCGCGCACTTCCCGGTGGCGATGCAGGCATTCCTCTGGTTTGCCTTCCTCGCGTCCTTCGCGGTGAAGCTGCCGATGTGGCCGGTCCACACCTGGCTGCCGGACGCGCATGTCGAGGCGCCCACCGCGGGCTCGGTCATCCTCGCCGGCATCCTGCTGAAGATGGGCGGCTACGGCTTCCTGCGCTTTTCCGTGCCGATGTTTGCCAGCGCCAGCCACAGCTTTGCGCCGCTGATCTTCGTGCTGTCGATCATGGCCATCGTCTACACCTCCTTCGTGGCGCTGGCACAGGAGGATATGAAGAAGCTGATCGCCTATTCGTCGGTGGCGCATATGGGTTTCGTCACCATGGGCATCTTCTCGCTCACGCATCAGGGGATCGAGGGCGGCATCTATCAAATGCTGAGCCACGGCGTGGTTTCGGGCGCGTTATTCCTTTGCGTCGGCGTGATCTACGACCGCATGCACACCCGTGAGATCGCCGCCTACGGCGGCCTTGTGGCGCGCATGCCCGTCTACGCCGCCTGCCTCATGGTGTTCACCTTGGCGAACGTCGGTCTGCCGGGCACGGGCGGCTTCGTGGGCGAGTTCCTGACCATGCTGGGAACCTTCCGGGTGAATACCTGGGTGGTTATCTTTGCCGCCACCGGCGCGATCCTGTCCGCCGTCTACATGCTGTATCTCTATTGGCGGGTGATCTTCGGAAAATTGGTAAAGCCTACGCTGCAGACCATTCAGGATCTGAGCTTGCGCGAGTTCGCCATTCTCTCGCCCCTGGTGATCATCACCATCATCATGGGCGTCTATCCGAACTTTGTATTCGACGTGACCCACGCGTCGGTCGCCAATCTGGTGCACCAGAGCCAGATGGCGACCACGAACACTGCTCGCCTTGCAGGGACCGGCTCTCCCCCCGTTTTCGGGGGGAGTCCCGCCGAAGGCGGGGACGGGGGCGCAGGCGCCTCGATATACTCGCCCCCTCCACCACGATTCGCATGGCCCCCCTCCTCCGTAAACGGGGGGAGAGCCATAGCTGTGGTCTCGCGCGAGGCAGCCCGATGAACGCGCTTTCCGCCGATCTCATGACCCTGCTGCCCGAGCTGGTGCTGGCGGTAGCCGCCATGGCGCTGCTGATGTTCGGCGCCTTCCGTGGCGAGCGGTCGGCCGCATTGACGACCTGGTTTGCGATGATCATGCTGATTGTCGTCGGTTATCTGCTGATTGCCACCGGCGCGCCCAAAGCCACTGCGTTCCACGGCGCGTTCATTGTCGACGGTTTCGCCCGCTTCACTGGGATCCTGGTGCTGCTTGGCTCGGTGCTCGCGCTGCTGATGTCGAACCGCTATCTCGAAGACCTCCGCATCGCGCGCTTCGAATATCCTGTGCTTATCCTTCTCGCCACCCTCGGCATGTTGCTGATGGTCTCGGCAGCCAGCTTCATCGCACTCTATATGGGCCTGGAGCTGCAGAGCCTTGCGTTGTATGTACTCGCGGCCTTCCACCGCGATTCGCAGCGCTCCACCGAAGCGGGACTCAAATATTTCGTTCTCGGCGCGCTGTCCTCCGGGATGATGCTGTACGGAATTTCGCTGATTTACGGCTTCACCGGCACCACGGGCTTCACCGCCGTGGCGCAGGTGGTGCGCGCCTCTGGCGGCGGTATCGGCGTGATCTTCGGTATCGTGTTCCTCATCTCGGGCCTCGCCTTCAAGGTTTCCGCTGTGCCGTTTCACATGTGGACCCCAGATGTGTACGAAGGCGCGCCGACGCCGGTCACGGCGTTGTTCTCGATGGCCCCGAAGGTCGCCGCCATGGCGCTGTTCCTGCGGGCCATTCTCATCAGCTTCCCGTCGGCTACGGCGCAATGGCAGCAGATCGTGTGGGCGGTGTCGGTGCTGTCGATGTTTTTGGGCGCCTTCGCGGCCATCGGGCAGACCAACATCAAGCGGTTCATGGGCTACAGCTCCATCGCCAACATGGGCTATGTCCTGATCGGATTGGCCGCAGGAAGCGCCCAAGGGGTGCAGGGCGCGCTGATCTATCTGCTGATTTATCTCATCACCAATGCGGGCGCCTTCGGCGTCATTCTCGCCATGCGCCGTGGCGGCGTGATGGCGGAGGAGATTGCGGACCTTTCTGGTCTTGCGCGCTCGCGGCCGGGCCTCGCCTTCGTGTTCGCCGCGATGATGCTGAGCCTTGCGGGTATTCCGCCGCTGGCCGGCTTCTTCGCCAAGTTTTATGTCTTCCTCGCCGCCATCAATGCACATCAGTACGTGCTGGCGGTGCTGGGCGTTCTGGCGAGCGTGATCGGCGCCTACTATTACCTGCGCATCGTCAAGATCATGTATTTCGACGAGCCGGCGCCCGCTTTCGACGAACACCTGCCGGTGTCCGTCAATACCATTCTGGTCGGTTCCAGCCTGTTCACATTGCTCTTCATTGTGGGCGCCGCGCCGCTGGTGGCTCTCGCCGGCGCCGCGGCGAAGACGCTGCTGCCGTGAGCATTCCGCTGCCGTGGCCGGAGGGCTATCGGCACATCCATTTCGAAACCATCGGTTCCACCAACGACGAGGCGCGCCGGCTTGCGGCGGCCGGCGATGCCGGACCGGTGTGGATTACGGCCGATGAGCAGACAGCGGGGCGTGGACGGCGCGGACGGGTATGGGTTTCGCCCGAGGGCAATCTGATGAGCACGCTGTTGCTCAGCCCGCAGCGGCCCGCGGCGGAGTGCGCGCAGCTGTCGTTTGTCTCTGCCATCGCCGTTGCCGATACTGTCGCGCGGTTCGCGACCGGGGCCGAGGTGAAGGTGAAATGGCCCAACGACGTGCTGGCGAGTGGCCGCAAGATTTCCGGCATTTTGCTCGAAGCGGTCAGTGCAGGCGGCGAGCCGTACTTCCTCGCCATCGGCATCGGCATTAACCTGGCGCATTTCCCTCCGGATACGGAGTTTCCCGCCACCTCCTTGGCCTGGCTGGGGGTGCCGATGCCATCCGCGCGCGACGCGCTCACGCAACTCGCGGCCCATTTCGCGAAATGGTATGACACATGGCGCGGGCAGGGCTTTGCGCCTATCCGGGACGGGTGGCTGGCGCGCGCGGCGAATCTCGGCGGGCGCATCCGGGCGCGGCTGACGAACGGGGAAACAAGCGGGATGTTCGAAGGCATCGACGAAACCGGCGCGCTTCTGCTGCGCGAGTCATCCGAGCGTCTGCGTTGCATCGCCGCCGGCGAGGTGTTCTTCTAGATGCTCCTCGCCATCGATGCTGGGAATACCAATATCGTCTTCGCCATCTGCGATGGCGAGAGCATTCGCGCCCAATGGCGGGCGGTCACCGAAACCACCCGCACGGCCGATGAATATGCGGTGCTGCTGAAACCGCTGCTGGAGTTTCAGAAGCTTTCGTTTGGCGATATCGATGCGGCGATCATCGCCACGGTGGTCCCGGCTGCGCTGTTCGATGTGCGCCAGTTCTGCCGGCGTTATCTGAATTGCGAACCGCTGGTGATCGGCGATCCGAATGTCGATCTCGGCATCGGCGTGCTTACCGATCGCCCGCAAGCGGTGGGTGCCGACCGGCTGGTCAACACAGTGGCTGCGCACAGAGCCCACCAAGGCGCGCTGATTATCGTAGATTTCGGCACTGCTACGACGTTCGACATTGTGGCGGAAAACGGTGATTACGAAGGCGGGGTCATCGCCCCCGGTCCAAACCTCTCCGCAGAAGCGCTGCACCAGGCGGCCGCCATGCTGCCGCGCGTCGCCATCGCCCGCACGCAATCCGTGATCGGCAAAGACACGGTACCGGCCATGCAGTCCGGCCTCTATTGGGGTTATCTCGGGCTGATAGAAGGACTGGTAGCGCGCATCCGCGAGGAATATGGAAAGCCCATGACGGTGATCGGAACCGGCGGCCTTGCCAATCTTTTTTACAGGCAGACTATGGCGATCGACCATTTGGATCCGGACCTCACCATTCGCGGCCTTGTGCTGATCCACGCACGCAACGCGCACGTATGCGGCAAGCCCGCCGCCTAATGCCGCCAGCGCCATCCCCGCAGGACGAACTCGTGCTGCTGCCGCTCGGCGGCGCGGGCGAGATCGGCATGAACTTCAATGCCTACGGCTTCGGGCCGCCGGATGAGCGCAAATGGATCGTGGTGGATTGCGGCGTGTTGTTCGGGCGCGAAACCGAAACACCGGGCGTCGACATCATCATGCCGGATATCCGCTGGCTCGCGGAACAGCGCGAAGATGTGCTCGCCATCGTGCTCACGCATGCGCATGAGGATCACATTGGTGCGGTGGGGCATTTGTGGCCTGAGCTGCAATGCCCGCTCTACGCCACGCCATTCACGGCGCGTCTGATTGAAGACAAGCTGTTCGAAGCAGGGATTACCGAACGGGTACGCGTGAATATCGTGCCGCTGCATGGGCATCTGAACCTCGGTCCCTTCAGCATCGATTTTCTCTCCATCACCCATTCCATTCTGGAGCCGAACGCGCTTGCGATCCGCACTCCGCTGGGAACGGTGGTGCATACCGGCGACTGGAAAATCGATCCCGAGCCGCTACTCGGCGAGAAAACCGAAATCAACGCGCTGAGAAAGATCGGCGATGAAGGCGCGCTGGCGCTGGTGTGCGACTCCACCAACGCGCTGGTGCAAGGGCATTCCGGCTCCGAAGCCGACGTGCGCACCGCGCTCACCGATTTGATCGGGACATTGAAGGGCAGAGTGGCGGTCACAGGCTTCGCTTCCAACGTGGCGCGGCTGGACACCATCGCCAAGGCGGCGCGCACGCATGGCCGCGAAGTGGCGCTGGTGGGCCGCTCCATGCACCGCATTACCAAGGCCGCGCGCGATACGGGGTACATCGAGGATTTTCCGCGCCTTGTCAGCGAAGAAGAAGCGGCGCAGCTGCCACCCGACCGCATTCTTTATCTCTGCACCGGCAGCCAGGGCGAGCCGCGCGCCGCGCTCTCGCGCATTGCAGCAGGCGATCATCCCACCGTCAGCCTGGGGCCGGGCGATAGCGTCATCTTCTCTTCGCGCATCATTCCGGGAAACGAGATCGGCATTCACGCGCTGCACAACAAGCTGGCCGCATTGGGCGTGGAGGTGCTCACGGTGGAAGACCACTTCGTGCACGTCTCCGGCCATCCCGCGCGCGACGAATTGGCGGAAATGTACCGTTGGGTGCGGCCGCAAATTGCCGTGCCGGTGCATGGCGAGTTGCGCCACTTGGCCGAGCACGCGCGGCTCGCCAAATCGCTGCAGGTGCCACAAGCCGTGGTGATACAGAATGGGCAGATGCTGCGGCTGGCGCCCGGCCGCGCCGAGATCGTCGATGAAGTACCGGCCGGCCGCATGTTTCTCGACGGCCGCATCCGTGTGCACGAAGGCGAGGGTTTTGCCCGCACGCGACGTGCGTTGGGCTTTGCCGGACTCGTTGCCGTTACTCTGGTGCTCGATCAGCGCGGACGCCTCGCAGCCGATCCGGCCATTCTCTTCGAAGGCATTCCGGATGCGGTGCATCCGCCAGTGCGTGAAGCGGTGGCGGAAACCACGCGCCGCTATAATCCGCGTAGCGGCAAAGAGCAGGATCTCGCCGAGAACGTGCGCCGGGCTGCCCGGCGGGCCGCCGCCGACGTTTGGGGCAAAAAACCGATTACCCGGGTGGAACTCGCCCGGACCTAAGTCCAGCAGCCAGTCGGATGCCGGTCGCGCTCCTCCACGTTCAAGCTGTCTTTCCGAAGGCCGGTTCTTATGCTTTGATACGAAACGGGTCGCGGGCGTTCAAGCAAGGGAGGATGCTCATGCGCTTTGTCAGACCGATTGGAACGGGAATTCTCATAATGGCGGCAAGTGCGCTGCCGTTGTCCTCGGCTTCCGCGCACTATTGCCAATACCATTACTGCGGGTATCACCATGGGCCGGTGTTGGGCGTGGTGGACGCCGCGGGTGCGGTTGTCACAGGCGCCTTGGTCATTGCGACTGCGCCCGTGGTTCTGGCCGCCGATATCGTCTCGGCACCGCTGCATACGACCGAGGCGTACGACTATGGCCCCCACTACGGCGAAGAGAGCTACTATGTACCGCCGCGCTACTATGGCCCGCCGCGCCATTGGCGGCGCTATTATCGCTCCCCGTATTGCTGCTCGTACGGCTACTGAGGCCGTCCCCTACCTCGTGACTTGCGGCGGGGCTCGGGCTCCGCAAGAGTAACGCCTCGGGCAGACGAAGGGGTGTTCCGGTGAGCGAACGGGCAGTGGCGGCCAGTGAAATGGCCGCGGATGAGGGCGTGTCGACGCGGAAGTTTATCGGTCATCCGATCGGACTTGCGT
>Ga0157372_10006494_pt1 | contig 12446 bp, 9 predicted proteins | sample C55metaG_FD_115307 | JGI IMG/M metagenome (GOLD analysis project Ga0157372, IMG submission 115307) | Corn rhizosphere microbial communities from Kellogg Biological Station, Michigan, USA - C5-5 metaG | ecosystem: Host-associated > Plants > Roots > Rhizosphere > Soil | place: USA: Michigan... | reverse complement strand
GCGACCTCCATCATCATTGCGCAGCACATCGACACGGGAGATGGCGTTCCAGCGAGAAAACTCGACATTGTTTCTGCGAACACCTTTGGCCCAGATCACATCGATTAGACGATTGGACGCGTTCAATGCAATCAATACAACCAGGATTGCGGCCAAACCCAGGCTGAGCTTGCGTGGGCGCGGTGACACGCTCCAAATCATTGCGTTGACGGCGGAGATTAACCCCGCAAAGAGAATTGAGTTCGGCGCACCGATCCAGTTCAGCAACGGCACAACCGCGAGACAAGCCAAGGCACCGCCACTGAGATCGGCGCCATAAAGCCTTGGGATGCGCGAAGATTCTCGCGCAAAGATTACCGCAAACTGCAGCCCTGTAAGGAAAAAGGGGAGCGCAGAGCATGAATAGATAATGGTCAGCCGCCAAAAGTTTGCGGCAGTTAATCTGAGCGAAACCGGCTGATGCAGAATAATTTCCAGCACGATAGGAATAGCGAGCGCGCTTAAAGCACTTGCGGCCGCTGCAATGCTCCGACTCTCCCATCGATTAAGCCGCTTTTTCCATACGAACGCGAATACCCCGCCAGCCCCGAGCCCAAGCAGAGCAACTGAAATTGCGAGAAAAGCGAAGTGGTAGAAGAGAACCACAGAGAAAAGCCGAGTCAGCGACAGTTCCAGTAGCAGCGCAGAGAAGCTGCTTAGGCCAATTCCAGCCGCTAAAACCTTCCCATCCGGCTGCTTCACCGATTTAAGTTGGACTTCAGGGAGGGTCTCGTTTGTAGTTGGCATGAAAAGCGCAGTGTAACAGAAGGAGGTCGCTTATTCGTGGTTGGTCATTAGGCGCTAGTCGATAGTCACGCACCAAAGATCTTAATCGACGCTAAACTAACTTTCCAGAATCACACTGGCCATCGCCTGCTCAGCCGTGTGAGTAATGGACAAAGAAATATTCTTCGCGTTCAAGCGGGTAGCGACTTCGGCGGCTTTAGCATGAAACTTAATTGTAGGCCGCCGTCCCGGCTCACGGACCACCTCGACATCCCGCCAGCGCACACCATTGTTCCATCCGGTACCGAGCGCCTTCATGGCCGCTTCTTTGGCTGCGAATCGCGCGGCATATCTTTCGAAGCGATTAGCTTTTGCATCGCAATATCGGATTTCGCCTTCGGTAAAAACCCGCCGGATGAAGCGTTCGCCAAAGCGGTTGATCGACTCCGCAATTCGTGGAACTTCGGCGATATCGATGCCCGTGCCGACAATCATGGGCTTACGTTAGCACAGAGTTAGAGCAGCCGGTCGCCGCGGTAAATCAGTCGCCCATCTTCCATTCGCGCATCGGCCATCAGCTTGTGCGGCTTGGCCGGTTTCTCATTATCGATGTGGAACACCTCATGCCCGTGCGCGACCAGCCAATCCGAAACCAGCATACGATGACACTTGAAGTAAACCCGTTCAGCGCACATGTACGCAGTACGCGAGTTCTCTGCGAGAGCAACCAACCCTGACATCGCCCGCTCGAACTCAGAAGTGAGCATGTGATCCGCGTAGTTCCGAAAGCTCTTATTTCGCAATGCGATGTTGGGCGATTCCTCGAGCGACTTCTTTCTCATGCCGCCCAGTTCTTTCCTCCAAACGTAGCGTATGCCGGCCGTTGCCAGGCTTTTCTCGAGATTTTCGCGATTGAAATGCGGCAACCTACGCGACATGGGAAACGCACGAATGTCCACCAGAGTTTTGATCGAATGTGCCTGTAGAGCTGCAATCAGCTCTTCGATCGCGCGGGTGGAGTGGCCGATGGTATAGAGAGTCGCCATACTTTAAGCGTATAGGCGGGCGTCGACCTCCGCAGCCCCGGGCCGGGACGCGACTGGCCCGGGCATCCTATCCCCTGAAGTACAAATACGCGCCCAGAATGCAGACTAGCACCAGCGCTGATCCGGCGACTTCACGCCAACTCCAGCTGGCGCGGGTGTTGGCGCGGTCTTCGCCGGTGGTGGTTTCGAAGGTGAGGTTGCGAATTTTTTCGTAATCGGGGTCGGCGGTCATATGGCTCATCACGACCATGACGATTGCCGAAACAATCGTGATCAGCACGCTGAAGTATTGAAAGTAAATATTGTTGACGATCCAGAGGAAAGATCCGGGCGGATATCCGTTCTGTAAACCTCGTAGGCCTAAGCTGACCGGCGTGTCGACCAGCATTCGGAAGGTGCCCAGCGCAAAACCAACGATCATGGCCCACAGCGCGCCCTTCGCATTCATACGTTTGAAAAATACACCGAAGAAAAACACTACGAAAATTGGCGGCGCCAGATATCCTTGCACGGCCTGCAAGTAGATATAAAGGCCTTGCGCGCCTTTGATGACCGGAATCCAGGCCAGAGCGACCAAGACCATGGCTGCTGTCGCCAACCGCCCGACGCGCACCAGTTGATGCTGGGAAGCGCCGGGCCGCCATTTTTCATAAAGATCGACTGTAAATAGCGTCGAGCAGGCATTGAATACTCCAGCCAGAGATCCCATCAGAGCGGAAAGCAATCCGGCCACAACCAATCCGCGCAACCCCGGAGGCAAAAGGTATTGCACGAGCATGGGAAATGCGCCCTGCGCGATGGAATCGATCGGCTTGCCATCAGGGCCGATCATCGCTCCTAACGCCGGAATCTTGCCGCTCTTCGCGAGCGCGAAACAAATCAGTCCGGGAATAATGAAGAGATAAACTGGAAAGAGTTTCAGAAACGACGCGAAAATCGCGCCACGCCGCGCCACCCGTTCGTTCGGCGCACCCAACGCACGCTGCACGATGTACTGATCGGTGCACCAGTACCAGAGCCCGATGATCGGCGCGCAAATCAGCATGCCCACCCAGGGAAAATACCCGTTGAAGTACCAGGCTTCTTTCACGATCTTGCCGGTTGCATCGGTCTGAAGCACGGGCGACCAGGTGCCTTGCACCCCCGGCGGTATCATTGGTTTCCACAGGTTGAACATTTCCGATCCGCACCAATAGCGGAGTTCGTGCCATCCGCCAAGCTTGTGCAGACCGTAAAACGTTAAGCACGCCGATCCTAAGATCAGCACGAATGTTTGCACCGCGTCGTTGTAAGCGACGGCGCGCATGCCGCCGAGTGCCGTGTAGAGACCAGTCAGCGCGATAACCAGCACCGAGCCGATCCAGAAACTGTCGACGTAAGTATTGCCGATGGTGAAGTGCAGTTCGGGCAGGAGTGTGCCGAAAACTACACCGCCGGCAAAAATTCCTACCGCAATTTTCGAAACGATAAAGGTAATGATGGAAACGATCGAGAGCACATAGCGTGAACTGGGACTAAAGCGCCGTTCCAAGAATTCCGGCATGGTGAAAACCATCGATCGCATGTAGAACGGCACAAAGACCCAGGCCAGTACCAGCAGGCACCAGGCGTGCAACTCGTAATGCGCGAGCGCAACGCCACTGGTGGCGCCCGCACCCGCCAATCCTACGATGTGCTCGGAGCCGATATTCGAGGCGAAGATCGAGGCGCCGATGATCCACCAGCCAAGATTTCTACCGGCCAGAAAGTAATCCGCCGCTGAGTCTTTACCTTTCCTGACCACCCACCAGGCGACGACCAGCAAAATCGCAAAGTAACTTGCAATTACGATCCAATCAATTTCGGTGAGCTGCGTACTCGCTGTGGTTGCCAGCAATGCCAAGGCGGGATTGATGCTCATATTGGGTGAATCATCCTCCGAGGATGACGTAGCGCAAAATTCTGCTGCTAGTTTCTACGACTCAGCGGCGCGGACAAGTATCTGCCGCAAGACCCTGTCCTGCGTCGGGAAGACCGTGCGCAGGTCGAGCATAACGCGGCCGTCTTCGACTCTCGCGATGATCGGTGGATCTGAGCGTCGTAGGCGGGCCACCAACTCATTCGCACTCACATTTTTTGCGGTGATCGCGATCAGCCGGGTTGGCAGGACTGAGGAGGGCGCGGATCCCCCACCGATCAGCGATTCACCATCGACTAAAACGGTTTCTATATCAGTGGAATCAATTCCAGATACAAGATTTTCGGCACGCTCACCGATTTCCGCTTTCGACAGCTGCATCATTCTGAGCGCCGGCACCGCATCGTGATCGCGCTTGACATAGGCCAGCAGCGTGGCTTCGAGCGCGGCGTAGGTCAATTTGTCTACTCGTAGAGCGCGAAACAGCGAATTGCCACGCATCTTCTGCACCAGGTTTTCGCGCCCGCTGATTAGACCAGCTTGCGGGCCGCCGAGCAGCTTGTCGCCGCTGTAAGTCACTACGTGCACTCCGAAGCGCAGGCTATCTATGACACTGGGTTCATTGTTGATTCCGATTGTACGCAGATCGAAGAGCGCGCCGCTGCCCAAGTCTTCCACTAGGGGCAGCTTATGTTTCGCCGCCAAGTCAACGAGTTCGCGGATATCCGGCTGTTCGGTAAAACCGGTGATTTCAAAATTCGAGCGATGGACGCGCAAGAGCAGCTTGGTGTGTTCGTGGATGGCGCGTTCGTAATCAGAAATTCGCGTGCGATTGGTGGTGCCGACTTCGCGCAAGATCGCGCCGGATTTGGTCATCACATCTGGAATGCGAAATGAGCCGCCGATTTCAACCAGCTCTCCACGCGAGACGATTACCTCGCCGCCTTCAGCCAGAGTATTGAGTGCTAGCAACACCGCCGCGGCATTGTTATTGACCACGATGGTGGAGACGAGTGAATGGCGGGCGAGTGCGCCCGTCGCTCCAACTTCCGCTGCATGTGTGGAGATGGGCATTCCTGCCCGTCCAGTCGGCCCTTGGCCGACTTGTTCTTGAGAAAGCAGTTTGCGGAACAGTCGATCAACGTGCACATCGCGTTTTCCGCGCTCCCCGGATTCGAGATCAAACTCGAGATTCGAATAAGTCGTCGCTGCTTCGCGTATTCGCTCAATAGCAGATTGCGCGAGCGGCGCCCGACCCAAATTGGTGTGAAGGACGACGCCAGTTGCGTTGATTACCGGCCGAAGAGAATAGCTGAGCGAACGGCTCAGTTCGTTTCTGATTGCGGCGGGAATGCCGGCGAGGGCCAACCGCAGCTTCGCTTCATCCAGATGATCAGCTGCAATTTCCTCACGCAATCGCTCCAGCACGACGCGACAAGCATCTGTGGTCGCAGACTGACCGTCCTGCGCGAGAAGCGCCGCGACTTCGGGCTGACGCAGGAGTTCGTCAATTGCCGGCAAGTCACGGTATAGATCAGCCGTACTCATGAGCGATCATTATCCACTTATGTCAGATTCGGCGGCAACCGCTAAAGCCATGTGGGGACAGCCGCCCTCGGCTGTCCTCCGGGCCAATGGCCCGATTGGAGACTGAGTGCAAAATTGTCGAGCATCGCTCGACTTAACAGCCGAGGGCGACTGTCCCCACATAGGCAGATTCATCCCACTTCCACGAGCCCGTAGGTCTTTTGCCAGCGAGTGCGCATGTGCCACAAGGCGCAATCAATTTCGGTTTGTGAAATTTCGGAATTCGGTCCGGCTAGGACGGCAGCTGCCTCCTTTTTCGCAAGCTCCAGCAGATCTCGGTCACGAATTAAATTCGCGACCTGAAAGCTGGGCACGCCTGCCTGCCGGGTGCCAAAAAATTCTCCGGGGCCACGCATTTCAAGGTCGAGTTCGGCAATCTGGAAACCATCCGTCGTGCGGACCATGGCATCCAGCCGGCGCTCAGCCTCTTCAGAGACTTTGCCGCTAGTCATCAGAACACAATACGACTTCGCCGCTCCACGCCCAATGCGCCCGCGCAACTGATGAAGCTGAGACAATCCGAAGCGCTCGGCATGTTCAATGACCATGACGGCAGCGTTGGGCACATCGACTCCAACTTCGATCACGGTCGTTGAAACCAGAATTTGAATTTTGCCCTGCTGGAAAAGACGCATGACCTGTTCTTTCAGGTCTGCTTCCATGCGGCCGTGCAAGACGGCGACGTTCAGATCAGGAAATATTTTCTTGCTCAGCTCACCATACATCTTCATCGCCGCTTTGAGTTCTGTCTCTTCGTTTTCTTCAATGACTGGATAAACAACATAGGCCTGATGTCCCGCTGTTACCTGCTTGCGAACGAATTGCCAGACCTCGTCCGCGCGTTCGTCGCCGACCCTGCGGGTGACGATCGGAGTTCGTCCCGGCGGCATTTCGTCCAGAACGCTGATGTCCAGATCGCCGTAAAGCGTCAGGGCAAGGGTTCGAGGGATGGGGGTCGCCGTCATAACTAGGACGTCGGGTTCGGCTGGTATAGCCGAGCTACGCTCGGCCGGACGGACAGGAATGTCCGTTCCCACACGGCCTGTTGCGGTTTGGACGGGCGAGAGGCCCATCCCTCCGCGGTCCTGTTGATCTCCGCTCTTCTTCATCAGCTTGAAGCGTTGCAGCACTCCGAATCGGTGCTGCTCATCCACAATCACTAATCCCAGCTTTTCGAATTCAACTTTCTGCTCGATCAACGCGTGAGTGCCAATTATGAGCTGCGCATTCCCCTGTGCAATATGCCGCCGGATCTCCCGTTTACGATCATCTTCGAGAGAGCCGGTCAGCAGAACGATTCGATACCCCGATGGCTCAAGAATCTGACGTGCAGAAAAATAATGTTGTTGGGCGAGGATCTCCGTCGGCGCCATGAGCGCGACCTGATATCCATTTTCGATGGCGATAATTGCGGCTTCAAATGCCACCAGGGTCTTGCCGGACCCGACATCGCCCTGCAGCAAACGGCGCATGGGAGAAGGCTTTTCCATGTCCGCGGCAATTTCTTTGAGCGTGCGCTTCTGCGCTCCAGTGGGGTGGAACGGCAGAATCTTCTTAATCGCATCGCGTACGCGCTCATTCAACTTAAAAGCGATACCGGTCTGCGCCTTTTGCTCTCGGCGCTTTAGTTCCAATCCCAGCTCAACAAAAAACAGCTCTTCAAAAATCAACCGGATATGCGCCGGTGTCCGTGACGACTGCAAATCATTCAGGCTCTCCCCGGCATCCGGCCAGTGAACTTTCCACAACGCCTCGCGCGACGCCACCAGGTTCATACGTTTGCGAACAGCAGCCGGAATCGACTCCGCCAGCTCAGGCGTGAGGTTTTCCAAAGCCGAATGGATGATGCGGCGAAACCAGCGGGTGGTCAGCTTTCCCTGCCCTGCCGATTCGTAGATCGGAACAATGCGGCCGATCTCCAACGACTCGGCAGCTTTTTGCTCGGCGTCACCGTCGGCCTCGGCAAGAATTTCAAATTGCGGCTGCACCAGTTGCAGTTCGCCACGATTTAGTTCCACCCGGCCGTAAAGTGCTAACATCTGGCCGGGCTGAAATTTATCCTTGAGGTAGGCGCCGTTGAACCATATGCATTTGAGCCGGGCGCGGCCCTGGCCTGCGGTCATTTGGAAGATGGGCATGCGGCGGGTGCGAAACAGACCTGAGGTGCGGACCTCGGCGATGACGGTTGCCATCTCTCCGACCCGGAGCTCGGCAATGCCCCGCGGGTTTACCCGGTCTTCATAGCGAAACGGCAGATAATGCAGCAGATCATCGGCGGTGGCGATCCCTTTGGCAGCCAGAATTTCAGCGATGCGCGGGCCAATCCCTTTCACAAACTGAACGGGGGTGGTGGGTTCCAGCATCTGAAGGGATGGTAACAAAAGCGGCACTTGGCATTTGGCATCTGGCCTGGAATCACTAGCGCCTTCAGGCTGATTGCTAAATGCCAGGTGCCAACGGCAGGTTCCGCGGTGTCAAAACCTAGAATGAATTTCGTTCAATCCCTGATTGCCGTACTGGCAGGGAACCTGGTGTATTTCCTGGTCATGCCGCACCTTCCCCCCGCAGCCAGGCACACTCTCGGGAAGATGGATCTAGGTGTGCTGGTGGACTTCTGGTTCTGCCTGGTGTTCCTGGGCGCAATAAAAACCTTCACCAAATGGGGACGTGGCTCCCGCCAGCAACAACGCTGAGAATTGGTGATCGCCTATCTTGAAACATTCGCGCTATAACCCACGCGGATGCCTATAGCGCATGATTTCAGACAAACGGATTTTGTTCTGGAGCCAATTCGATAAGAATGCATCCGCTGTAACTAGCAGAATTACAATGACGATGAACGTCCCCTTAGACCAGCCATGTTGCACGCTATACCAGACGATAAGCAGTAAAGCTGCGAACTCCACGGCGAGGTGCAAGAAATAGAAAACAATCGAGCGGCGAGGCCATTCTCCCGTCTCATGCCGATACTGTTTCCAGTCTCGAACGGTTTCGCGGATCCATCTTAGAGTCGGCCAGAGCGAATACGCAGTTTCTAGGTTGAACTTTTTGTCTTTAGTGTCGTTGCTCTGCGTGTCATATTTGCTGAGTTCGCCGCTGCTAATTCTTCTCCGTGATAGTTCACCATTGAGTGAGTTTCTGGCTTCTGGGGTCAGGTCCTGCGAGTCCCTGGCTACGTTTAGCAGCTCGTCATCTGTCATGCTCCGGTACTGCTCGCCGAAATCCAGCATATTGATCGGGAATATTAGTGCATTAACATTGGCCCTACAAGGCGATTCGAGATCATTTGGCGATAAATCGCCGCTACACACCCATCACTCGCCGTAGTATTACCACACTCGGCACATATTCTCCCGCACCATCGCCTGCCCTTTGTGGCAGCCGAATGCGTGTGCGAATTCCGGCATGTTGGAGACTACGTTGTCTACTCGGAACTGATCCAAAGGATGGGGATTGCTCATAACCAGAGTCCTCATCATCTCCGGACGCACATTGCTGCACCACACGCCGGCGTAGCTGAGAAAAAATCGCTGTAAGTTGGTGACGCCATCCTCGCCTTTGGCATCGAGATCCAGGCCCTTGTCTTTCAGGTCAGCTTTCAGCGCAGAAAGCGCCAGGCGCACCCCGCCGTTGTCGGCGGTATTTTCGCCCAGGGTTAACCGGCCGTTTTGCTTGGCCCCGATCTCCGGAATCTCTTCCGTGTATTCGTCGGCAATGCAATCGGCGCGTTTGTCATAGGCCTGGCCGTCGGCTGTGGTCCACCAGTCGCGCAGGTTGCCTTCCTTGTCGAACTTGCGGCCTTGATCGTCGAAGCCGTGAGTGGTTTCGTGTCCGATGACCGCTCCAGCTGCGCCGTAATTCACGGCATCATCCTGCGTGGGATCGAAGAATGGAGGCTGCAGAATTCCTGCGGGGAAATTAATGGTGTTGGTCTGCGGGTCTTCGTAGGCATTGACCGTCGGCGGCGTCATCTGCCATTCGGTACGATCGAGCGCCTTCCCGATTTTCTTCAATTGGCGATTCATCTCAAATGCGGTGGCGTTTTGTACGTTGGCCAAATGATTGTCAGCAGTGATTTGCAAAGAGGAATAGTCTCGCCAGTGATCGGGATATCCCATCTTGTCGACAACTGCTGCAAGTTTCTCGTGCGCCTGCGCTTTGGTTTGTGGGCTCATCCAATCAACCGAGTCGATGTCTCTGCCCAACGCCGCCTCGATGTTCTTGACCATTTGCCGCACTCGTTCTTTGCTCTCGGGCGGAAAGTAACGCGCGGCATAGGCCTGACCCAGCGCTTCACCAATCTCACGATCTTCAGATTCAACACACCTGCGCCACAGAGGCTCGATCTCTTTAGCCCCGGTCAATGTTCGTCCATAGAAGTCGAACCGGGCATTCACAAAGTCATTGCTCAGCGCGCTCGCCTCGCCACTCAAGAGCGCGGTCTTGAGGTAAATTTTCCAGTGATCGAGCGGTTCGGTCTGAATCAGCTGATCGAGAGCGCGGAAGAAATCCGGAGAGGTAACTATGAATTTGCCGCTACGCGGCGCGTGCAGCAGTTCAAGGTAACGGTCGAAATCGAATGATGGCGCTAGTTTCTTGACGCTATCAAAATCCATTTCGTTGTCGAGATTCTTGGGATCGCGGCGCTTCACGATCTCCATCGCCGATTTCGCCATGGCAGTCTGCATCTGCAGCGAGATCGCTGCGTCGGAGTCGGCCTGCGCTTGTGGAGTACCCGCCAACACCAAAAGCTTCGATAAGTACTCCACGAACTTCTTCCTGATCTCGACCGACTTGGCGTCGTCGTTCAGATAAAACTCGCGACCGGGAAGCCCCATGCCACCCTGATCAAACTGCGCGATCACGTGAGTGGTGTCGTGAAAATCGGGCGACGAACCGAAGCCGAACAGGGCTGCATAAGTTGCGGGATCGGCTGGCTCCCAAGCACCTGGAATCGAGGTATGGATGAAAGCGATGATGTCAGCAATCTGGTTCTTGTTGTTGATTCCGTCTATGCGAGCCAACTGCGGGCTCAACCAGGCGAGCGCGTTCGAATCTCTCACTGTCTGATTGGTACACGCCGACCAATAATCGCCAATCTTCTGTTCCACGGCCGTTCGCTGCGCTGGCGCTTTGGCTGCCGTGTCGAGGATTGTCTGGTGAACCGCCGCGGTGTTCCACAACTGCAACTTGCCAAAGCTTCCCCAGAAAACCTCATCTGCGGGTACAGGATTTTTCTCGACCCACCGATTGCACGAGTATTTATAGAAATCGGTGCAGGGGTCGACTGATGAATCCACGCTCTTGGCGTCGAAGTGGTCCAGGCTCGGGGCTTTTTGTTCAGACGCCGGAGCAGTTTGGCAAAATGAGGTGAGCGAGAAGCAGCAAAGAGCTAGAACCAGAGTTCCAACTACACGCATGGAGATTACCCTCTCACGGCAAGATTGCAGCGCGAAAAAGGTTAACATACGCGAGAATCGAAATTGTGCGAGTTATGTCAACCGCCTTCAGATATCGCTTTCTTTGACCCAGTGCTTGATTTCCTTTTGTAATTCTTCCTGCCGATCGCGCAGGTCCTGCTGCAACTGCTCGAGATCTTTCTTGACCTCATCGCTGGGATTTTGCATTTCTTCTTCGATTTGCTTCTGCAGTTGCTCCATTTGCGGCCGCAGACGTTTGATTTCTGCGGTGGTGAATTCCGGAATGGCCTTCGCCAACTTGGTGCCTTCGTTTATAAACTGGGCACAGGTTGCAGCTTCCACATAATCGCAATTCTTCAGCGATCCGGTACGCCTTGGCTCCGGCAAGGTGAGGATTAAGTTCTGCTCTTTGCGATCGCGCATTACCGTGACCGACGCCTTATCTTGTTTGCGCTCGCGCAGAAGCCGGGTGAAGTCACTGCAGTCCGAAACCACAGAGCCATTTACTTTCACAATCACATCTCCGGCCCGGAAGCCGGCCTGTTCAGCGCGACTGCCCCTCTCCACCGAACGTATGAGAACGCCGTTGCCGCTCTTGACCCCAAAGAAATCGCCGAGCTGGGGAGTGAGGTTCTCTACCATCATTCCGCTATTGTGCGGCGAGTGCATAACCACCACTGTCGGCACATCAATTTCCGGCATGTTAATCGGGGGGATGTGGATCGCCGGAATGTTAATAGGCGGCACTGTGAAATTGAAGCTTCTGTCCACGTTGCGTTCGGCAAGCTGCGCTTTCAATGTCATGGGCTGGCCCGCGCGGCTGATGCCGATTGCCACCGAGCGGCCCGGAGGAATCTCATGCACAACCCGCCGCAGCTGCTCCACGCTCTCGATTTTCTGGTCGTTGATGCTGAGGATGACATCGTGTTCTTTCAGTCCGGCTTTGCCCGCAGGCGCATCCTGGTCAACCATGGTTATTTCGACGCCGCTCTCGTCTTTCACATGCAGGTCGCCTAGTCGATCAGTAGTGATGTCGCGGGTATCGACCCCTAAATACGACCCGCCGCCGCTCGATTCGTCGCCATAGAAAACGTAGCTTTGGCCCTCCGGCTGGGATCCCCCTTTGGCGGGCATGCCAGCGGCCGCAACAAACAGTACAGCTATCGCCAGAATTTGTGATTTTGTTTTCATGCTCCCTCCCCTATTGCCCACGGCGAATATAAATATTGCCCATGGTGGTGCGGATTTTGAGCACTGGGCCGCCGCCGTTCAAACTTCCCTCTGCTGAAATCAGCTTGGGCTCCCACTGGCCGCCTTCAGAGGAGACCTTAAAGTCTGGGAAGTCGCTGGTGATGCGGTGCCCGCTGGCCGCTTCTATACTGGCGCGCAGGGTAACATGCATGCTCGGCGCTAAATACACGGTTATATCTCCCACCCCGGTTTCAAGTTGTGAGTCGCTCGCCGTGGATGAGGCGATAAATTTGGCCGTGATCGTTCCCGCGCCAGTTTCGACATGCGCTGCGGGAACCCCATACAGTTCGATACTGCCGCCGCCGGTTTGGGCTTTAACCAGGCCGGTAGCCGACGTGAGCTTTAGGCTTCCGCCGCCGGTTTCCATCGACGCTCCGCCGCCGACCTCGCCCAGATCGATGCTGCCACCGCTGGTTTCGGCCTTCACTTCCCCCGTACACTTATCCACGTGGATGCTGCCACCGCCGGTTTGCAGCGAAG
>Ga0157372_10006491_pt1 | contig 12448 bp, 13 predicted proteins | sample C55metaG_FD_115307 | JGI IMG/M metagenome (GOLD analysis project Ga0157372, IMG submission 115307) | Corn rhizosphere microbial communities from Kellogg Biological Station, Michigan, USA - C5-5 metaG | ecosystem: Host-associated > Plants > Roots > Rhizosphere > Soil | place: USA: Michigan... | reverse complement strand
AGCTTTTAGTGCATCAGCCATCAATCCGGCTGCTTTATAAACATCCTCAAATGTATTGTAAAGCGGTACAGGGCTTAGGCGGATCACGTCCGGTTCGCGCCAATCGCCTATAACACCATTTTGTGCAAGATAGTTGAAAATAGCCCTGGCTTTTCGTTCGCAAACTACTGAAAGCTGGCAGCCGCGGGCAGTCGCGTCAGATGGAGTAATTATCCGATAAACCTCTTCGCCCTGCTGTTTATTAATGCTTTGAATCAAAAATTCCAAATACCCCGTTAAATAAAGACTTTTTTGCCGGAGGGTATCTAACCCGCCTGCACTGTCAAAAATAGCCATAGAGGCTTTAAATAAAGCGAGAAGCGGAATTGGGCTTGTGCTTACCTGCCAGCCGGCCGCCCCAGCCTCGGGGTCGAAGCCCGGAGCCATCAGAAACTGCTTATCACGACGGTATCCCCACCAGCCGGCAAACCTGTTCAGTTCCTTATCGGTAAAATGTTTTTCATGTACAAAAATGCCGCTTATGCCGCCCGGTCCGGAGTTCATGTATTTGTACGAACACCAGCAAGCGAAATCGGCTCCCCAATTGTGCAACTGCAAGGGGACGTTCCCCGCAGCATGAGCCAGATCAAAGCCTGCATAAGCGCCTGCTGCGTGGGCGGCACCTGTAATTGCTTTCAGATCAAAAAACTGTCCGGTATAGTAATTGATTCCGCCGAACAGCACTAAGGCAAGTTCATTTTTGTTTTGATCAATGGTTTGAATGATATCTTCGGTACGTAATGTAACCTCCCCGTCCCGCGGGAAAATCTCAATTATTGTATCCTTAGGATCGAGACCGTGGAATCTCACCTGGCTTTCCATTGCATATTGATCAGAAGGGAAAGCCCCTCCCTCCATGAGAATTTTAAAACGCTTATTATCTGGTTTATAAAAACTTACTATCAATAAATGAAGATTTACTGTAAGTGAGTTCATTATGGTAACTTCATTTTCCTGGGCGCCTACAATGCCGGCAATTGAGCCGGTAATGGATTTGTGATAATCAAGCCAGGGATCATCTCCCTGAAACCAACCTTCAACAGCAAGGTTTTTCCAGGTGTTTAATTGATCGGCTAAATATTGTTGCGCGGAAACCGGTTGCAAGCCAAGCGAGTTGCCGCAAAGGTAAATTGCATCTTCGCCGTTATGCTGAGGAATTAAAAAACGGCTCCGGAAATTTTTTAACGGATCCTGGTCATCCAGTTGCCGGGCAAACGCCAGATCATTTTGATAGTTCATTTGCCAATATTACAAAATTGAGAACTTATTTATTGGGCTTACTTACGTAAACATTGCCTTTTACATAGAAACGATAAGGCAGCAATGCATCTTCTGCCGCATAAGCCACTCCTATCCTCGGGCCGGCTTTTATCTGATTATCCGGAAAATGAAGGCCGCGATCTTCAAGCCAGATCGTATCGCCCTGCAAGCTAAACGCATTGATATCGCGCGAAATCCCCAAAGCCTTAGCTACCGAACCCGGACCGGCAGTGATGGTTGGTTTAAGAACCGGCATATTGCGGCGGGCCTGCATCGCCTCAATTCCATCGGTGGGTTGGATAGCCCGGATGAGTATAGCTTGCGGGTGCCCTTCAACAGAAGTAACGATGTTAAACATTTCATGAATGCCGTAGCACAGGTAAACATAAGCAATACCTCCCTGCATAAACATAGTTTTAGTGCGGGGAGTAAGGCGGTTACCAAAAGCGTGAGAAGCTTTGTCTACAACACCATTATAAGCTTCTGTTTCAACAATATAGCCACCAGTAGTTACACCATCAATACAAGTAAACAAATACTTACCTAACAGATCTTTACTGATACTTACAACGTCGTTCCCCAGGTAATAACTTTCTGGTAATTTCATTTTTTCAGGATTCCCTTCAACAATTTATTGATCTCTTTTGCTTTGTCAAAGATCATGATGTGCGTACCTCCCTTAACGATGGTAGCAGCCTTTATTCTTTTATAATCAAACACCAGATCTTTATCACCCGTAATATGGTAAAGGTTTGGCGGCACAATTTCGTTCTTCCAGTGCAAAATAGCGTACATGGCCCATTTCATAAACGCCGGCGATGATTTTTTTAGCATATCGCTAAACAACCACGCATCTTCCCGGCTCATGTGGCCGAACAACGGTTTAATCATAAACCCCATCGAATTAAATGCTTTTCCCGGGATAAGCTTGTAAACAGGCAGCGCGCGAAAGAGTTTAAAATACCATGGAGCTTCGTCGCTGGTTTTAATGCTGGAGATCAGGATAACCTTTTCAACCGGGATAAATTTAGCTATTTCAACGGCGATGATCCCTCCCAATGAATTACCTATCAATACCGATTTTGGCTTGATATTATATTGATAAATAAGCATTTGAGCATAAGTAACTAAAGTATCATTTAAATTCGGTTCGACCCAATCTACCGTAATTACCTCATATTCATCATTGAGATTAATGTTGTTATAAACGCGGGTATCGGCGCCAAGGCCGGCAATCAGATAGATCCTGCTCATTAAAAATTAATAAGCTTTACTATTTGCTCGAGATACTGTGCATCTGTTTCATTGAACTGATCAAGCAATTCGCTGTCTACATCAAGTACTGCTACCACTTTATCATCTTTAAATACCGGCACCACGATTTCCGAACGGGAAAGCGAACTACAGGCAATATGCCCGGGAAACGCATCAACATCCGGCACAATCAAAGTTTTAGTCTGCTGCCATGCGGCTCCGCAAACACCTTTCCCCAGGCCAATGCGGGTACATGCAACCGGTCCCTGGAACGGCCCTAAAACCAATTCGTTTCCTTTAACCAGGTAAAAGCCCACCCAAAACCATTTAAACTGTTCCTTTAGGGCTGCAGCTACGTTTGCCATGTTGGCCACAAGGTCAGGCTCGCCGTGAAGTAATGCCTCTATTTGAGGAACAAGTGAAGCGTATTGCTCCGCTTTATCGGTTGATGTATTTATTGTTAGATCTTCTGCCATGATGTAAAAGTAACTATGCTGCGTTGAAAGTAAATAAGGCAAATATCATATTTAATCTTTTATTTAGCATTTGCATGATCGTTAGCCTTACCATAATCCGCTACCGCAAACTATTTATTCCTTTTGCTCTGCTGGCAATGGCTGTTCATCGTCTTCCCCTGTTGATGCAAAGAGGATGCAGCTTTTACAAGCTTCTTGGCTCTGGCAAAAACGGAACTTTTGATCTTGAACCAGACTGGCAGCAATGGGGCTTATTAGCCTGCTGGAATAGCCGGGAAGATTTCGATGGGTTCTATAACCGGTCATTCGTATCCTCCTGGTGGAAGCTGTTAAGCACCGAAAGCTGGACAATAATTTGCCGACCTCTGCAAAGCCACGGGAGTTGGGATGGAAAAGAGCCATTCGGCAAGCCCGAAGCGAACGATATCAATGGCCCTGTCACTGTGCTTACCCGCGCTACTATCCGGTTTAACAAGCTTAAGAATTTCTGGGCCAATGTTGATACCGTTGCAGATATGATGCGATCCGCTCCCGGTTATATCAGCTCGTTTGGCATTGGCGAAGCGCCGGTATACAGGCAAGCCACATTTTCTGTTTGGGAAAGCCTGGAGCATGTGAAAGCTTTTGCCTATAAAAGCCCCGAACATGCCGAAGTGATTAAAAAGACAAGAAGCGAAGGCTGGTATAGCGAAGAGCTTTTTGCGCGGTTTAAACCGATTGCCAGCTTTGGTACCGTTAACGGAAAAGATCCCCTGAACGGTTTATTGAATAAATAAAAAAGACATGAGAATTATTACAGAACTCCCCCATCCCGATTTTAAAATCTCTATCCTGAATATGAACAATAAGTTTATTGTTAAGGTAGAGCAGGGCTCTCTTGAGCAAAGTTACAAGATCCCGGAAATGGACTTAACCGACGGGGTTAACAGTGTTTTTGAATTACTTGATGAAGAGTTTTTAAAAAAAATAGCCGCCCGGTTTATCGACATGCGTAATGATTACAAAGACGCTTATTTTAGATATAACTATTGAAGTAAAACATCCATTTACGTTGATAAACAATAACTTATAATCAATCGCAACTGCAGGCAGAATTTAATTTGGCAAAAAGTTACATTTTAAGCGCTGTTTGTCTTCATTTTACCTTGTATCTAAATAAAAAATTAAACAAGTATATGTTAATATATTGATATAAAAATAGTTATATATTTAATCAGAATTTTATTCTGTGTTAATTTTGGCAGAATAAATGAAAGATCAAGCTAATAAAAGGTCGCAATACCAAAAGCCGGAAGGCTTGGTGTCAGTAGCTGAAGTGCAGGAATCATCGGCATTTTTCGGTGCTGCATATTCCTTAAAGATCTTCACACCTGTTTTGTATTCAATTGGGTTTTTAAATATCGGCCCTTTAAAAGTGAAGGTGTGGAACTCCCCGTTTTCGCCGCAAACGTCAATATCGTCAGGCAACGCATCAATTAACTCCCGACTGATCTCTTTACCAACAATGCGTTCCAAACGTTGCTGGGTACAGGCTATCACAGTTCCGAAACCAAGGTTCAAAAATTCATTTATCAATTCGGATGTATCCCTTTTCCATAAGGGATAAATACCTTTAAGGCCAATCTCGCTGAGCCTTTCATCACGGTAATCTTTTAGGTCCTGCAAAAATATATCTCCAAAAACGGAATGGGTTACACCTTCATTTATAAACCGGTTTAAATGGTATCGCATTACATCGTCATATTCCTGCATGCCCGGCATTTCGGGCAGGCGGATCTGATATAATGGAATGCCGATAGCTTCTGCTTGTTTAGTCAGTAATTCCGTCCTTACACCGTGCATGGAAATCCTGTCGGCTGCATCATTGATCGTAGTTACAAGATAGGCGATTTCCAAATCTGGATTTTGCAGGCAATGATATAAAGCGAGGGCGCTGTCTTTACCGCCGCTCCAATTGAAGATACACTTCATATTTAATTATTTAATTATTGAATTAATGAATTATTGATTTTAATCTTTCAGCAATTCATTTACAAGGGCCGGCACACCAACTGTAGCTTTTTCCTGGATTTTAATTACAGGCCCTGTAACATTTACCGAAGGGATATTGGAATCGACGATATATTTCGGCACCTCACGATCTACATAGCCGATAAGTCCTGCGGCCGGATAAACAGCAAGGGACGAACCGACAAGCATAAATACATCAGCCCCTGCACATATCGCAGCTGCATGTTCTATCATTGGCACAGGCTCGCCAAACCACACTACATGTGCACGCAATTGCGAGCCTAATTCACAAAGCTCGCCCATTTTAATTTCCCAGCCGTCAATAGGGTAAGTAAGCTCGGGTTTTACGCTTGATTGCGAACGGGTAATAATACCGTGCAAATGCATCACATTAGTTGATCCAGCCCTTTCATGCAGGTCATCTATATTTTGAGTAATGATGGTTACCTTATACTTTTCTTCGAGCGCAGCAAGTGCATAGTGGGCCGCATTAGGTTTTGCTTCTAATACAGATTTACGGCGCTCGTTATAAAATTGCTGCACCATAACCGGGTTATGTTCCCAGGCTTCGGGTGTGGCTACATCTTCAATATTGTAACCCTCCCAAAGGCCATCGCTGTCCCTGAATGTTTTTAAGCCACTTTCAGCACTGATACCGGCTCCGGTCAATATTACTATGTTTTTCATTTTGATTTAAGTAGAAAGGCTGGTTAGGCCATAAAAAAAGCGGATCGTTTTTCAACAATCCGCTTTAAATTTAAATGCTTTTATATTATAACTGCAATTGCTTTTTGTCCTGCAAAAAAGTGTACTTATTTTTCGCCAACTCAAAGCCGCCAAAAAGTATTGCACTAAATACTAATGTACCCAATGCCATATTTTTCTCAAACGGAATTGCCTTGACCAATGACTCGCCATACCCAGCCAAAGTATGCGGATAAGCTGTACCATATAACCATGGCAGATCAGTAATTAACCAGTGAATCAAAACTGTAGCGATTGAGCCTAAAAGCACACTAACAACATTTACCCTTTCAAGCAAATTGCCAACAAGTACCATTAATGCAAAGCACAGATACACCCATACGGCTCCGCTATACCAGAATGTTAATTTTGAAGTATACAGGTAATTAATCACAATATCTGTTGTGAACAGTGTAAGCAATACCGTTGCATAACCCTTCCATTTGGAAGTAAAGTAAGCGCCTCCAAATAATGCAATAGCACCTACCGGATTGAAATTACTCAATTCTTTATACTTAAATGCTAAAAGTCTGAATGTGGCAGCAACCAGGATCATAAGGATCAAAAACAAGTTGCGGTTGGTATTATCTTTTGCGGTCATGATTTTATATATGGCGTAAAATTACTTAATAATCCGTACAATAAACAAACACTATTTAAATTGATACCTGGCGCCAAGCATAAAGTTAATACCACGTGTGTTGTATCCTAACCAATCCACGTACTTAGTATCCAAAACGTTGTTCAGGTCACCAAAAACATTTAGATTTTTTGTTGCCTTGTATTCCAGGTGCAGATCAACCAGGTTATAGTGCTTCAGTGTAATCACTTCTGATCCGGTGTTTGTAAAAGTCAAATCAGTACGGTTACCTGTATATTTGTAGTTAACACCTACCTCAAAATCACTTAAGATATCATAGCTGATGTTGGCACCCAAAGTACTCTTAGGCCTGCGGTAAAGGTTGCCGGTTTGTGTACCGGCTTCGTCGGTTAGTTTACCTGTTACATAAGCGTAATATGCAGATGCATGAATTTTATTCTCGTGATATTTTAACTCGCTTTCAAAGCCCTTATCTTTTTGTTGTTGCCCGTTTGCATATTGACTATAAGGGGGGCCAGGCAGGTTTTTAAAATAGATAACATCTTTGGTATTGCGCTTAAAAAACTGCGTATTGAATGACAATGTGTTTTTAACGATTTCCCAGTCAAAGCCTGCTTCGTACGATGTGGTGATCTCAGGGTTTAAATTAGGATTACCATATTGGGAAAATAACTGATATAGCGAAGGCGACTTAAATGCTGAAGCTATTGTGCCGAAGACCTTAAACTGATCGGCAAGGTATAATGACGGGTTGATGGTATAGGTAAACTTGTCGCCATATTTGCTGTGATTATTATACCTGCCACCCAGTTCCATGTGGAAGATATCGTATTTAAAGAATAAAGATGTATACGCGCTGAATATGTTATTAGCAGCATCACCGGCTTTGATAATACTTGCTGGTGCCTGATAGGCCGTTGATTCATACAGGCTGTACTGGCTTGTGTTGCTGTATTTAAAGCTCGCGCCGCTGGTAATATCCAGATACTTATTCAATTCATAATAAAACACAGCTTCGGCATTGGTTATACGGCCTGTATTTTTTGTAACCTGGTGGGTTCCGCCATTGTCAGACGGAAGGTTGGTGAAGTCATTTTGAACCGTATTTTGCGACAGGTTCACGTTGAGGTTACCTTTTGGCAAAATCAATTTTGCACCTACGCCACCAAATAAAAATGTGTTTTTATAAGTGTAGTCATTGTCGTTTATAAAAGCGCCGTAAGGAAGATCACCGGTATTGTGGCTTACCTGCAGGTTTCCGTTCAGGATAAATTTAGATGAAACATTTTGGCTCAGGTTCACGCTTGCCGAACGCTGATGAAAACCATCTTTCTTAAAACCGCCTTTGCCGGTAGTATCTGTAGCAGCGGCAAAGCCTTTTGAATCGGTATTTGAAAGATTAACAGCTATACCTGTGTTCTTTACCCTTCCAATTAATGAAGCCGATTCTTTAAACGTATTATAGCTGCCACCTGTTAGCTGCAATCCACCGGTTAATCCTTGCTCCTTAGCTTTTTTGGTGATGATATTAATAACACCTGCTACAGCATCAGAACCATACAGCGTTGAACCGCTTCCTTTCAAGATCTCGATATGATCTATCAAATCCATCGAAATGGCATTAAGATCATAGCTGCCGTCTATACCGGATGCGTTATTTACCGGGAAGCCATCAACAAGGATCAGGGTATTGCCAGATGAAGCCCCCCGCAAGAAAACAGAAGTACTGATACCAGGCGCATTATTTGCTCCAGAAAACGTGATGCCTGCAACGGTATTTAATAATTGAGGTAGTGATTTGCCCTGCGATTTATTGATCTCATCTGCAGAAATTATGGTAACAACGCGCCCAATGTCTGATAGTTTTTTAGGCGACCGGCTTGCAGTTACTACTACAGTATTTAGTGTGCGTGTGGTATCCTGTGCATATGCCGCTGAGGCAGATAAACCAACAGCTAACAAACCGAATCCCAAAGTAATTTTAGCGTTCTTTTTTTCCATGTATGATTGATATGTATAAAATAATAATGCAGCCTTAATAGCATACGCGGAAATGAATAAAATGAAAACACGCCAAACGAAGAGCATTCACATTCAAGCTTCAATCCCCGAAAGCTATGAATAACATATAACGCCTTGGCAGGTCTTCTGACTTACTCCCCTTTTACCTGGCCTTCCCTCCTGTTTACAGAAAGTGGCTTTATAGATTTGGCAACGGTTACGGAGCTTACAGCTGCGGGACAGTTACGGACTTACACCGTATTCCCTTTTAATTCATTAAAAAAATAGTTTAATGAAACCTAAAGCGCTGCAAAAGTACAATAAGTATCTGTTAACCTCAAACTACATAACTATATTTATCATGATGAAACATTGCTGCATTTTATTATTGATGATGGGCGTGCTTGGCAGTTTTGCCCAACATCCCGATACCGTTTTTCTGAAAGGTTTACTATATAGCCATCCCGAACTATTTTCAGGCATTTTGAACCATCCTGCACAAAACGAAATACAGATCCTATATACCCGGATCGACAGGGATAAAAACAATGTTCCGCACTTTACTTCATACAGCTATCATCTTAATGCGCATCATTATTTTTACCCAGCGAGCACGGTAAAGCTTCCGACGACCATATTTGCGCTTGAAAAGCTTAACGAGTTAAAAATAAAAGGCTTAGGCCGAAAATCGGTCATGATTACCGATAGTGCATTTGCCGGCCAGACTAAAGTTAAAATAGATACGTCATCCTCAACAGGTTTGCCGAGCATCGAAAATTATATTAAAAAGATCTTGCTGGTAAGCGATAACGACGCGTATAACCGGCTCTACGAATTTGTCGGCCGTGCTGAGGTTAACCAAAAGCTAAAGAAGTATCATCTTAACAACACCCGTATTGTGGATAGGTTAGCCATAGGTGATGCAGGCGAAAGCACAAAGCACACTAACCCTATTGTTTTTTATGATGACAATAAGCTAATTTATCAGAAACCGGCGCTATATGATGCATCAAATTATCCCATGCACCTGGAAAATATGCTGCAGGGTAAAGCTTATTTAGACAGCAGCGACCGGCTGGTTAATAAACCGCTTGATTTTTCTGAAAAGAATGTTTATTCACTTGCCGATCAGCAAATGGTGCTTAAGCGATTACTATTTCCTGAAATTTTCCCCAAAACGCAACGCTTTAATTTAACAACAGATGACTATCGCTTCATTTACCGTTATATGAGCACCTTCCCTACAGAAAATATAAAACCCACCTATAACCGACCCGAATATTTCCCGGCTTATTGCAAGTTTTTGTTTTATGGCGGAGACAGTACAGCAGTTATTAATCCAGATATCAGGATCTTTAATAAAGTTGGTGATAGTTATGGTTATGATATTGATAATGCATATATCGTAGATTTTAAAAACAAGGTTGAGTTTATGCTCAGTGCCGTTGTGCAATCAAATGAAGATGGTATAATGAACGATAATAAATATGAGTATACAACGGTATGCCTGCCTTTCCTAAAAAACCTTGGTCAGGTGATATATCTATATGAACTCAAACGCCCTAAAAAGCATCTGCCCCATTTAACTAAATTTAAATTTACTTATAGCCAAAAGCAATAAAATTCACTTCAGGAAAAACTTAGTAGCGCAAAGGGTGTTTAAAAAATGACAATTATTAAAAACCTATGGCAACTACAATAGTAAAATATACCGACAACTTCCCCGTGCTTTATGGCGATGACCGCATAAACCTGAACTGGCCCGAGCGTTTTACGTCCATTGCCGGAGGTATGAAACTCGGCTTTTCAGGTTTTAAAAACATTTTCAAAAATCCGCTTTCAAGTATTGTAAAGATAGGTGCAGGCGGTTATCTGTTAAACCGGGGGATCACCGGGCATTGTGAACTTTATAAGCGCATCGGTAAGCTATCAACCAACCCGATAAACGTAAATATCCGTTCGTCATTTGTAGTAAATAAACCCAGGGAAAAGGTCTATCAATTTTGGCGCAAGCTGGATAACCTGCCCCTGTTTATGAAACATCTGGAAAGTGTAGAGGTTATCGACTCCAAATATTCACATTGGGTGTTGAAACTTCCCAAAAATGTAGCCACTATTAGCTGGCATGCTGAAATTGTTCATGATGAACCGAATGAAGTGATCGGTTGGAGTTCGCTGTCCGATTCAATGATCAACAATGCGGGTAAAGTACGCTTTCAGGATACCGTTGACGGGAAAGGTACCATCGTTGATGTAGTGATCAGCTACCAGCCGCCTGCAGGTGGTGTTGGTGCAGGCATCGCCAAAATATTAAACCCTGTTTTTAAAAATATGGTTGATAAGGATATCCAGAATTTTAAACAATATATGGATATCAATAACGATCCGGATGAGTTTGTCGAAGTAATTGTCGTTAAATAATAAAATTAACACTGTTATCCCAGGGCGCTCAGATAATGCGGGCGCCTTTATATCTTACAATAATAGCTATCCTTTCCGTCTGAATTTTGATTTAAGCTTTAGAAAACGCAGTTCGTAAATGTAGTATGATAATAAAGGGACAGCAATCAAACCCAACACATTGTAAGGAAATATACCTAATGGCATTTTACTATCCCGGCAGGTAAATAACTGTTGCCATATGTATATGCCATACGATAGAATACCAATAAATGACAGTAATTTATTGTTTAATACTTTAAAAATCCAATCATTTGCGGGTATGATATTACTTAAAATTAAATAGCCGGTAATTAGGGAAATCACCAGGTTTACGTACAGTGACCTTAGGGTATAAAATTCGTCAAAGTGCAATCCAAACATCAATATTATGGCTAAAATATTGCCGGCTACCTTTGTTTGTTTGAGCCAATTTACATTCAAAGTCCCTTTAGAGGCCATTAACGCAAAAAAACAACCAACGCCAATTGATTGAAACTTTATAAAATAGTGAGTAAAACCGTAAATAATGCCACGATTCAAAACCGGAATAAACTGTTGCACTGTACACAATAGCGGCAATGCGAATACAATGCTGATAATGATATAATAAAATGCAGTTCTGTTGATCTTTAAAATAAAAGGAAAAAGGAGATAAAATTGTTCTTCAACCGATAAAGACCAATAATGACTGAAGTAATAAGTGAAATTATGGCTCCGGAAATAGCTGAAATTCATTAGATACAATGCTGAACCTGCAAATTGAATCCACGAAATGTTTAATCTGTAGAAATGGTTTAATAAAAACACCACCCCGATATACAAATAGGCTAAAGGAAAAATCCTCAAAAGGCGCCTTATATAAAACCTTTTTAACGACAGGTCACCGGTCGCTTCCTTTTCTTTTAGGCACAAGCTTGTGATTAAAAAGCCACTGATGACAAAGAAAATATTTACCCCTAACCCTCCGTTGAATATGATGGTATAAAAATAATTATCAGATAACTGAAGGTGATAAAATACAACCAGAATAATTGAAATGCCCCGAAACCCGTTTAAGGAGTTATAATAATTGCTGCGCAATAAATTAGATAAGACAGGCTGCCCCTCCTTGTTTGATGCCATACCGTAAAAATAGACACTCAAATAATTAAAACAAAAAAGGCCGCAAATTGCGGCCTTTTCATGCATTTATAATGCGATATTATTTTACTGCATCAACAACTGCTTTGAAAGCGTCTGGGTTGTTCATCGCTAAATCAGCTAATACCTTACGGTTTAAGCCAATTTCTTTAGCGGCTAATTTACCCATTAACTGAGAGTAAGAAATTCCGTGCTGACGGGCACCAGCGTTGATACGTTGGATCCATAAAGCCCTGAACTCTCTCTTTTTGGTTTTACGGTCGCGGTAAGCGTACTGTAAACCTTTTTCAACTGTGTTTTTTGCAATGGTGTATACCTTGCTACGTGAACCCCAATAACCTTTGGCGAGGTTCATGATCCTTTTCCTGCGTCTTCTCGACGCTACTGCGTTAACTGAACGTGGCATCTTGTGTGTTTTTTGGTAGTGAGTGCCTGCATCTCGTGTGCCGGACTTAAAACTCTAATACCTGGTTTTAAAATT
>Ga0157372_10006490_pt1 | contig 12448 bp, 15 predicted proteins | sample C55metaG_FD_115307 | JGI IMG/M metagenome (GOLD analysis project Ga0157372, IMG submission 115307) | Corn rhizosphere microbial communities from Kellogg Biological Station, Michigan, USA - C5-5 metaG | ecosystem: Host-associated > Plants > Roots > Rhizosphere > Soil | place: USA: Michigan... | reverse complement strand
GAGGCGACGAAATGGCGACCCGGACGCAGCTGAATGCTTCCGATCTCTTTGTCGTTCTGGAGAAGGCGTTCCGCCGGCGGGCACCCGATTGCTGCGGGTGCACGTTCACCATTCCCTATCCGCAGCAGCACCGCGGAGCGCCGGAACGGGACTGGTCGGTGCTCCTCACGCAGAACTGCTCACCCCGCTGCCGCGTGGTGCTCGAGGACGTGCTCGCCCGCGCGCGCCGCGAGTACGAGCTCGCGGACTGAGCGCTAGCCGGCCGCGCCGTTCAAGGCGGAGATGAGCGGGCATGCCTCGCCGCCCGGCGTGCCGCCACACTGCTCGAGGACCTGCTGCAGCCGCTCGCGCATGCGCACGAGGGCATCGATGCGCTGGCCCAGCTCGTCGTACTTGGCCCGCGCGTAGCCCTGCGCGACGCCGCAATCGCTCTCGCGCAGCTTGAGCAGCATCGCTATCTCGTCGAGCGTGAAGCCCATCTCCTGCGCGCGGCGGATGAACGCGAGCTGCGCGACCATCGCCTCGGGATAGCGGCGCGACGAGCCGATGGGCCGCCCGGGCACGTCGACCAGGCCCCGGCGCTGGTAATAACGGATGGTCTCGACGCCGACGCCAGCCGCCTTCGCGAGCTGGCCGATGGTCATCCCGCGCATGCGGCACTCCGGAAAGTCATGACGACAGGCTAGACCATGTACCGGGGTACGCGTCTATCAGCCGCGTCTGGCGCATGCCGTGCGGCGCGTGATCGGGCATGCTGGGCGTCCGGTGTCGAAAGACCGGTCCGCCGTTCGACCTGTGGTGGAGACCCCTCCGCGACCCAAAAGGAAAACCCATGCCGAGCACGATTCGCCTGCACCGCGTCTTCAAGACCACGCCCGAGCGCCTGTACAAGGCGTTCCTCGATCCCGATGCGATGGCGAAATGGCTGCCTCCGCACGGCTTCACGGGCAGGGTCCACTCGATGGACGCCCGCGTCGGCGGCAGCTACAAGATGTCCTTCACCAATCTCGGCACGGGCTCGGGCCATTCGTTCGGCGGCGAGTACCTGGAGCTCGTGCCCGGCAAGCGCATCGTGCACACCGACCGCTTCGACACGGGCCTGGTGGGCACGATGAAGGTCACCATCGACATGAAGAAGGTGATGGTGGGGACCGAGGTGAGCATCACGCAGGAAGGCGTGCCCGATGCGATTCCCGCGGAGATGTGCTACCTCGGATGGGGCGAGTCGCTCGAGCTGCTGAAGCTCCTGGTCGAGCCGGAGATCCCCGACCAGCCCTGAGCTTGTCACCCCCGCGCGGGCGGGGGTGACCTGTCTCAGCAGCTCGCCGCGCCGGGCACCTCGCGCCACGCGCCATCGACGCATTCGTACTGGCGTGCGGACATGCAGGACATGGTGCCCTGCGAGTACACCGCCGTGCCGATCGAGCAGGCGGGGCTCGCGGGTACGGCGACGAGCGTCGAGGGCGCGACCACCGCCGGTGGCGTCGCCGGGGTCGCGACGACGGTCTGCCGCTCGATGACCGGTTGCCTTTCGACGACGGTTTCGCGGTACACGGTGTGGCCGCAGCCCGCGAGGGTGACTGCGCAGAGCGATGCTGCCAAGAGGATGGGGCGACGCATGGTCGGTCTCCTGTGATGACCCATCCGGTGGACTCGCCTCGCCCTTACGAGTTTTGTGCGGTAGCCGTCCGGGTGAGGTCCGAGCGGCGCATGCCTCAAGGCCGCTGCGGAATCGGCATCACCTCCATGATCTCGACGGCATCGCCCGGGAAGATCGCGAAGTGCGGATGGTCCAGGAAGAGCTTCGCCGCCGCCTCCTGCGAGTCGGCCTGGATCAGCGTATAGCCCGCGAGGTTGTTGCGGGCGTCGGCGATGCCGTCCTTCGACACGCGCTTCGTCCTGCCGAGCGGCCCGCCGCCGTCGACGATCGAGGCCGCGTGCCGCTCGACCCACTTGTGCCAGGCCTCGATGCCCTTGCGATCGTTCGCCTTGCGCGCTTCCTCGCTCGCGAACCGCTTCGCGTAATTCTCGAACGCGTTCGGGCTGCCGGTGAATACCGCCATGAAACGTTTCATCTCGCTCTCCTCGTACGGTGAATGGGAATGCCCGCAGGATAGTCGAATGGCGGGGCGCGATTTCGACAACGCCGGCTTCCTTGCGCGCGTCTTGCGCGATTCGCAGCGGATCGTGGAGGCGGTATTGCCCTTCCAGTCCATGGAATCGCATCGCGTTAAGCCTCGAATAAGCTGGATGGCGCAGAGTGAGGGTGAAAGGGCGCCGCAAGCACGAGGAACCGATGGCCGCGTTCATGATCTTCTGCCGCACGACCGAGGTGTCGCCCCGCCACTTCGAGGCGCGCGTGCTGGTCGTGCCGGCGGGCGGGGTCGAGCCGGCGATGGCGACGCGTGCGGAGTCGCGCATCTTCGAAAGCGCCGAGCTCGCGGTGAGCGAATGCGCGCGCATGGCCGAGGCGATGCGCAATCGCCTGTGCCGGTGGGGTCACGAGGTCGTGCGCGTCGAGGCGACGGCCGGCGCCGTGGCGCTCACCCCTCCTGCTCCGTCGGCCGGGACGGCGTCCCGCTGACGGTGAGGCTCGCGGGGCTTCGTCGCGGGCCGGATCGCCATGCCCAGCGCGTTGATGAGCCCGAAGGCGAGCTGCGCCGCGGCCGCGATCCAGAAGACTCCCGCGAGCGAGCCGTGGTGTCGCGTCACCCACCACGCGCCGCCGAGCGCGACGACGGCGAAGCGCGCGACACCCGCGGTGAAGGGCCACGTCATGCGCCCCGCGCCCTGGCTCGCGAAATAGAGCGCCATGCCGAGGCCCACGAAGCCATAGAGCGGCGCCACGCGCTGCAGGTAGAGCGTCCCCACGCGCAGCACTTCCGCCTCCTGCGAGAAGAGGCCGATCCACGCATGCGGAAGGAGCCCCGCCGCGAGGCCGATGGTTCCGGTCACGCAGACGGCGATGGCGGCGCCGACCCACGCGATGCGCCGCGCGCGTTCGTGCTGCCCCGCGCCCACGTTCGTGCCGACCATCGTGACCGCCGCCGTGCCGAGCGCGAAGACGAGCGGGATGAGGAGGTAGTCGAGGCGCGAGGCGAGGCCATAACCGGCGATGGCATCGCGGCCGAACGGGCCCACGAACGCGGTCGTCACGACCACGGTCAGGTTCGAGAGGATCGTGCCCACGGCGGAGATGAGCCCCACGCGGAGAATTTCGCCGAAGAGGCGCCGCTGCAGCGGCACCCGCTCGAGGCGAAGCGGCGAATGACGCGAGCGCAGGAAGATCGCGAGCGCCGCGGCCGCCGCCACGTTGAAGGCGATCATCGCGAAAGCCGCGCCCGCGACGCCGAAGCCGTGCACGGGACCCATGCCGAAAATGAGGAGCGGTGACAGGAAGAGGGTCGCCCCCGCGCCGGTCGCGGTCACGACGGCGGGCACGCGCACGTTGCCCGCGCCCCGCAGCGCGGAGGCGAGAAGGTTGGCGATCCAGGCCGGGATCGCCGCGGCGAAGGTGAGGTTCGAGTAGAGAAGCGCCGTGGCGAGCGTCTCGTCGCGCGCGCCGAGCGCGCGGAAGAGCACCGGGCCGCCGATCCAGGCAGCGGCGGTGAAGGTCGCGCCGGAAGCCACCGCGATCACGATCGCGTGCCATGCGAGCGCGTCCGCATCCGCCTTGCGGCCGGCACCCAGCGCGCGGGCGATCGCCGACGATACGCCGCCGCCCATGCCGCCATTGGACATCATCGTCATCAGCATGAAGAGCGGGAAGACGAGCGCCACGCCTGCGATGGCGCTGGTGCCGAGGAAGCTCACGAACCACGTCTCCCCCACGCCCACGGCCGTCTGCACCGCGAGCACCACGAGGATCGGCCACGCGAGCCCCAGGAGCGTGGGCGCGATCGGGCCCTGGAGCAGCGCGATGCGGTTCATGGGGCGCCTTCTCTTTAGATGATGACCATCATGTTGCTATTTATGACGCACATCATGTAAAGTGTCAAGCACAGGATTCTCGAGGAGACGCAGATGAGGGTCACGCGCGAGCAGGCGGCGCTCAACCGGGAGCGCATCGTGGAGACGGCGTCGCGGCGCTTCCGCGAGCGCGGCTTCGAGGGCATCGGCGTCGCCGACCTGATGAAGGAGGCCGGGCTCACGCACGGCGGCTTCTACGGGCACTTCGGCTCGAAGGAGGACCTGATGGCCGAAGCTTGCGCGGCGGCGCTCGCGCGCTCGCGTGAGCGCTGGGACAAGAGCGCCCGCGCGCACCCGGAAGACCCGGTGGGCGCGGTGGCGCGCATGTACCTCACGCCGCGCCATCGCGACGCCCCGGGGGACGGTTGCGTCATGGCCGCGCTCGCCGCCGACGCGGCGCGGCAGGGGCCGGCCGTGCGCCATGCGTTCGTGCAGGGGCTTCGCTCCACATTCGATTCGCTCGCGGCGTGGGTGAAAGGCGGCACGCCGGCCGCGCGGCGGCGCAAGGCCATCGCCGCCTATGCGAGCTGGGTGGGCGCCATGGTTCTCGCGCGCGCGGCAGCCGACGATGCGCCGCTCTCGAAGGAGATCCTCGAGGCGGTGGCTCACGAGAGCTAAAGCCGAAAGCCGCCGCTTCGTCGGCTTCGGCGCATTTGATGGTAAGTTTCCGCTTTCGCCGCCGCTCGCAATCGCACCGTGCCGCACGGAAAGTCGTCCCCGCAGTCGCCCGTCCGCCGCTCGCTCCTGCTTGGAAGCGCTGCCGCCGCCCTGCCCTTCGGCCTCGCCCGCCACGCCTTCGCCGCGCGCGAGCCGCTGGCGGTCGGCGGGCTCGCCGTCACGTGCAGCCTCACGCTTCCCGTCGCGGCGGCCGCGCGCGCAGCCGACCCGACTCCGGGCGCGGGCCTCTTCGAGTACAGCCGCTACAACGGCTGGCCCGAGGTGAAGGAGTCGCTCATGGCGGGCCGCATCAAGGCGGCCTACATGCTGGCGCCGCTGGTCATGGACCTCGCGGACCGGAACATCCCGATCAAGATCGTCTCGCTCGGCCATCGATCGGGCGCCGTCATCATGGTGCGCACCGACTCGGGCATCACGTCGTATCGCCAGCTCAGGGGCAAGCGTGTCGCGGTCCCCAGCCGTTTCGCGGTCGACTTCCTCTTCCTGCGGCGCATGCTCGCCAGGGAGAAGATGACGGTGAAGGACGTGGAGCTGATGGAGATGGCGCCCGCCGACATGCCGGCGGCCTTGTATGCGAAGGCGGTCGATGCCTATTGCACCGGCGAGCCGTTCGGCGCGGCGGCCCAGCGCGCGGGATACGCGAAGCCGCTCAGCATGACCCGCGACGAGTGGCGGAAATACATCTGCTGCGTGCTCACCGTGCGCGAGGAGCTGCTTCGCGAGAACCGCCCGCTGGTGCAGGACCTGGTGAACTACGTGCTCGGCGCGGGGCTCTGGCTCGACGAGGCGCACGCCAACCGCGACAAGGCGGTGAAGATCGCCTCGCAGCGCAAGTACTTCAACCAGGACCCGAACATCATCAAGTTCGTGATGGAGAACCCGTACGACCGCGTGACGTACGGGGACCTGAAGATGGTGCGCCCCGAATTCGAGGAGCTCATGCAGCTCTCGCTCGAGGCCGGCACGCTCAAGCGGCCGGTGGCCTACGAGAAGTACGTCGACGAGACCTTCGTGAAAGCGGCGAAGCCCGCCGCCATCAAGCTATGAAGGCCGTATACGCATGGATGGCTTCGATGCTGGTCGCGGGCGCGGCGTGCGCGGCGCACGTGCAGCTCAAGTCCGGGGCCTTCGAGCCGCCGCGCATGGCCCCGGAGCTGGGCCTCGCCGGCTCCGACGGCAAGCCGCTCGAGCTCGCCCGCTATCGCGGCAAGGTCGTGGCGCTCGGGTTCGGCTACACGAGCTGCCCGGAGATCTGCCCGACCACGCTCTCGCGGCTCGCGAAAGCGCGCCAGAGCCTGGGCGCGGCGGGCCGCGACCTGCAGGTGATCTACGTGACCGTCGACCCCGAGCGTGACGATGCGAAGCGCATGCGCGCGTTCCTGGGCAACTTCGACGCGACATTCGTCGGCGGCACGGGCACCCCGGCGCAGCTCGCGAAGGTGTATCGCGACTACGGCGTCACCGCGGTCAAGCACCCCGGCGGCACGCCCGGCACGTACGGCATGGAGCACTCGTCCTTCGTGTACCTCATCGACCGCGCGGGACGCATCCGGGCGATGGTGCCTTACGGCGAGGCTCCCGAGGACGTCGCGCACGACGCGGCGCTCCTGCTGAAGCCATGAGCACGGGAAGCCTGCGTTTACGGCTGCTCTGGCTGCTCGCGGTCCTCGTGCCGGCGGCCGCCACCGCGGCCGCGTGGGGCGCCTTCGCGCCGATCCACGTGGTCGATCGCGACGAGGTCTTCGCGATCCCGAAGGGCACGTGGGCGCGGCGCATGGCCGGCGACAAGGTGGAGATCCTGCCGCGCGAGGTTCGCCTCGTGCTGGGCGTGAAGGATGTGCTCGTGATGAAGAACGACGACGACGTCCCGCAGGCGTTCGGGCCGGTGCTGCTCATGCCGGGGCAGAGCTTCCGGCTTCCCTTCTCGACCGCGTCGAGCTACCAGTTCGCGTGCACGGCGCACGCGAGCGGCCAGATGACGGTGACCGTGGCTCCTGGCCCGGAAGCGGGATGGCAGCGCCTCGCGTGGCGCATGGGGCATGTCCTCTGAAGAACAGGATCGGGCAGGCGCTCCCCGCGCTGGCCGTCTTCGCGGCGCTCGTGACGATCTGGTGGGCGGTCGTGGTCGCCACCGAAAGCGCGATCTTCCCGACGCCGCTGCAAGTGGTGACGGGCGCCTGGGAGCTGGTCCAGGACGGCACGCTCTTCGAGCACATCGGCGCCTCGCTCTTCCGCGTCGCCACGGGCTTCCTGCTCGCCGTCGCGATCGCCGTGCCGCTCGGGCTCTGGATGGGGTGGGTCAAGGGCGCCTACCTCACGCTCAACCCGCTCTTCCAGATGCTGCGGCCGATCTCGCCCATCGCGTGGATCCCGATCGCGATCCTCTGGTTCGGCGTGGGCAACGCTTCGCCGGTCTTCCTGATCTTCCTCTCGTCGGTGTTCCCGATGATCGTGCAGACGGTGGTGGGCGTGCACACCATCGAGCGGCGTTACCTCTGGGCGGCGGCGAACTTCGGCGTCTCGCGCAGCACGCTCTTCCGCCGCGTCGTGATTCCCGCGGTGCTGCCGCAGGTGATCGTGGGCATGCGGATCGGCCTGGGCGTGGCCTGGCTCGTGGTGGTGGCCGCCGAGATGATCGCGCTGCGCTCGGGGCTGGGCTACCTGATCATGGACTCGCGCAACGCCGGCAACCGCTACGACCTCGTCGTGGCCGGCATGATCATCATCGGGCTCATCGGGCTCATGCTGGACGCGCTCATGCGATTGCTCGAGCAGTTGAAGTCGGTGAGGTGGCGCTATGTCCGATAGCCATCCCGATGCGTTCGTCACGCCCGCGAAGGCGGGGGCCCCGCTCCCGAAGATCGTCGTCGAGAACCTGACCAAGAGCTTCATCCGCAACAAGGCGGCGATGCCGGTGGTCGACAACGTGAGCTTCGCGGTCGCGAGCGGCGCGTTCGTCGCCATCGTCGGCCCCTCGGGCTGCGGCAAGTCGACGCTCATGAACATCATCGCGGGCTTCGAACGCCCCGACTCGGGGCGGGTGCTCATCGACGGCGCCGCGCAAGCGGGCCCGAGCAAGAACGGCATCGTGATCTCGCAGTACGGCTCGGTCTTTCCGTGGCTCACGGTGCGCGAGAACCTCATGTTCGGCCTCGAGGGCGGCGCGCGCGGGCGCGAGAGGAACTCCGAGCTCGCCGACCACTACGCGGCGATGGTGGGCCTCAAGGGCTTCGAGAAGAGCTATCCGCACGAGCTCTCGGGCGGGATGCTCAAGCGCGTGGAGCTCGCGCGCGCGCTCGTCGTGAAGCCCGAGATCCTCTACATGGACGAGCCGTTCTCGGCGCTCGATGCCCTCATGAACCTGCGCATGAGGAACGAGCTGCTGCGCATCCTCGCCGAGGAACGGCACACGGTGCTCCTCATCACGCACGACGTCGAGGAGGCGGTGCACATGGCCGACCGCATCATGGTCCTCGGCCCGCGGCCGACCTCCATCCAGGCGACGTTCGATGTCCCCTTCGCGCATCCGAGGAAGCTTTCGGATCCCGCGGTGCAGGCGCTGCGGGAGGAGATCCTGGCCGAGCTCGGGGTGGAGGTCTAGGCGCGTGACCTGGTGAAATGCCGGTGCCCGTCGTCGCCGAGATGGCACGCGAGGTCGACGCCGGGATAAGTCGCCGTGTCGCCGGGCGTGCGATCGCCGAGCGGGCGCTTGGAGCGCTTGTCCATCATCGCCGCTTACGCTTTCGCCATCGCGGCGTCGATGTAGCGCCCGACCTGCACGAGCTGCGCCTCCACGGCCTCACGGCACGCCGCGATCGCATCCCAGTCGCCGTCCCGCGCGGCCGCCTCCATGCGCTCGCAAGCGGCGGCGAGCGCCTCCGCGCCGAGCGTGCGGCCCGCGCCCTTGATCCGGTGCGCGGCGCTCACGACATCCTCGAGGCTGCGCAGCTCCAGCGCCCGCGCGAGGCGCTGCACGTCGTCGTCGTTGAAGCGCCTGAACTGCGCCAGCATCTCACGCTCGAGATCGGCGTCGCCGCCGCTCGCCTGGTCCAGCACGGCGCGGTCGAAGGGCGCATCGCCCGCCGCGCACGCGTCCTGCACGGTGCCCGTTCCCGCATCGGCCTGGGCCGGGAGCGGCAGCCACTTGTCCAGCTTCTCGGCGAGCCTGCGAAGCTGCACCGGCTTCGCGATGTAATCGTTCATGCCCGCGGCGAAGCAGTTCTCCGCCTCGCCCTTCAGCGCGTTGGCGGTGCAGGCGATGATGATGGTCGATCGCGCGCCTTCGGGTTCGGCGGAGCGGATCGCGCGTGCGAGCTCGTAGCCGTCCATCACGGGCATGTTGCAGTCCGTGATGAGGAGGCTGAAGCGGCCCGAGCGCCACTTCTCGAGGGCCTCGCGCCCGTCCTCCGCCTCCTCGCAGGCGTAGCCGAGGGCGGTGACCTGGCGCCTCAGCACCAGCCGGTTCACGGCGTGGTCGTCGACGACCAGCACGAGCGTGCCCTCGGCGCATGCGTCATCCGCGCTCGGCGGCGCGCGCCGCGCCGCGACCGTGGCGGCCGCGCCTTCGGATCGGGCGTGCGCGTCCGCGCGCGGCAGCAACGCCGGGTCGGCGATCGGCAGCGGCAGGAGCACGGTCACCGTGGTGCCGCGGCCGAGCTCGCTCGTCACGGTGATCTCCCCGCCCATCATTCCCGCGAGCCGCTTGCCGATGGACAGGCCGAGCCCGGTGCCGCCGAAGATGCGCGCGACCTCGCTCCCGCCCTGCTGGAACGGCTCGAAGAGCGCCGCGCTCTTCTCGCGCGCGATCCCGATGCCGGTATCGGTGACCGTGATGCGCACGAGGTCGCTGCCCTCGCGCCGCTCGACCAGCTCCGCGCGGATCTCGACCGACCCTTCGCGCGTGAACTTGATCGCGTTGCTCACCAGGTTGTTCAGGATCTGCTGCAGGCGCAACGGGTCGACCATCACCGCGGGGCTGATGCGCGGGTCGCAATGGGACGAGAGGGTGAGCGCCTTGCTGCTCGCGTTTCCCGAGTAGATCGCGACCACCCGGCCGATCAGCTCCTGGATCGAGGCGACCTCGGGCGCGACCTCGAGCTTTCCCGCCTCGATCTTGGAGAAGTCGAGGATGTCGTCGATGATCCGCAGCAGCGACCGCCCCGAATCGCGCACGATGTTGAGGGTCGTGCGCTGCTGCATGTCGAGCTTCGAGAGCGACAGCAGCTCGAGCATGCCCAGCACGCCGTTCATGGGCGTGCGGATCTCGTGGCTCATCATCGAGAGGAACGTCGACTTCGCCTGGCTCGCGGTCTTGAGCTGGAGGTTGGACTCCTCGAGCTGCGCGGTGCGCTCCATCACGCGGCGCTCGAGGTCCTTGTTGAGGCGCTGGATCTCCGCGTTGGAGCTCACGAGCGCCTCGGTGCGGCGCTCGATCTGCGAGAGCATCTCGTTGAACGCGTCGGCGAGCGTGCCGATCTCGTCGTCGGTCCTGCGCCGGGCGCGCACCGAGTAATCGCGCTTCTCCACCACGTCGCGCGCGAGCGATGCCATGTCGACGATCGGGCGGGTGATGCCGTGCTGCAGCCACGCCGAGAACGCGGCGGCACCCAGCAGCGCCACGAGGATCATGAGCAGCACGATCGCCGCGTAGGTCCAGACCCGGTTGAACATGCGCAGGTCCTCGGCGAGATAGATGCTGCCCACGTGCTCGCCATCGACCGTGATGTCGTGGAACACCGCGACCGTGTCGCCGTGGATCGCCACGCCCGCGCGGCTCGGCGCGGCGGGCACCTCCGCGCGATCCACGTCGCTGCGGCGGTAGCTCGCGAAGAGCGATCCGTGCGCGGTATAGACCGCCGCCGCGCGCACGTTCGATCGCGCCTTGAGGAAGGCCACGTTCTGCGCGGCCGAGGCGGGATCGTCGAACTGGAGCGCGGCGGCGGTCTCGTAGCCGACGAGGTCCGCCTCGACGGCGAGGTCGTTCGCGCTCTTGTCGCGATAGGCCTGCAGGTCGTACACGAAGAGGCCGGCGCCGCAGATCACGAGGGCGAGCAGGCTGGTGAGGAGCACGGCCGCGAAGAGCTTGCGGCGCACCGAGCGGAAGATGCGCTTCATCGGTCGCTCGCCTCGCGCGCCACCGCGAGCAGCTGCGACCGGAGCTGGAGCTGGTTGCGCTCCGCCGCGCCGCGCGAGATGTCGAAGCGCACGCGGTCGTCCTGGACGCGGAAATTGATCACGCTGCCGGCGGGCGGATCCTGCGTGTCGGTCACGGTGAGGATCGGCTTCCCGCGCGCCTGCGCCACCAGCTCCGCCGCGCGCTCGGGCCCGCTGTCGGAGCCCACGAAAATGACGTGGCAGCAATCGTCCGCGGGCTCGCCGGCGGCGAGGCGGTGCACGCGCAGGGGCCGCCCGTTCACGGTGCGCGCGGCGGCGGCCTGCTCGAGCTCGCGCGCGACGGGCTCGGCTCCGGCCACCCCGATCACGAACGGGGCCTGCGGCTGCCGGAAGGCGCTCGACGGCCACTCGACGTAAGCCGGAAACTTGGTGAGGAAGGCGGCCTTGATGCGCTGTTGCAGCGCGACGCCGGAAGGCTCCGCGTGCACCGGCCATGCGGCGCAGGCGACGACGAGCGTCAGCGCGCGTCGAAAGTCCACCGCAGGGTTCCCTGGTAGCTCGGCTCGAGCTGCGTGCGCGTGAGGTCGCTCGTGAACTCGCCGTGGCGCGCGCCGAGGTTGCGGGCGGCGATGGCGATCTCGATGTCGCGCGTCCACCGCCAGCCGATCCGCACGTCGCCGGTCACGTACGACGGCACCGCCGGGTCCGAGAGCCCGGCCGCCGCGCGCACGGTGACGTCGAAGTCCACGCGTGGCGTCACGTTGAGCGATGAGCGCAGGAGCCACGTGTACGCGGGATCGCGCCCGGCGGTGGCGGTTGCGCCGGCGTCGTTGCTGTCGGCGTGAAGCCGGAAGCTCTCGTGCTGCGCCGCATAGCCGGCCATCAACCGCCATGCCCCTGTCGCTTGCCACGAGCCCCACATCTCGATGCCGTTCGCGAGGCCCTCCATCTTGCCGTCGAACGTGAGGAAGGTGCCCGAAGGATCGATCTCCTGCGTGTGCAGCCGGTCGAAGTCCGAGTGGTACGCGGTCACCGAATACGAGATCGCGTGCCACGGCTGGCCGCGATAGCCGGCTTCGAAGACGCGCGCGACCTCCGAGGGGACGTTCGGTCCGCCCGCGAGCAGGAACGGAGGCTGCGAGGGCACGAACGCATCGCGATCGAGGCGCGAGGGAGCGCGCACCGTGCGCGACGCGGCGGCCCATGCGAGGTGATCGGGCGCCGGCTTCCAGGCGACGCGCACGTTCGGCAGGACCTCGGTCCCGGTGTAGTCGTTGCGCTCTAGGCGCGCCCCGGCAATCAGCCGAAGGTCCGCGCCGAGCGCGACCTCGTCCTGCGCGAAGATGCTGCTCCACCGCTGGCTCAAGTGCTGCGGCAGGAACCCGAAGATCTCCCCGTTCGTCACGCGATCGTTGCCTTGCCGGTATTCGCCGCCCCACACGAGCGAATGGTCCGCCCAGTGCACGCCGTGCTGGAACTGCACGTCGGCGATGTCCTGCTGGTCGGCGAAGGTCGGATGCACCGTGCGCTCGGTGCGATCCCAATACGCCTGCAGCACCGCTTCGGAGCCGCCCGCGAGGCGCCGCGTCCAGCGCGCGGTGGCGTTGGACCCCGAGACCGGGATGGGCGCGAGGTCGAGGTCGATCCCGCTGATCGAGATCGAGCCCGGCTCGGGCTGGCCGATGAG